>JGI24708J26588_10004199_pt1 | contig 10069 bp, 10 predicted proteins | sample BioPla1DNA2_FD_26588 | JGI IMG/M metagenome (IMG submission 26588) | reverse complement strand
ATTTTTACTTCATGTCCGCTTGGCGATATGATTTTCATACCTTTTATTTTTCGCCTGACATAACATTTGTTAATTTTTTCAGAAGTAATCCCCATCATTCCTTTATATATAGAATTTGCAGGGTGACTCGGAACTCCGATTTCACTTTTCTTTTCAATAAGAGTTACATCCGCACCTCCGATTGACGCATTTCTTGCAGCCAAAAGTCCTGCAGGCGATGCTCCTATAACAGCAATTTCCGTATCGTAAACCATATTTCAATCACTTTTCAACTTTTTATTTTTTATTCATTTTTATTTTTTATTCAATTATTCGTCTTTTAATTCCCTTGTTTTTTCTCCTTCAATTTTTAACGGATACTTTTGTGTCACACAACCCAAACAAAGTTTTTCTTCCGGAATTCCTATAGCCGAAACAAGACCTTCAATACTTATATATTCAAGAGTGTCGGCACCTATCAAAGTACAGATACCTTCATTTGTTTTTTTGCTTGCAATTAATTCATTTCTTGATGCCATACTCGTTCCGAAATAGCACGGACCCATAATCGGCGGACTTGCCACTCTTAAGTGGATTTCATCGGTTCCGGATTTTCTCATCATATCGATAATTCTTCTTGACGTCGTTCCTCTTACTATGCTGTCGTCCACCAATACTACTTTTTTATCTTTAAGATTTGTATCTATAGTATTCATTTTGAGCCTGATTGCCATATCTCTTGATTCTTGAGTAGGCAAAATAAATGTCCTTCCTATATATCTGTTTTTCATGAGGCCTTCAAGATACATTATTTTTGATTCTCTTGCATATCCGATTGCCGATGCAATTCCCGAATCCGGAACAGGGCAGACAATGTCTCCGTCAGGAACGCCGTGTTCTTTTGCCAATTGTTTTCCGATTTTTTCTCTTACTTCGTATACGAGTTTTCCGTCAATTACGGAATCCGGTCTTGCAAGATATATATATTCAAAAATGCAGTGAGCAGTTTTTGGATCTTTTTCCGTTTCAACGCTTCTGACTTTTCCGTCTTTCGTTAACGCAACAATTTCTCCCGGCAAAATATCGCGCACAAACTTTCCGTTAATCGTATCCAGACCCACACTTTCCGATACTACCGCAAAACCTCCGTCTATAGTTCCGTAGCATAGCGGTTTAATTCCTAACGGGTCTCTAACGGCGTATAAATCTCCGTTTAAAATTATAGTCAATCCGTATGATCCTACAAGTTTTTTCATAACGGCTTGAATTGCTTCAATCGGATTTCTTTTAAGGAGTTCTTTTACAAGGATAAGCGCAATTATTTCCGCATCGAGATCGGTCATAAGTATTCTTCCTTCCGATTCGATTTCTTCTCTAAGTTCTTTTGCGTTTACAAGGCTTCCGTTATGCGAAATTGCAATAGGACTTCCTCTGAAATTTATAGTAAACGGCTGACAATTCTCAATAATTGCCGTTCCTTCTGTTGCCGATCTCACATGCCCGATTCCAACATATCCCGTAAGATCTTTTATATTTTGTTTATTGTACGCTTCCGAGACCAAACCCATACTTTTTACATGCCTTGACTTAAGACCGTCAAATACAACGATTCCCGTAGAGTCCTGACCCCGATGCTGAAGAGCATACAACGAATAATATAATTTAAAAGCAGTTATGTTTGTCTGTGGTCCTTGATTGTTTAATATAATTCCGGAAACGCCGCACTCTTCTCTCACATTTATCAGCCCAAAGTCGGATATAATATTTAATAATTTCAATAACTTTTAATAAAATAATATTAATTATTTTTAATAATTTTTAATAATATTTATTTTTTTTAATAATATTTAATTTTTTTATATCTAAAATATTTAATATATTAAAAATGTTTACATTTAAAATTAAAATATTAAATGTTTAAAATGTTTACATTTAAAATTAAAATATTAAATGTTTAGAATTTTTAATTATGTTTTTAATGACAACTCTGTATAAAAAACTTAATAAAAACTTAATAAAAAATTTAGCGGAATAAAAACAGTAGTATTTAGTTGTCAAAAGTCGATAAAAAAAGCCGTACATTTTTTTAAAAATGTACGGCTTATTTCATTTCCAATAAACTATCGGATTATTACCTAAACTTTTTAAAATGTTATTTTTATGTTGTTTTTAATTTATTTTCTGTTCAATTTGGCTTTTAATTTCCATCTATAGTCTCTTCTGCATTTCATTCTTCCGAATCCGCACGCAGTACATTGTTTAGTGTGTACGTTTTTAGATACTCTTCCGCATCTTCTGCAAACTGTATGCGTTCTCTTTTGTCTCTTACCCATTGAGGGTGTTCCTTTTACCATTAAATATCACCGGTCCCTTCATTCTTTTTTGTAATATAGAATTCATTTTAAATATTGTTTTAAAATATAGAATTCTAACACAAAGGCTCTCTTTATTATTAAACTTTTCGCAAAATACGATGAGTTGATAATAAAGAGTTGATAATAATCACTAATCGTTATGTTTAATTTTATTATTTTATTTATTTATTTATTTAATTAATTAATTAATTAATTAATTTTATTCATTTATTTTTTTGGAGAAACGTATACAATCGTATCTCCTCTAATTACGAGGCTTTTGTAACTCTGTGTTTTTTCGTCTTTAATTCCTTCCGCATTTTCAAGTACAACGTTCATATGAACATCATATCCTTTTAAAATGCCCGTAAATTCGCGCCCGCCTTTTTGGCGTATTGTTACAGATGAGTTAATCCATTCATTTAATGCGTCAAGCGGTCTATTTGCCATACATGATACTCCTTAACAATTTTAAAATCCTTATTTTATATATTTATAAAACAATTGAATAATGCGCATATTGGTAGTTTAACCTATTTAAATTTTTAGATTAAATTTAAGAATTTTCTTTTAGCTTGTTTTAGTTTGTTTTATTTTGTTTTAGTTTGTTTTAGTTTGTGTTAGTTTGTTTTTGTTTTAGCTTGTTTTAAATACTTTAAGCATTAAATATGTAGAAATATTTTGATATATTTATTAATTTTTCAGTTGTGGAATAATTATGGATGATTTTTCTTCTCTTTTCAGATTTCCAAAAGTCGGTTCAAATCCGCCAAGTGTAATGACGATTGCCGGAAGCGACTCGGGCGGCGGAGCGGGAATTCAGGCCGACATAAAAACTTTTTCAATGTTTGGAGTTCACGGAACGAGCGTAATTGTATCTGTGACATCTCAAAATACCGTAGAAGTAGCGGGCGTTTACGATCTTCCTTTAAATGTAATTCGTTCTCAATTTGAAACGGTTTGCTCCGACATAAAAATATCTCATGCGAAAACCGGAATGCTTTCATCTCCCGAAATCACAAAAGAAGTTTCAAATCTTATCGATGAGTATAAAATTCCCATAGTTGTCGATCCAGCGATGGTTTCAGAGTCCGGGGGAACTCTTATGAAAAGCGAGTCGGTTAATGTAATGACTAAATATTTATTTTCTCTTGCAAAAGTCGTAACACCCAATGTGCACGAGGCCGAAGTACTTTCCGGAATCAAAATATCGTCAGTCGATTCAGCCAAAAAAGCGGCACAAACAATTTCAAATTTCGGCCCCGATTATGTAATCGTAACAGGCGGTCACTTAGATGCTTCCGATATTATTTACGATTCCAAAAACGACATATTCACAATAATTCCCGGAAAATTCGTTTCAGGCGGCACGCACGGAACCGGCTGTACTTATTCGGCCGCTATTACATCCTGCCTTTCTTTAGGCTTGTCCGTAGTTGAATCATGCAGTATCGCCAAGAAATTTATAACACGCTCGATTCAATCATATATTCCCGTAGGATCCGGACCCTCTCCCGTAAATCCCGTGGGATTTACTTTAAAATGCAGAAACGAGTATATCGAATCCGTAATCGGAAAAAAGAATAATACAAAAGAAGAATAATTTAAAAAAAAGTTATTAAAAAAAAGAGTAATTTAAAAAAGTAATTTTATTTTTTTTCTTTTTGTTTTTTACTTTTTACTTCTTGTTTTTGTTTTTTTATATTTAATCTTATATTCTTGTCATTGTTATAATTTGGATGCTTTCGGCTTCGGGGATTGCGTTGATTGCTTCTTCTACGCTTTCTACTCCGCCTTCATCGTCTTCTACAAGGACGGTTACGATAAGTGCTTTTAATCCGAATGCAATCGGTTCTTCTTCTATTTCTCCGTTTAATTTTGCACTTTTGGGCATATTGTTTATAATTTTTTCTTTAAGAACTCCCATGTCTGTATCTGCGCTTTCCGGCATAACTTTCATTTGTACTGCAACTAAACTCATGTGTTTTCCTCTTGATTTTGATTTCTTTTTGATTTCTTTTATAATTTTAATCGTATATTTCAAATTTGTATATTTGTAATTCGTAATTAATAATTCGTAATTAATAATTCGTAATTAATAATTCGTAATTAATAATTCGTAATTAATAATTCGTAATTAATTATATTTGAATTTTTAATTCAGGGTCCTACAAATTCGCATTTCGGGCATTTATATAAATTTCCGAGCTTTCTGCAAGCTTCGCAGCGTCCAATTTCTTCGCCGCATTTCGGACACGGCATTCTTATGAATCCTTCTTTTACCAGCTTTACGCTACATGTAGTACATACGTCGGTTTTTGCCATAATTTTTTACCTCTGTGTTTTATATAATTTTTTTTATATTTTTTTGTAATTTTTATAATGTAGTTTTTTATTTATAGTTTTGTAAATAAGGGTATGAACAATGTCAATAAATGATTTAAATTTTATGTTGTTTTGCAAGTTTTAAACAAACATTTCCTTTATTTCTTTTTAGAATTTTTCATAAAATATTAAATTTTTGTACGTTTGTTTTATATTATATCGTAACTTATAACTAAATCTACAATCATAACTTGTAACAAATCAACGAATTGGATAAATTGCGTTTATACTATTTATATTATACTATTATATATTATATTGTTATTTTTAATATTTTCAAATTTCATGTGAGTTTTATGACAGAAACAAAAACAACATCTACAACATCTACAACATCTGTAACATCTACAAAATCTAAAACATTTACAACATCTGCAAACGGAAAAATTGATTCTGATTCTTCTGATTCTTCTGATTCGTTTGAGTTTGATTATGAGAAACTTGGATTAATGGTCGGTCTTGAAATTCATCAGCAGCTTGATACAAAAGAAAAATTGCATTGCAGCTGTTCTAATACGATTCGTGATGAGTCGGATTCAAACTTTGAATTTTTCAGATATTTAAGACCGAAGTCGGGAATATCGGGTGTTATTGATCCTGCGGCAGTTGAGCAGACTATGGCGAAGCGCCCTTCCGTTTATAAAGGATTTGATTCTGTCTGTTTAGGCGAAATGGACGAAGAAGCGCCTCTTCCGCTAAATTCCGAAGCGCTTGAAACGGCTTTAGTCGTTTCAAAAATGTTTAACATGGTTCCGGTAGACAAAGTTTATGTCATGAGAAAGATAATCGTGGACGGATCGTCTCCCACCGGATTTCAAAGAACGTCGTTTATTTCAGGCTCGGGCAGTTTAAAAACAGAGTCTGGAACTTGCAGAATTGCAACTATGTCTTTAGAAGAAGATTCTGCAACATCTCTTGGATCCTCCGATGAACATTTAAAATATTCTCTTGACCGATTGGGAATTCCTTTAATTGAAGTTGCAACTTACCCGGACATGAAAACGCCTTCTCAGGTTTATGAAGTTGCATCGGAAATCGGAATGATTTTTAGATCTACAGGCAAAGTAAAAAGAGGAATCGGAACAATAAGGCAAGACGTAAACGTCTCAATTTCGGACGGCGCGCGTGTTGAAATAAAAGGTGTTCAAGCTCTTGACATGATTGAAGAAATTGTAAAAAGAGAAGTTTTAAGGCAAGTTTCTTTATTAAAATTACGTGACGACCTTTTATCTAAAAAAGCATCGGTTCCGGGTGAAATTTTCGATGTGACAGAAGTTTTCTCAAACACGAAATCAAAAGTATTGCAAAGGGGAATGAAAAACGGGTGCATTTTAGCAACGGTATTAAAAGGATTTAACGGCTTCGTTGGACGAGAAGTTCAGCCCGGCAGAAGATTGGGGTCGGAACTTTCCGATAAAGCAAAAGCGGTAGGAGTTTCAGGCCTCTTTCATACAGACGAATTGCCAAATTACGGAATCACCAAAGACGATGTAAATTCTCTTAGAAATTTCGTAAATGCGGATTCGGATGACGCCGTTATATTTATGGCAGGAAACGAGTTTTTAATAAGAAAAGCAATGGATCTCGTAATTGAAAGAGCGCGCTATGCTTTTGAAGGCGTTCCGGGCGAAACTCGCTACGCTCAGGCGGACGGAAATACATCTTACTTGCGTCCGCTTCCCGGCCCAGCAAGAATGTTTCCAGAAACTGACATATTGCCCGTTTGCGTAAAAGACTCTTATTTCAAAAACTTACCCCTTCCTGAGCTTTTAAATGAAAAAGCCGATCGTTTCATGAAAGAATATAATTTGAATCGGGAATTCGCAGAACAACTGGCTTATTCTTACAACCCGGACGGTTTTGAAAAGATAGCTAAAAAATTCGTAAACAGTTCCGCCGTCACTCCTACATTTATTGCAAGAAACATGACAGGAACTAAAGCCGAACTTAAAAGAGGAGGAACGAACGTTGATTATTTAACAGATGAAATTTTTGAAGAAGCCTTCGATCTCGTTGACTACGGAAAAATTTCAAAAGAATCTCTAATTCCTCTTTTTGAAGAATATTGTAAAACCCCGAACACCCCCTTGTCCGAAATAGTTTCAAAAAAGAATTTAAGTGTTGTTGACTTATCGGAAGTGGAAGAATTTATAATAAAACTCGTAAACGAGAAAAAAGATTTCATAAAAGAAAAGCAAAACTCCGCACTCGGTCCTTTAATGGGTCCCGTAATGGGAGAATTTAGAGGCAGAGTCGACGGAAAAGACGTAAGCCGACTTCTTAAACAAGAAATTGATAAAATATTAAACAGTTGAATTCTTCAACTGTTTAATATTTTTTAACGTTATTTTTTAACGTTATTTTTAAACGTTTTTTTTAACGTTTTTTTTAAACGTTTTTTTAAACGTTTTTTTTAAACGTTTTTTTTAAACGTTTTTTTTAAACGTTTTTTTTTAAACGTTTTTTTTAACGTTTTTTTTTTAAACGTTTTTTAAAGCGATTTTTTAGCAGCTAAAAACTGATTAAACGTCCCGGGGTCCCATACTTTTACAGACTTTAAATAAAAGCATTCAAATTTATCTATAATTTTTTTCAATTCCGTGTTTGCATTATTTCTTACATTTTGTTTAATTTTATCCAAGCTGTTAAACATATTTTTATTTTTACTGTAATTAGTTATCAGTATGAAGTGAAAACTCTGTCTTGATTCTTCTATGCTCTGTTTACTCTTGTCGAAATATACAAAAATCGAATCATAACATTTTTCTTTTAATTCGTATACCGTCTTGTTGTCTACTGTTTTATTTTTAAACTCTATAAAATAAACATCATTTCCGTTTTTTAAAATCGCATCAACAGATCTTAATATTGATTTTGCCTCTGTGACTTCGTTTTTGCAATAATATTTCATATACTTGTCAAAGTCTATACAAGGTATATTGTTTTCAACCAGTGGAAATTGTTATCTTTGTCAAACGAAGTTTTCTTTAAAGTTGATTTGAAATTTTCAAACACGTTTATATCAACTCCAAAGTATCGAACGGTTCAGCAAGCAATTTATATATCTCTTCCGTGTTTCCCGTGACCTCTTTTATATGTGCCGTTTTTTCTTCTTCGTCCAATTCCGTCAAATAATATCTACATTTTTTTGATATTCCGTGGTGTTTCGAATAAACTTCTATTGCGTGAAGAAAATAGGGGCTGTGGGTATTGAGAAGAATGTGCATATTAAATACTTTTTGAATTAAAACTATTAGCTCCGCCAAGAGCAATTGCCATTTCGGGTGCAGGTGTATTTCGGGTTCGTCTAAAATCATAGTGCCGTCGTTTTCAAGACTTCCGTTTTCAAGCAATGTTTTTATTATAACAAATGTTTTTAATCCCGCAGCAATATTTTCGGCATTTATAGACAAATCGTCAGCTTCATATCTGGCGATATTGTTTCGGTATTTTAACTCTCCGAGTTTTATATATTCCAATTTGGTGTAGATATCTTTTAATTTTTCATCGGTTTTTATAGTTTCCAACAAGTCTTTGCTGTCTCTTAATAACTTTTCTTTTAATGTATCTCTGTGATTTTTTCCTTCAAAATTCAAAAAAAACCTGATCTCATCACCTTATTTAAGTCATCTATTACATAAGGGTCGTCTATGTAGACTATCTCTTTAGTCATAGACATTACATTTTTTACTTTTGAAACCTCGTCTTTTAAAATTTCGACCTTTACAATTTCATCTTTTATTGTTAAATTTATAACAGATGTTTCTTCAGCTGTTTTATATTTGTTTTTTATATCCCCTCTAAATTCCGAATCCAAACTTCTTTGAACAATTCTTTTTATTATAAGTTCCGTAGAAATTTTCAAAGATTCAAATATTTCTTCCGTAATCGATTCGATTTCATCATCTATATTTTTTGAAGAATAATAAGACGAACGTTCCAACAGTGTATCATGAATTTGATTTTCTTCATCGATAATTACGTTTTTATTTTTCATTATGTAATAGTTTAAAGATTTTTTATTACTGATGAACTGATTTCTGTTTTTTATTATATAACATATCAATTCATCATATTTTTTTCTGTAATCGATTGACCGCTTCATTTCAGCAGATCTGCTATATCTTAAAAAAATTCCATAGATATTCTCATGCCTTATTTCATCAACTTGGTTAAAAATGTCATTCAACCCGTTAAACACACCATACAAAGCTTTTCCCACAGTGCTTTTTCCGGTTGCGTTTTCCCCGGATATAATAGTGATTCCGTCGATTTTAACTTTACAGTGATCTATTAAACCAATATTTTTTAACTCTATTTCCATGCCCCACCTCCAATATTTTATATATTTAATTTATAATAAAGAAAAAGATTTACATTGAAGTAATTAACATGATAACATGAAGCAACAAGCAACACGAAAAATGTAAAAATCGATAAAGGAAAAGCTTTCATTTCCTAAAATTGAAATCGGAATTTACCAAAACTGATACCATTTTTTCTTTTCAGTTTTTTCATTTTCCAACTCAAGCTGTTTTTTCTCAAGTTGATTAATCAGCGTTTGAACTTGAGCAATATGCATTTTTGTAGTATTGTCTCTTTCTGTGATTTGTTCATCTTTTGTATTGAGTTGGTTGGTGAGTGCTTGGATTTGTTTATCTTTTGTTTCCAGCTGTTTTAAAAGAGCATTTACATATTCCTGACTTAATCCGGTTGCTTCACTTTCTTTTTCCTTTTCCGCCTTGGCGAAATATTCTTCAAGAGCTCTTGCTACAACCATTCCTTTAGGTTCATTTACAGCATCAAGCTTTTCATGAAGTTCAAGCGATATTCTGACATTAAGCTGCTTTGTTTCAGTCCTTTTATCATCAGTTTCTGCGTTTTCTATATTGCTTGCCATACTTTCTCACTCGGCTTTAAGCCTTTTATGTTTTTAATAAGCCTCTTTTAATGTTTTTAAGATTGCAATAGCATATTCTATAGATATTCTATCAATTGTCTATCAATTTTCTATCACATTCTATTATTTTTCTATAATTTCCTATATTTTTTCTATAAATTTTCTATGTTTCTATAGATTAATATCTCGTCTTATATTCCGGATCCCTAAGATTCCTTACTGTTCTGTATTTTTATAAGGTGTAATCATGTATTTATACTTTTATTTTTTTTTCACATCTATAATATCTATATTTTTATTCAATATTTTATTTCTAGATATTCAATATTTCAGTTCCGGATATATTATTTTTATATGTTTTCTATACCTTTCTATATCATTCTATATGTTGTTTTTTTAAAAATTTTCAAATAGCATTTTCTATATTGTGCTATACTGTCTACTGGTATCT
>JGI24708J26588_10004198_pt1 | contig 10070 bp, 4 predicted proteins | sample BioPla1DNA2_FD_26588 | JGI IMG/M metagenome (IMG submission 26588) | reverse complement strand
AACAGCCCTCGGATGGAATATCTTCATAATTTCACGCTTTATCATTTTCAGCAGCACCAAAACCCTGACACTCTTCATTCCGCCAGCCGTAGACCCCGCACATCCCCCTATAAACATAAGGAGAAAAAGTATAACCTTACTAAAAGTTGGCCACTCGTCAAAATTAGCCGTCGCATAGCCTGTAGTAGTTATAATGGAACTCACCTGGAAAAGCGAGTATCTCAACGCCTCCCATATGCTGCCATAAACATTTCTGAAGATATTCATAGCAATAAGCAGAACGCTTGTACCAACAACTCCTAAATAAAACCTCAGCTCAGAATCTCCCAATACTTCTCTCCACTTTTTCTTACGCAAAAGATAATACAATGAAAAGTTTACACCGGAAACCAACATAAGCAAGGAAATTACAATATCTATATACACACTATTATATGCTCCCACACTTAGATTCTTTGTAGAAAATCCTCCTGTGCCCACAGAGCCAAAAGTATAAACTAATGCATCAAACAATGACATTCCGCCAATTATCAGTAACACAGTTCCAAGAACAGTAATGCTCAAGTATATAGTATACAGTATTTTCGCTGTATCCTTTATTCTTGGAACAATTTTATCGGTAATAGGACCTGTGCTTTCAGCCTTAAAAACTTGAAAACCTCCTACCCCCAAAGCTGGTAAGATGGAAACCATAAGCACAAGTATACCCATTCCTCCAAACCAATGGGTAAAAGACCTCCAAAAAAGAATCCCCTGAGGTAAAACCTCAACATTGTCGATAACAGTTGCCCCGGTTGTAGTCAAACCGGACACGGATTCAAAAAAAGCATCTACAAAAGAATCTACACTTCTCGATAAAAAAAAGGGCAATGCACCGAAAAAAGACGCCAGAATCCAAGCAAAGGTAACAATAGTCAAACCTTCTCTTATCTTTATAGTATTTGTCTTAGCCGGAAAACGTGATAGAAGAATACCGATCAATCCTGTCACTGTTATGGTAATGGCAAATGCCACTTTATCATGCTGGTTATACAAAAGGGATACGGCTGATGGGAAAATCATCATTACCGCTTCAAGAACCAGAATTTTCCCCAGTGTTTTTATAACTATGCCATAATTCACAAAACAGCCCTCCCTAAAAAGACCTAAAGAACTCTTCCAGAGCCTTTTGCCGAATTGCCGAACTTAGTATTACAAACCTGTCCCCAGGGTATATAACAGTATTTCCAGTCGGTATAATTACTTTTCCTTTGTGATCGACAGCCCCAATAATTATTCCCTTGGGCAAAGCCAACTCTGATATTGGCTTTTCAACAAACCACATGTCTTTTTCAGCAATTACTTCGGTCACCTCTGCCTTTCCACCTAAAAGAAGAGATACCGAAGCAGCCCTTCCACCCCGGATATATTTTAAAATATCACTGGCAGTAATATCTATAGGGCTTACCGCAATATCAACCCCAAGCTTTTCAATAACCTGTACATAACTGGATTTACTCACCTTCGCAATTACCTTCTTTACCCCTAGCTGCTTTGCCATTAGAGTCATCAACAGGTTTTCCTCGTCATAACCTGTAACCCCGACAAAAGCATCCATAGATGAAATGTCCTCATCATTTAGAAGGTTGATATCCGTTCCATCGCCACATATTACCAAGGTATCATTCAGGTTCTCGGACAGATATTCACAACGTTCCTTATCATGCTCAATGAGCTTAACAGAAATACCTTGGGAGATTAGTTTCTCCGCAAGATAATACCCTATTCTTCCTCCGCCAAGCACCATGACCTTCTTAATATATTTAATCTGAACTAATGTCTTGCAAGTTTTAGCCAGTTGATTTATATTATCTTTCTTACCTATTACATATAAGACATCGTCCTCCATTATATAATCTTCTCCACGGGGAATAATTATCTCCCCATTTCTCCATATGATGCCAATTAATATCCCATTTATGTTTTTAATTTCCTTTATCCTCTTGCCCACAAATCCCGGCAGGCTTGAAGCATTAAAATGAAGCATCATAATCCTTCCTTCGGCAAAGTCACCCGAATATAAGGAATAATGATATAATAGATTCCTGTTTATTTCATTTGCAGTAGCCAATTCAGGATTTACAATATAATCTATATCCATAATCGCTCTTATTAACTCATTTTGTGTCGAATACTCCGGATTCCTGACCCTAGCTATGCTTTTTTTACAACCCAGTTTCTTGGCTATAGAACATATAACCATATTGGTTTCATCGCTTTCAGTTACCGCTATAACCAAGTCGTATTCCTCAATATTCAATTCTTTAAGAGTCTCCACGTGCATTCCGCTGCCTCTCACAATCATAACATCGAGATGGTCAGCAATACGTTCTAATACCTCTGGATCAGAATCCATAACAGTTACCAGAGTGTCTCCTCCAGACAATTGACTCGCAAGCTTGCCCCCAAGTTTGCCCGCTCCAACAATTAAAGCTTTCATATTAAATACACTACTCTCCTCCGCATTGGCTTAAGTATTCCAACTATTAGCATTAACATCGATTATAGCACATTTATTATAAAATTAAAGATAAATTTGCTGAAAAGTTAAAATATTTTCCAGTTAAAAATCTTGACTTGCTACTCTTTCGTTTATGATTGCCAAACATAATAAGTAATGTATTTTTTGTAGTTATATATATTATCATTTTAGTATTGCTAACATTATTTATAAAGTTTATTGTAACGGTATTATTTTTTAAAGTACATTTTCTTAAGACACAAAAAGACTCNGAAAGGCATTTTTTGCCTTCCAGAGTCTTTTTGAAATTGATTTATATTAATGAAGAGGTATAGTATGAATTGCTTTTTTTAAATGCCCCCAAATTTTTATCGAGTACCGATCTTTATTAATCAAAAGAACGAATTATACGCAGTATATATCTTTTCAACAATGTACAGTCAGTAGAATCCACAGAACCATCTCTGTTTACATCAGCATTGGAAAGACTTGTCCCTGTAAGAAGAGATTTACGAAGCAGGTGTCTTTTTAATAACTGAAGATCTGTCGAGTCGATGCTTCCGTCACTATTTAAATCCCCCAAGTGCTCATTAGGTGTCGGAGTAGGGTCTATAACCTCAGCATTGAACTTCCACCAGTTTATATTAAACAGATAACCGCTACCTCCTGTAAATTTTAAATAAAGATCATGGCTACCTTCCGCTCCGCTAACATCACAAGCTACAGTAGTCCATGTCTGCCAACCTCCTGTTCCATCAACAGGACAAGTCCCTATTAATGGACCATTAATACTGTCAAGCCTCAGTTCAATACTACCTCCGTCAGTATCGCTGGCAACTCTGGCCTCAAAACTTGATGCCCCACTACCGAAGTCAATGTTTTTGTAAACAACATAGTCGCCATCCTCAATAAATCCTATGTTCTCTCCACCTTCCGAACAGCTCTCAGTCTGGATTCCCAAATGATTATTGTAGTTCTCCGCTTCTATTTTCATAAAGGCCTGTCTCGGAGTCGGTGTGGGTTGGGGGGTCTGATTATCACCGGGTATATCGTTTAACCGGAACCAATCGACATCCATATACCCGGAACTTCCATTAGGGTTAAAATTCATGATGGCATACTGTTCTCCCTGAAATGTCCCATATTGCCAATCAAAGCCCATAGTTATTGATGGTCCGAGTTGTTGCCAATCCCTGTTGTCATCTTTCCAAAAGAACTTTGCCTGCTTATTCATGAAGTTCATTTCTATCCTAAAATATAAGATATTAGAAGTTATATTGTTGACCGTCGCCTTTACAACTTCCTCCTCAGTCATTATTATACGTTTAGGATCCCTAGTAACGGCTATATAACCCCGGGGATCTCCTAGCATTCCCAATCCGCATATATCTCCGGGCTGCATGGCACTGCAGTCAATTTTAATGGTGCCTGTGCTAACCGGACCCTGGCCTTTTTGAGTCAAACTGTTTCTGGCATGCCAGAAATCCTTTGCAGTAGTGGCTTTTAACCTCAATGAAGACCCTGTCAAGGACCATTTTGAATTATCCGGATTATGATTCCACATCCACTGAAGTCCTAAAGAATCGGAGTTGAATTCATCGGAAGCTGCCGGAACTTTTATAGGTTTATTCTGTATCGGTTTGGTATATTTCGACTCAACCTGACCTATAAATCCCGGCCTGCCGAATTTCGGCCAGCCATTCTCCCAGGTAATAGGGCAGATTCTGGTGGGACGGCCGATGGCACCGTCATCCTGGTGAAGATAGCCCCAGTAACTGCCATCGGGCAAATCCACAATACCGCCCTGATGTCCACCTTTTCCGGCAGTGCACAGGGTAATAGTTTCACCATAGGGACCCCATACATTATTTGCCCTAGAACACACCAACCTTTGTGCCGGCACAGCATTAAACAAATAATACCTACCGTTGGCCTTTACAAGATGTGTGCCTTCAATATTTCTATAAGAAAGAATTACCCGTGATGATCCTACTGTGGCACTTAAATTAGAATTCAACTGTACCATGCTTATTTTGTTTTCCCAAGCTCCGCCGTAGGCCAGATAAGCAGTTCCGTCATCATCAATGAACAAGCAGGGATCAAAATAACCGCCCCCAAGAACGTGGTAATTCCACGGACCGGCCACATCCTTAGCATAATAGATGCGGGTTCTTTCACCGTTGGGAGTAACCGCCACATAAAATGTTCCGTCCTTATAAGCTATGGAAGGAGCAAAACAGCCATTTCCGTATTTTGTACCTCCTTCTAGGTCGTACGCTTTATTTCCAGTGAAAGAGGATATACAATGACCGGCAATTTCCCAGTTAACTAAATCTTCCGATTTTAAAATAACCAGCCCCGGCACACCTACAAAGGTAGAGGTGGCCAAGTAGAAGTAATTGCCAACCCTAATCATGCTTGGATCAGGATAATCGGCATATAACGGCGGGTTGTTGAAGGTGCCATCTCCATTGTCAGATTGCCAGCCATAGACAAAAACACTTTGCAAAAATAACAAACATAATACCAATAGAATAGCAAGGGATTTTTTAAAACCATGGCGGTTTTTTAGCCTTCTTCTAAATATCATGTTAAAACCTCCTATAAAATTTCACTGCCCGGCATTTGGTTCTATTAACCCACTGTATATCCACTTTGAATTGTAATGGATTTGCCGGATTGCCTGCTTCAGTATGCGTTGAAATCATCTTTTATTCAGGGAATACAGATATAACACGCAGTATATATCTTTTCAATAGAGTGCAGTCGGTAGAGTCCACACTGCCATCTTTATTTACATCCGCATTTATAAGGCTTGTTCCCGTAAGAAGGCTTTTACGAAGCAAATGCCTTTTTAATAATTGGAGATCTGACGAGTCTATACTTCCGTCACCGTTTATGTCTCCCAAACTCCCATTAGGTGTCGGAGTGGGGTCTATAGTTGCGGCACTGAACTTCCACCAGTTTATATTGAGCAGATAACCGCTGCCACCGGTAAATTTTAAATAGAGATCATGAATTCCGCTTACCCCACTGACCGCGCATTTCGCATCAACCCATTTCTGCCAACCGCCAGTCCCCGCAACCGAACAGGTTCCTACCAAAGGACCGTTTACACTGTCAAGTCTTATCTCGATTTTACCTCCATCGGAATCGCTCGCTACCCTAGCCAGAAATTCTCCTGCTCCGTCGCCAAAATCTATATTGGAATAAACAACATAATCTCCGTTTTCGATATATCCTATGTTCTGTCCGCCTTCATCACAGATTTCGTTTTGTATTCCCGACATGTTATTGAAGTCTTCCGCTTCAATACGCTCAAAAGCTGACCTTGGGGTTGGTGTCGGTGGTGGTGGTGCATTATAATCTGTAAATCCCACCGCTTCTGCCATTTGAAGGAAATTCCATAAGCCCGGTTTCCAAACACCAAAATCATGTCCTCCTCCTGGGATAAGCCAATAGGTATGGTTAATATTATTGGAAGAGCAATATTCGTGTACCCTTTGTCCGAATCCTATTAGACTATCATTGGTTCCGCATGCGATGAAGAGCAGTTTCAATTTTTCTCTGGCAGCAGCTCCTCCATCGGGAAACAGCCTGTTATTGGCATAGGTGTTCGGAGCCGAAGAAATGGGACCAATATATGCAAATTTATCCAGATTCGTTAAACCAATATTGAAGGATTGTCCTCCCCCCATTGAAAGACCGGCAATTGCCCGGTGTTCACGGTCAGTATAAACGGAATACCTAGATTCTATATAGGGAATAAGGCAATTGATTAAATCCTTTGTGAAATTTTCATAACCGTCACCTATCCCCGCTCCCGCTGCGTTAGTGTTAGGCGTAACTATTATCACAGGCTTAATTTTCCCTTCGGCAATTAGATTATCGGCAATTATATGGGTTCTGCCGCCTCCTTCCCAGAACCAATCGTTTTCACTTCCCCCTATGCCATGCAATAGGTACAAAACGCTATATCTTTTACTTGTTGAGTATCCCGGCGGAAGATATACCTTTGCTGGCCTCGTACTGTTTGTGGCCGTAGAATAATAACTAATATTAACTACCTGCCCCCTCTGGATACCGCCTCTCACTTGGTCATACCCCGATGGCGGCATACTTGGCAGCGATGCTGCCGATGAAATGTTTACGGTGGTGCTAAAGGATGTTATAAGCACCAAACAGATTACTAACATGCTAAAAAACTTTCTTGACATGTTTTCTCCCCCTTTTTTATTTTTGTTTATTTCAATGGGAATTAGTCCCATTTATATTTGGTTTCACTTTCCCCGCTTTTAGGTTATAAATTCGTGACACAGTACTTTTTTATGTTCAAAATATAGTTCAAAATGTGCTTATAGTGCGAAGTATATATCTTTTTACTAAAGTAAGGTCGGTGGAGTCTACCGTGCCGTCTTTGTTTACATCCGCATTTATAAGGCTTGTTCCTGTAAGAAGGCTCTTACGGAGCAGATGCCTTTTTAACAGCTGAAGATCTGTCGAGTCTATGCTTCCGTCATCATTTAAATCACCCAAATGCTCTTCGTTGTTTTCGTCACCAGCCGGTGTACCAAAAAACTGTACTTCTGCCACATTACCGTTACTGCCATCTGGCGATAGATAACGGACATAACGGAAGCCGGAGGTATTGTCCACACCTACCGTAGTCAATGTTCCTGCACCGGGTGGAGTGGTAATGGTAAACAGCGTCACAGCATCGCTGAAATCTTCTTTGTTTGCCCCCTGAAAAACACCGCCCACCATACGCTGTTCAAAATTGTTTCGCGGGCAGTACTTAATCTGTGTGATGACATTTCTCACACCTTCGCCGAAGTCCAAACCCAGCCAGCAATCGTTTGCTTTAGGGCCGTCAAAGAACGTGTTCAGATCATTATCGAAAGCCTTGTGGATCGTGTTCCCTGAGTTGTTCCACGAACCGCTTGTGCCAATAACCGTACCCGAAAGTTTTGGGTATTGCAGCATAACTTCCGCACTATTTAAGGTCTCCTCTCCGTTCTTAACCGCACTGACTGCATAATAGTACTTTTCGCCTGCCGCCACAGTGGTGTCGGTATAGCTTGTCAATGTAATATTGGTGGCAATGGTTATATATGGACCGCCGCTATTGACCGAACGCTTAACATTATAGGAGCTTGCACCCTGGGTGGCATTCCATGTCAGTTTGGCCTCCTTGCCGGAAGAATCCAAGACCGCACTCAATCCCGTCGGGAACACGGGAGCAGAAGGTGGAAGTATAGCCCACTGCTGATTGGCTCCATTATGGAAAGCCTTACCCTCAATCTTGCTCGGGTCACTGGTGGATATCTGCAGGTTCGTACCGTCACCGACAAGCACAATTCTGTAGTAACCGTCGTCGGTAGGTCTGATAATAAAACAAGTGCCGTTTCCTGTTCCCCACCATCCGACAGTTCCAAATCCCATCCACCAGTTCCAGTTCCAGCCCCTGCCTGCCGATGAGATTCTGTATTGACCTCCGCCGATGTGTTGAATTTTCCAATGTTGTTCCGCTATTCCCTTGTAGTCGGCCGTTATAATACTGTTGTTGCTGGTTACTTCCTGTAATGTCATGGTGTTGTAACGATTTAAGAATTTATAAGTTCCATCGGGTATTGTTCCTGTTGATATTGGAGAAAGCTCAATCCAATTCAAATTAAATCCACCGGACAAAGCATTGATGCGTAATTTTTGCAAGCCAGCTCCCAGAAATACCTGCCTTGTGGCTGTGGTCCAAGTCTGAAAATCTCCAGTAGAAGGCAATTTCCATGTCCCGGTTTTGTCTTGGTTGCCAAAGCTCACTTGAACATTGCTGTCGCTGATGCCTGCTATACGCAGCGAGAGATTGTAGTATCCGGGATGCCGAACCCGTATGGTATATTCGAGCCATTCTCCATCAGAAATCCAGCCAATATTGTATCCACCGCCTGTGTCTGAAGTTTTCTCAATATCCACCCCTTCATCCGTGCGGTATTGTCCGCCAATATTTTCGGCATCTGTGTCGTAATAGGAGATACCGTTTCCGCCCCAATCGAAGTCTTCAGCTTCGATACGTGTTGTACCCGTCAGGAAGTTGTTAACCCATGTCGTGGTTTCCCGAGCCAATCCGCCATTACCGTGCACACCTCGGGCTACCGGCCAGTTCCCGTAGTCAGGAGTCCATGAAAGACCTGAATTTTCAACCAAATCCGTGAAATATTCCGGCTTTGTAACATCATAGGATACACCGGTGGGTGGAATATATTGGAAGCCAAGCCAGGAGACACCTAATCGTTCCAGTTCGTAAGTAAGCTCAATATCGGCTCCCCCCATTCCGCTTCCCCAGGCACCTCCACAAAACTCGGTCATGAAGCAGGGATACCCGGCTTTTAAAAGTTCCTCCACAGCAATGGTGGTATCCTGCCAGCCCGCGTATCCGTGAAAGGCCACAGCCTCGTTGGCCCACACTGCGTTTTCATTGCCAAACACCGCACTATTGAAAGCACGAATGTCCTTCAATGCCTCGGTGGCTCCTCCCTTGCCACCAAACACCGCATAGGAAAAGAGCAACACCGGCGTCTCAGGTGCATGGGCACGTATAGTCCTGTAAACATCGATTTCCATATCAACCGCCCCGGGAGGATTAGCCGTTGGAGAAGAATAGGGCGGTCCCCATGCGACAGGCTCGTTATGTATTTCATACAATACATGCGTCTCTTTTGCATAACGGGGTGCATAGAAATTCCAGAAATCTTTCGCCCATCTTGCGTTATGATTTCCGTTATTGGCACCGTTGCCTATGGTTATTACCAAGTAAAGCCCAAGTTCCCGCGTCCTTTGCACAATTTTATCAATTTCATCCACCGCATATCCCGGGGCTTTACTTCCGGCAGCAGGATATTTAGGGTCAAAGCACTCCGCGTAGAGATGCACAGCATTGAATCCAAGATCCTTCATTCTCTCAATCTGGTCATAAGGAGCTGCCGACGTCCATTCTGTGGAAGTATATGGTCCCCGCAAAGGCTGCCCATTGTCACCTACAAATGTCGTTCTGGCTGCATTGAGCCGAGGGCGGGCACGCCGAGGACTTGCATATACCTGATTTGAAAAAAGTCCCAGAACGCTTATAACAATCGCAATGATCGATACAAATGCAGTTCTTTTGGTCTTTATGTTTGCTTTCATTATTAAGAACCTCCCTTAATATACTCTCATTTTCTCTATTGATATCCGTTTTTCACAGTATTTAGTTTTAATTTGTATGAGCCTATCCTCCCTGTGAAAACTATATTTCTCTTCCTTCGGTTTTCAACGGTTTAAAAAACATCTATTATCCGAAGTATATATCNTTTTACTAAAGTAAGGTCGGTGGAGTCTACCGNGCCNTCTTTGTTTACATCCGCATTTATAAGGCTTGTTCCTGTAAGAAGTCTTTTACGGAGTATATGCCTTTTTAACAGCTGATGGTCTGTGGAGTCTACACTTCCGTCTTCATTTAAATCACCCAAATGCTCTTCGTTGTTTTCGTCACCAGCCGGTGTACCAAAAAACTGTACTTCTGCCACATTACCGTTAC
>JGI24708J26588_10004195_pt1 | contig 10079 bp, 9 predicted proteins | sample BioPla1DNA2_FD_26588 | JGI IMG/M metagenome (IMG submission 26588) | reverse complement strand
GCGAATGCTGGGTAAATCCTTATAAGAAAGAAGTATGGGATTACCTGATTGAAGTATCAACCGAAGCAGCTGCGATCGGCTTTGATGAAATCCAATTTGACTATATCCGTTTCTCAACTGGTCAGGGCATTGCAGAAGCTGATTTTGGCGAGGAAGCTGAAACGAAAACAAAAGAAGACATTATTATTGAATTTACAAAGTATGCATATGAGAAATTAAAACCACTTGGTGTATTTGTATCAGCGGATGTATATGGCACTATTATTAGCAGTAGTATCGATGCTGGGTTAGTTGGTCAGAATTATGTTGAAATGTCAAAATATCTGGATTATATTTGCCCAATGATTTATCCTTCCCATTTTGGTGAAGGGAACTACGGGATACAATATCCGGATTTGGAACCTCTTTTAATTGTACGTAAAGTATTAAATGCTTCGAAAGAGAAATTATCGCAGATTCCGGAAGGGGAGCATCGTGCTATAGTTAGACCCTGGCTTCAGGACTTTACCGCTTCCTGGATTAAGCATTATCAAGTCTATGGAGGGGAAGAAGTAAGGGCACAAATAGATGGAGTATATGAGGCTGGTTATGAAGAGTGGCTTTTATGGAATGCAAGTACCAATTACTCTGTAGATGGTCTACTAGAGGAATGATAGTTTTTAGATTTTTAACGCCAACATGTCTATCTATACGAATATATTCCTTGTAAGAATAATATATTCTAGTATAAGCGACTTGGAGGTGTCCAATGGATAAGGCAATCCGTCAAAATACTAAGATAATATACTTATTTAAGGGGCTCTTATTTTCCTATATTATTACTGCTTTTATTTTATTAATTTTATCTTTTCTTATGTTAAAGCTTGATTTACCTAGCATGGTAATCAGCGGCGGAATTAATTTTGCTTATATTATATCAACCTTTTTAGCTGGTTTCTATGTAGGAAAGAAGGTTGAAGTTAAAAAATTCTTATGGGGATTAGTGATGGGAGTAATGTATTTTATTATTCTTATGTTGATTTCCCTGCTAATGAACCGTGTATCTCCACTTCCATTGGGAGGATTATTTACTGTATTGGTAATGTGCGGTCTAAGCGGTATGTTAGGTGGAATGCTCAGTTAAGCTTAAGGTTCCAAGAAAGTTTGTAGGTGTATAATAAGAGTATATGAATAGGATTATGGCTAAGGTTGTTGAAAACCTACCATAATCCTATTTATAACTATGGTAAGTCTCTGTAGCTGTTAGGAAAGCCAAAAATGATTGTATTTTATTCCTTAATTGATTATACTATAGATGAATTCGCTTATTGAGCGCCAAAACCCGCATAATCATATGGTGTGGCTAATATGCATAAGATGAAAATGAGTTTTTTATGGAGAAAAGGAGTGTTCGATGCTAAGGGTATTGATTACCGGAGCGAATGGTCAATTGGGACGAGCTGTGATCCAAATACTTCGGGATAAGAAAAGTTATAAATTGTATATTACCAGTCGGAAAGGGAAGGCGGAGGAAGCGATATGGCCCCTTGATATCGCCAATGAGACAGCAGTCTATGAGTACATTAAAAAAGTAAAACCGGATATTATTATTAATTGCGCAGCCTATACTGCTGTTGATTTATGTGAGAGTGAAAGTGACAAGGCCTATCGTATCAATGCCTTAGGACCAAAATACTTAAGTATAGCCGCGGAGAATATTGGTGCGAAACTAATTCATATTTCAACTGACTATGTTTACGATGGACAGGCTAACAAACCTTATATTGAAGGTGATTGTACCAATCCTATTAATACCTATGGGAAAACGAAACTAGCCGGTGATATGTATGTACAAGACTTATGCAAAAAATCCTTTATTCTTCGTGTCGCTTGGGTATATGGGGATGGGAAAAATTTTGTTAAAACTATGCTGGGTCTAGCGGATAGTGGTAAGCATCTTAGAGTTGTGGCGGATCAGTTTGGTACTCCAACCAGCGCCTTAGAAATCGCTAGAGTGATTGCATTTTTAATGGAAACGGAAAGTTATGGTGTTTATCATGCTACCTGTGAAGGCAGTACCAGCTGGTATGAATTTGCAAGAGAAATATTTCAGCAAACAGGTAAAATGGTTTCAATTGAAGCAATTCCAACTACAGAGTATCCTACCCCTGCCAAAAGGCCGATGTATTCCGTATTGGATAACAAAGCTCTTAGAGAACGCCATGGATATGTCATGAAAGACTGGAAGGATGCTTTTAAAGAATATCTTAATGATTATTAGGAGGAAAAATGATGAAAACTTATCTTGTTACCGGGGGTGCCGGTTTTATTGGATCAAACTTTATATTATACATGTTGAAAAAATATAAGGATGCTATAAAAGTAATTAATGTAGATTGCCTTACCTATGCTGGAAACCTGGAGAATCTAAAAGAAGTAGAAAAACTTGATAATTACAAGTTTCTGAAAATTGATATCTGCGATAAAGAAGCGATCTTGGAAATTTTTGAAACTTATGATATTGATTATGTTATTCATTTTGCTGCGGAAAGCCATGTTGACCGTAGTATTCGTAATCCGGAGGTATTTGTTAATACCAATGTTCTTGGAACTCTAAATCTTCTTAATGCTGCAAAGATAGCTTGGGAAACTGATGAAGGTTTTAAACCAGGTAAAAAGTATATTCAGGTTTCTACGGATGAAGTGTATGGTGCTTTGGAAGGGGATGAAGGTTATTTCTACGAAACTACACCACTGGATCCACATAGTCCATACTCAGCAAGCAAAACTTCTGCTGACCTATTGGTAAAATCCTATGTGGACACTTACCAATTCCCTGCGAATATTACTAGATGCAGCAATAATTATGGACCATACCAATTTCCTGAGAAATTGATTCCTTTAGTGATCAATAACGCTTTAAAGGGTGAAAAGCTTCCCGTTTATGGTACAGGGAAGAACGTCAGAGATTGGCTGTATGTAGAGGATCACTGTAAAGCCATTGATCTGGTTACGGAAAAGGCAACAGTTGGTGAGGTTTATAATATCGGGGGACATAACGAGAAGAAGAATATTGAGATTGTTAAGATTATAATAGATACTTTATTGGAAATGCTTCCTGCAGATGATGAGAGAAGAAAACATCTATCCTATGATCTAATTACTTATGTGGAAGACCGTAAGGGACATGATTTCCGTTATGCGATTGCTCCGGATAAGATAAAAAATGATCTTGGATGGGAACCAGAGACTCCGTTTTCCAAGGGAATCAAATTGACCATTGCATGGTATTTAGAAAATATGGATTGGATGGAGCGAGTTACAAAAGGTGAATATCAGAAATATTATGAAATGATGTACACGACAGGCAAATAAAGTGCAATGTGAGCGAGAATGATATGCACTCGAGCTACCTATCTGCTTAATCATCTAAAAAAATTATCATCTCCGAAATTCGGAAGAGAGGTTGGACATAAATGAGATATGAAGAATTTACAATAGAGGGCCGTAATGCAGTAATTGAAGCTTTCCGTGCAGGTAAGACCATTGATAAGCTATTTGTTTTAGATGGGAATCAAGATGGACCTATTAAAACAATAATAAGGGAAGCTAGAAAGAACGATACGATTATTACCTTTGTAAAAAAAGAGCGATTGGATCAGCTTTCCCCTAAGGGCAAGCACCAAGGCGTTATAGCTTATTGTGCTGCATATGAATATGCAGAGGTTGAGGACATATTAGATGCAGCGAAAGAGAATAATGAGGACCCATTTATCATTTTACTAGATAATATAGAGGATCCGCATAATCTCGGGGCTATGATCAGAACTGCACATCAGGCCGGAGCACATGGAATTATAATACCAAAACGCCGAGCGGTTGGCCTTACAGCTACAGTAGCAAAAACTTCTGCAGGTGCAATTAATTATCTACCGGTAGCAAAGGTTACCAATTTGTCTAAGACAATAGAGGAGTTAAAGGAAAAAGGTTTATGGTTTGTCTGTGCTGATATGGATGGCGAACTTATGTATGAAATGAATCTAAAAGGACCAATTGGCCTGGTTATCGGTAGTGAAGGGGAAGGCGTTGGTAGATTGGTGAAAGAAAAATGCGATTTTATTGCAAAGATTCCGATGGTTGGTAAGGTGGATTCACTTAATGCCTCCGTAGCTATGGGCATTCTTTCCTATGAAATAGTAAGGCAACGATTAAGCGAAAAGGGATGATGAAACCGTTTCCCTTCGAAAATTCATCTCCGAATGGATATACATCCATCGGAGATGGAAGTAATACTGGTATCAATGCATTTTGGTTGAATAGGAGGCGACGGTATGTTATCAAAAGTAGACTTTGATACTCTCTCTGATAATGAGATTGTTGCTCTAATCCGGGAAGGGAATCAATATGCGATGGACTATCTCCTGGAGAAGTATAAGTATCTAGCAAGAAATAAGGCTAAGGCATTGTTTTTGATTGGTGGTGACCGGGATGATCTTATACAAGAAGGAATGATTGGTTTATATAAAGCAATCCGTGATTTCCAGGAAGATAAAGATAATTCCTTCTTTAACTTTGCAGACCTTTGTATTTCTAGACAGATTTATAGTGCAATAAAGGCATCTAATCGAAAAAAGAATATCCCTCTTAATACATATATTTCCCTTTATGCTCCAGCTTATGGGGATAATAGTGATGCTGGGGAAAAGGAAACATTGGTTGACATAATTCACCAGAAAAAAATATCAAATCCTGAAGAATTAGTTATTGACAAAGAGAATACTAGTATGATAGAATATGAACTTGTAAGGCGCTTGAGTAACCTAGAAAATCAAGTTTTAGACTTATATATGCAGGATTTAAAATATATTCAGATTGCAGAAGTTCTTGGGAAAGAACCGAAGGTAATTGATAATGCATTGACAAGGATTAAGACGAAATTAAACCAGGTTCTTAAAAGCATGTAATGCTGTTGTAGCTCAGCTGGTAGAGCACCTCATTGGTAATGAGGAGGTCAGCGGTTCAAGTCCGCCCAACAGCTTTTATAATTTTCATCGAGGTGTGGCTCAGTTTGGCTAGAGCGCTACGTTAGGGACGTAGAGGCCGCAAGTTCGAATCTTGTCACCTCGATTTCTATACAGATNTTTACTTNGATAAAATTATATAATGTACAAAAGTGTTGAGTTGATATTGCATCTGCAGTATCTGCTCATTTTTTATTTTGTAGAAAATTGCTCTGCAATTCTGGAATTGATTTCTAAAAATGTTAGTGTTATGCTAACTATATAATTATAATAATATAATTGAGCCCTCAGAAAATATAATATATCTTATGGATTATATAAAACGGNGGATGACTATAATTAATAACACAATTTGAGAATAGGAAAATTGTTGAGAATAAGAAGAATACTTAATTAAAGGAGATACGATTCGTATGCGGATGTATGATTTGATAACAAAGAAAAAACATGGAGAAGAATTGTCCAAGGAAGAAATTTCAGAAATGATAAGGGGATATGTGAATGAGGAAATAACCGATTATCAGATGTCTGCCATGCTTATGGCAATATATTTTCAAGGTATGAGCGAGAAGGAAACTGCGAATTTAACGATTGCTATGGCTCATTCTGGTGATATAGTGGATCTTTCCGCAATTAAAGGCATTAAAGTGGATAAACACAGTACCGGTGGAGTAGGCGATAAGACCACTTTAGTAATTGGTCCAATCGTTGCAGCTTGTGGTGGTAAGGTGGCCAAGATGTCCGGAAGAGGNTTGGGACACACGGGAGGAACAATCGATAAGTTGGAATCTATTCCAGGATTCCAGGTGGCATTAGANCAGGATAAATTCATTGATATAGTTAATAAGGTTGGTATTAGTGTAGTCGGACAATCTGGGAATCTGGCACCTGCAGATAAGAAATTGTATGCACTCAGGGATGTTACAGCAACGGTAGATAGTATACCTCTAATTTCTTCATCAATAATGAGTAAAAAATTAGCTGCAGGCAGTGATTGTATCCTTCTTGACGTTAAGACTGGCAGCGGTGCTTTTATGAGAACTGTAGAAGATTCAATAGCATTGGCAAGGNGGATGGTGGCAATTGGTGAACATGCTGGGAAAAAAACCATGGCGATTATTACCGATATGGATATTCCACTGGGATCAGCAGTAGGTAATTCTCTAGAAGTTATTGAAGCAATTGAAACTTTAAAAGGTAATGGCCCCAAGGATTTAGCAGAGGTATGTGAAATCCTTGCTACAAATATGCTGTATCTTACAGGCAAAGGAAGCGTGGAGAAATGCAAGCAGCTTGTTCATGAGGCAGTGGAAAGTGGAGCAGCACTTAAAAAGTTGGCTGAAATGGTAGAAGCCCAAGGAGGGGATTCTACAGTAATACTGGATACGAATAAATTTGCGAAAGCTCCTTATCAGTATGAAGTAAAAGTAACTCAGAATGGTTATATTAGTCATATGGATACAGAGCAGTGCGGTATTGCTTCTATGGTATTGGGTGCTGGAAGGGAGACCAAGGATAGTGTTATTGACTATTCAGCCGGTATTAGGATGATTAAAAAGACTGGAGATTATGTTAAACAAGGAGATGTTCTGGCCATATTATATGCTTCTAAGAAAGAGTTGTTCCAAAAGGCTGAGGAAATACTAAGGAAAGCTTATACATTGTCCGATGAACCCGTTACAAGAAGACCACTTGTATTAGCAAAAGTAAGTTCCCAAGGAGTGGAGCAATATTAAATACTATAAATCTGAGCTTATATTGTAATAATATTAATACTATAGAAATAAGCTAAAATAAAAATTATTATTGACAAAAAAATTCCACTATAGTATACTAACTCCAATATTCATATCAAATATATAGGATTTGAAAGGAGGAGCGTTCATGAGAACATCATTTGCAGTCATGTGTAATACTATGTGCAGCATGTATATGTGTTGCATGAAGAAAGACATATGCGCGAAGACGGCGAATGTGGTGTTATCATGATGCGAAGAAATTATTCCTTCTTTCTTTGATATAGGAAAATATGCGGAAGTATATCCGATTCATTTCCATGATGAACAAACAGGAAGCTGTCAAAGGCTATCCTGTTTTTTATTGTATAGGAAAGTTCATCCTATTAAATAAAAAATATTCCGCTATATGAAGAATTTCACATTAGGATGCTACACTATTGGATCGTTGCTTTAAGACGTTACCAAGCAAAATTAATGGAGGTGGTGTAATTGAAGAATAAAAAGCCCATAATCGAAATGGTAGGACTCGGCAAAGAGTTCCATAGCAAAGGTAATACTGTAAGAGCGCTGGAAAACATTGATCTTACCATATATGAAGGGGAGATTTTTGGGATTATTGGTCTCAGTGGCGCCGGAAAAAGTACGCTTGTACGATGTATAAATTTCCTGGAAAGGCCAACAGAAGGAACAGTATACTTTGATGGATCAGATTTGGCTTCTTTAAGTAAAAAAGAATTATTAAAGGCTAGACAGTCTATGGGAATGATTTTTCAACAATTTAATCTGTTAATGCAAAGAACGACTGTTGAGAATATCTGTTTTCCATTGGAAATCGCTGGTGTAGCAAAGAAAGAGGCCAGAGAAAGAGCGTTAGAACTACTGAAGGTTGTAGGATTAGAGGATAAAGTAGATGCTTATCCGTCACAGTTATCTGGAGGTCAAAAGCAGAGAGTTGCCATTGCTAGGGCTTTGGCTACCAATCCCAAGGTATTGCTATGTGACGAGGCAACCAGTGCGCTAGATCCTACCACGACTCGGTCTATTCTAGAATTACTTAAGGAAATTAACAAAAACCTTGGAATAACTATAATTATTATTACTCATGAAATGAAGGTTATTGAGGAAATATGTAACCGTGTCGCCATCATTGATCAAAGTCATATTGCTGAAGTTGGAGATATGGAGGAAGTCTTCGTTAGACCAAAATCAAAGATTGCAAAACAACTAATCTTTTCCAGAGATACGCATATTGATTCATTTGTAGGAGAACATAAATGTAGAATTATCTTTGATGGCAGAACTTCCTTTGAACCAGTGATTGCTAATATGGTACTGGAATGCCAGACCCCTGTTAATATCCTTTTTGCAGATACAAAGGATATCGATGGTAAGGCATTTGGTCAGATGGTAATTCAGTTACCAGAGGATGAGCTTAGCAGAAAGCGCATATATGCTTATCTAAATGCCAATAAAATACCCCATGAGGAGGTGATGAGTGATGTGGAATGAAACAGTGATGAAAATGGTGGTTGTAGGTATATTTGAAACCTTATATATGACATTTATGTCATCCTTTATAGCCTATCTTATTGGTCTCCCCTTAGGTGTTATCTTAGTAATAACGGATAAGGAAGGGATTGCTCCAAATCCCATGATTAATAAGGTACTAGGGGTGATTGTTAACATTGTTCGCTCCGTTCCATTTATCATCTTATTAATTACGGTGATGCCTTTTACTAGGTGGATTGTTGGTACAACAATCGGATCAACGGCAGTAATACCACCATTAATTTTGGCATCTGCTCCTTATATTGCTCGATTAGTGGAATCCTCATTAAAGGAAGTGGACTATGGAGTGATTGAGGCTGCGCAGTCCATGGGAGCAACGACATTCCAGATTATACGTAAAGTATTGTTGCCGGAGGCAAAGCCTTCTCTAATAATTGGTAGTGCAATAGCAATTACAACAATCTTGGGCTATTCTGCTATGGCTGGTTTTGTCGGCGGTGGTGGACTCGGAGACATTGCCATTCGTTACGGTTATTATCGCAAAGAAATCGATATTGCCTTTGTAACAGTCATTCTTATGGTGGTGATTGTTCAGGGGATCCAGGAGCTCGGTGCTAGGTGGATGAAGCATACCGATAAAAGATTACACTAGATTATTGCGAAATGTAAGATATTATTTTATATTTCTCAATCATATAAATTAACTTAAATATAGGAGGCAAAAATATGAAGAAAATTATATTACTTTTAGCATTACTTACTCTATCCGTGGCTGTACTAGCAGGATGCAAAGCGAAAGATGATAATTCTGGTAAGAATGACGCAACAGAGAATAATGAAACTGTTAATAATGAGGATACTGCTAATAAAAATGAAACTCCAGGACAGGATAAAACCAATGGTAAAATTGTAGTAGGTGCAAGTACAACTCCACACGCGGAAATATTGGAACAGACAAAAGAAATTTTAGCTAATGCAGGCTATGAACTTCAAATCGTGGAATATTCTGACTATGTTCAACCTAACCTGGCTTTGGATTATGGCGATTTAGATGCGAATTACTTCCAGCACCAACCATACTTGGATCAGTTTAATGAAGAAAATGGCACCAACATTGTATCTGTAGCAAATATACATTATGAACCATTTGGTATCTATGCAGGTAAGACAGCAACCGTAGAAGAACTGGAAGAAGGAGCGCAAATTGCAGTTCCTAACGATACAACCAATGAAGCGAGAGCCCTGATGCTCTTAGAGGCACAAGGTCTGATTACTTTAGCGGAAGGCGCTGGCCTTAATGCAACGATTATTGATATTGAAGAAAATCCAAAAAACCTACAATTCATTGAAATTGAAGCAGCGCAGTTGACACATTCTCTACAAGATGTAGACATGGCAGTGATTAATGGTAATTATGCGATTCAGGATGGATTAAGCCCTACAGATGCTATAGCTATAGAAGATAAGGAATCCATCGGTGCGGAAACTTTCGGCAATGTTCTAGCTGTGAAAGCAGGGGATGAGGAAAGAGAAGATATCAAGGCTTTGGTTGACGCTTTAATGAGTGATGACATAAAGCAATTTATCAATGACACCTACAAAGGCGCGGTGGTACCTCAATTCTAGTTGTATATAGCTAAATCTATAATTGCGATATCTACAAGGCCACTTATTAAGATACAGAGCCTTGCCATCGTGATAAGTTACGCTCCTAATATAGTTGACAGTTTGAAAAGTCCTATATTAGGGGCGGTCAGATAGGGATTTATAATTCCTGAAAAATTCGGCATAGTCGTTGATATTAGGCTATGCCGTTTTTTCGTTTATTTTG
>JGI24708J26588_10004194_pt1 | contig 10080 bp, 8 predicted proteins | sample BioPla1DNA2_FD_26588 | JGI IMG/M metagenome (IMG submission 26588) | reverse complement strand
GATGTTAGTGGTCTTGAGAAAACCATAGGATTCAAGCCAATCACCCCCATAGAAAAAGGTTTGAGACAATTTGTAGATTGGTACATAAAATATCATAGAGAATAATATAGAGATTTCGGCATAATGTGGGGGAAGAAATGGAGAAAAAACATCTAAGTAGACAACTCGCTATTTTGCTTACAATTATTGTAATAGTAGGAATATTTGCAAGTAAGATATTTTTCCAGAATGAGGTTATCATTGATGATGACATCCCGCAGGGGATATATTGTTATGCAAAGGATGCAGGGATGGTTCCGAATGACGCTAGTAAAGCAAAGGAAAATGGGGATATTTTCATACAAGCTCTGAATAAATATGGCGGTATAATTATAGATGATGCTTATTACATAGGTACTCCCTCAGAAGAGCTTATATCTAGAAATGTAGTGATTACAGGGACAGAAAATGGCGAACTAATATCTGCAACAAATGCAAATACGAAATTGTTTTCTCCGGATAAGTTAGATAACATAACTATTAAGAATGTTAAATTCACAAATAATTATGAAACTAGAGAATTTCTAATTGTATATAGTTCCATAAGATTAAATGCAAAGGTTAAAACTGTTAGTATTGAAAATTGCACTTTTAAAGGTAACATTTCATTATATAGACAGTACGGTGACACTACGCTTAATCCTGATATTACTGATTATGGCATTGAGTCATTTACATTTCGTAATAATAAAGTATTTGATACGGGACTATCATTTATTGTATTAACTGATATACCTGTAAGCTACTGCAAAGTAAGCAATAATCTTATTAAAAATTTTAATTATACGTTTATAAAAATAGCAATCACCAATAATATACTTTATGAACAAGAATTGTATAATCATATTAAATATCTGGAGGTTGATAAAAATACCGTAGTATGTGAAGACAATTGGTGGGGCAAAACTTTGTCAGGTTCATATTATACTTTTGTTTTATATGAAGGCACAGAAGTGCTTTATGATGGAAATTATGTAGAAGGTATGAAAACTTTAGAGGATATTGCTCTTTATGATGCTTATTTGAGTGCGGAGATTGTTAATTATACAAACAATACTTGGAAAAATAATATATGCTTTGCGGAAGACAAAAGAAATAATACATTATTAAAATCCAAGGGTGGAGGGGAAAAGCCACTAAAAAGGAATTACTCGAATAATACGTTTATAGTCGAAGAAGGCTTTGCTGAAAAACTGGGCCAACCTAAGGATAATCTGAAGGTGGATTTCATTAGCTTAACTAAGTACGCAGAAACCTACATAATTGATAACAATAATTTTGATGTTTATGATATTCGTTTTCCAAAATCAAGTTTGATCATCAGTAACTATACTTTTTCAAATAATACCGTTAAAGCCAAAAAAACTTCGGGGTATTTAGCGATTATGAGATTAACTGACGATTATATGACACAAAAAATTGAAATATTAAATAATAACGTTGAGATTGATGAAACAACTGATGAACCATTCGCATTGGTGCGTGTTGTCGATAACAGAGAAACAAGCAGTGATATTATAGATAGTGTAGTAGTTAACAATAATCAAATCACTGCTCCTTTTGGACATTTATTTTATAGAGTTAAAGCAAATAACCTTATATTTAAGAATAATGAAATTGTAGATATAACAAATAAGAATTCTAGTCTTATATATAATAGTGATTTTAAAAATACAGAGGTACTTAATAATACTATTAACGGGAATAATTCATCAAGCCTGTAATAAGATACTAATCTAACTTTTATAAAAACAAAGTGGAGGCAATTAATCGAGTCTCTTAATTGTTCATACTTAAAAATGAATATGGGGTGTTATATATGAAAAATATAGCAGTTATCGGTACTGGCTATGTAGGTTTAGTTTCTGGTGCCTGTCTTTCTGATTTTGGGCTTAATGTTATTTGCGTGGATAATGACACTGAAAAGATTGAAAAATTAAATATGGGTATTATTCCAATTTATGAACCCGGGTTAGATTCTTATGTAGCAAGAAACCATTACTATAAGCGCCTTCATTTCACAACAGATATAGAAAAAGCTGTGGATGAAAGCGACATTATTTTTATTGCGGTTGGGACTCCATCAAAAAAAGATGGCAGTGCAGATTTGAAGTATGTTGAATCTGTCGCCAGAGATATAGCAAGGTATATGAATGGATATAAAGTAATCGTAAACAAGAGTACTGTACCTGTAGGAACAGGACAAAAAGTAAAGCGATGGGTTTTAGAAGAGTTAGAAAAAAGGGGAACTCAGTACGAATTTGATGTTGTATCCAATCCTGAGTTCTTGCGTGAAGGTTCTGCTGTTTACGATTTTACTCATCCTGATAGAGTAGTAATAGGAACAGAATCAAAGATAGCCCTGGATTATATGAAACAGGTGTACAGCGTTCTATACCTCAATGAAACACCTTTTATTGAAACAAATATTGAGACAGCAGAAATGATAAAATATGCGTCCAATGCGTTTTTGGCGATGAAAATTACTTTTATAAATGAAATTGCAAATCTTTCAGAAAAAGTTAACGCAAACGTTCAGGATATAGCAAGAGCAATGGGGAGAGATGGTAGAATTAGCCCTAAATTTTTGCATCCTGGACCAGGTTTTGGAGGTAGCTGCTTTCCAAAGGATACCAGGGCGCTTGTTGAGATTGGTAAACAGTATGGTTCACCTGTTACACTGATTGAGCAAACAGTTATTGCTAACGAAAATCAGAAACTTTTGGCAGCGAAAAAAGTTGAGGATGCAATGGGAGATTTATCGGACAAGAAATTAGCAATACTGGGTCTTGCATTTAAACCTAATACTGACGATATGCGTGAGGCACCATCGTTAACAATTATAAATGAACTTGCCCAAAAAGGTGCAAGGTTTAAAGTTTATGATCCAATTGCCTGTTGTGAAGCAAAGAGATGGTTTAAAGATATTGATGATAAAATAATGTATTACGAAAATGAATACGAAGCACTGAATGGATGTGATGCATTGCTCATAATAACGGAATGGAACCAATTTAGAAATCTGGACTTAAAACGAGTTAAGTCTCTATTAAAACAACCATATTTCTTTGATTTCAGAAATTTATACAAGAAAGATGCTATGGAAGAGAAGGGATTCAAGTATTTTGGTACAGGTCAGGGGTATAGAGAGAATAATACAGTTAAAGCATTGGATGAGGTTGCCACAACCATCTGAATTACTATCAACGAAGTTTAAATCTATCGGGGGATTTATTTTTGGAGGAAAAGAAAATATATGGATAGAGTAAATTCTGCATTATTAAGTATGCTTTCTTCATCAATCAATTGTTCCCCATCATCCTATGTCAAATTGGAACCGCAAGAGTGGCAACAGCTTTATGAGGAAGCTATAGCACATCAAATCCATCTTATAGTCTTTGAAGAAGCAAATAAATATGGGAAATTGATCAATCCAGTACTTTTTGATAACTGGAAAAGATTAACCATATATCAGATCCTGGAAAACTACAGAAGATTTAGTGTTATAGGCGAATTATTTAAATCTTTTGCAAAAGCCAATATACCAGTAATGGTTCTGAAGGGCCTTTTCATTAAGCATTTGTATCCTAAGCCTGAATTGAGAACAATGGGTGATGTAGATATTTTAATAAGGCGTGACTCATTGGATGAAGTTATTGGCATTATTAAGAGCTTCGGATATGAAAAGACAGCAAAAGATGATCCAAAGCATTTCTCTTTTTATCATGAGCAATACATAACTATTGAGCTACATATATCTTTGGTTACCGAGTCCAGAAGAAAATTGGCAAAATCATTGAATAATGATATATGGGAATCACCGATATGCTATAAAGCTGACGACATTACCTTAATAGCACCGAACGATATAAATCATCTGCTATATTGCTGTATTCATATGACTAATCATTTTGGAAAAGGTGGATTTGGATTAAGGCAGTTATCTGATTTTAATCTGATGGCAAAAAAACTTGGTAAAGATACAGATTGGGATAAAATAATTAAGCGGGCATATTCATATGGTATAGGAAAGTTTATGAAGGCAATGTTGTACGTTTGCCATGATCTTTTTTCGCTCGAAATTCCCGATCATATAAAAAAAGAATTTGAAGATAATTTATCTGATATAGAAATGTTAATTAAGTCTATACTTGACTCTGGTGTTTTTGGAAACAAAAACCTGAAGGTCGCTAATGATAGAGTCCTGGCAACATATATCCACCACAACAGAAATAACAATATAAGGAGATTTAAATATTTTTTCCCACCAAGAAATCAACTGGGTATAAACTATTCATATGCAAAAAGACATGCTATTCTTCTGCCGCTGGCATGGCTTCACAGATTGCTTAGGAATGCTTTTAGAACCGACTCAAAGCTAAAACATAGAATCCCGGATACAAAGAGTATTAATGAGTATGTCAGGCTATTTAAATGGTTGGATATAAAGTGGTAATTGTTTCGAAAATCCCTATACTCCTATGCTTTTGTTATAAAAGATATTTCTTATACTTAAATTGAGGAGAAGTATGAATAAGATTAAAAAATATCTTAAAATCTCATCCTTACGCTACTTATTTAAATATGCAAACCATTTTTGGGGAAGCATAATCTTTATAGTAAGTGCCAGTTCAATCGTGTCAGTCATTTCAGTGGGTAATGCCATAATAACACGTGAGTTGATTGACCTTGCGATGGGAAACGATTTTTCTTCTTCGGTGTTCTTCTTGGTCCTTCTGGGTGTTCTATTTATGCTTCGCATGGGAATCAGTGCGTGGATAAGTATAGTAGCGACTCGGTTAAATGAAAAATTAAATAATAGAAAGCAGAAGGAGCTTGTCCAAAAATTATATGAAGCTGAATGGTTAAAGCTGAACAAAATTCATAGTGGAGATATTTTATTACGGTTAACAAGTGACATAAACTATATTTCGAATTTTTGGGTTAACATTTTCCCGAGTATTATCGCACTTTTTGTNCAATTGATATCTGCATTTATTACGCTATTCTATTTTGATAGAAATCTCGCCATATTTGCCTTTATTCTTGGTCCCATTTCTGCCGTTATTGGCTTTGCCATCGGAAGAGAGGTTAAGAAATTACAGCACAATATACAAAGGTTTGAGAGTATAAATAGATCATACATTGATGAAACAATTAAGAATATTGTTGTTATTAAAACTTTCCAACAGGAAGAAAACAGCATACGAAAAGTAAGTGAAAACCAAGACAACAAATATAAATGGGTTAAAAAGAAAAGTAACTTTAGTTCCATTGCAAGCTTTGCCATAGGAAGTGGCTATTGGTTAGGTTATTTTGCTGCCTTTGTTTGGGGCATTATCAGACTTTCTAAAAATCTAACAAGTTTTGGTACGTTCACTGCATTTATTCAATTAGTCGCTCAAGTGCAAGGACCTTTTGAAGGATTAGTGAGAACTTTGCCACAAGTAGCTTCATGCCTTGCATCAGTTGACCGTGTAATGGAGTTTGAAGGAATTGAGCTTGAAAAACACAAGAATAAGAATATAAACTCAAAAGAGTTTATTAAACTAGTATTAAAAAATCTTAGCTTCCAATATTCAGAGGGCAGACCTGTTCTGTCTAATATATCATTGAGTATAAATAAAGGTGAGCTTATTGGGGTTGTAGGGGTATCAGGCGAAGGAAAAACTACACTAATAAGACTGTTGTTGGCTTTAATCAGCCCGGAATCAGGGGAAGCATTTATTCAAACGGCTGAAGGGAAAAAATACGATATTTCTCCTGATACACGGAGGTTCTTTTCATATGTTCCTCAGGGAAACACTTTATTCTCTGGTACGATAATCGATAATTTAAGGCTTGGAAAGGATAATATAAGCATTGAAGAACTTGAGGAAGCATTAATAGTAGCTTGCGCCTGGGATTTTGTTCAGTCGTTACCAGACAAGGAATCTACAATAATTGGGGAATCCGGTGTAGGTTTGTCTGAGGGGCAGGCCCAACGGTTGGCTATTGCTCGCGCCCTCCTCAGAAAATCACAAATATTGTTGCTTGATGAAGCTACTTCTGCCCTAGACATTCATACAGAAAAGCAGGTTCTTTCTAATATAAGTAAAATAGTGCCTGATATAACTTGTGTAGCAATAACTCATAGAATTTCTGTTACTGAAGTCTGCGATAAGGTCTTTCGTATCTCAAAAAACGGAGTTTTTGAAGAGTACCGGAAAGAAGTGATTTAAATTGAGTGCAGATAAAACAACTGTATCCAATCGAAAACGTATCATGTATACAGCATATGGTCTAAAAATAGAATCTGAAATATTACTCCCTGAGCTTTCACTAATAGATGATAAGGATTGCAGGCAAGCTGATGTTACCATTACATATGGTATTGTTCCTAAGTCTTTAACTGCTACTTTACAAGGAAATAAGTATTTTCAGGTGTCAAAGGAGGAATTCTATTTTTATATCCCAGAAACTGCTCATTATTATGTTGGTTTTGGAAATACAATAATTGTTGAACCAGTTGAAAACGCTGCTGCACACAGTATTAGGTTATTTTTGTTGGGCTCATGCATGGGAATGTTATTTATTCATAGGTATATCTTGGCTATCCATGGAGGAGCAGTTCAAATAGGTGACCAGGGCGTTATAATTACCGGCAAGACCGGTGCAGGAAAATCTACATTGGTATCCGCATTTGTCAAGGAAGGCCATAAGTTCTTATCAGATGATGTTTCGGTAATTGATAATGATTCGAATTTTGGAATAAGGGTTTTTCCGGCGTATCCCCAAAACAAGCTATGCAAAGATACAATGAGTTATATGGGCTACAACGTAAAATTGTTTAAACAGATTGATGATTCCAGGGAAAAGTATGCTGTACCTTTAAATAGATCATTTATAAACCACCCTATACCCCTGAAATTTGTATTCGAAATTATGATCGATAATAGTGGAGAAGACCAAATCAGAGCTTATGAACTTTTTGGCAGTGAAAAGGTTATGGCTTTAATTAATAACGTTTATCGTAAGGAATTTTATGACCTTATCGGGCTTACTCCTGTTTGCTTTAAACAATGTATAAATGTCATTAAAAAAATTCAAGTATTTAGGATTTTAAGGTCGGCAAATGCTTTTTCTGTTGAGCGCCAGCAGGAAATTATTAATGAACTCATAAAGAAATCCAAAATTATGGGAAGGTGTGTGTAGGTGATGATTAAAGAAAAAAAAATTAATTTAGAGACATCAGTATGCCAAAAGAAGGATCTATTCGTTACTGATATCGATGGCGAGAAAGTCATGATGCATATAGATAACGGTAAATATTATGCTATGAATGAAGTTGGAAGTAGGATATGGGATATTATTATAAACCCAATATCAGTGGAACAGATAGTAATTACATTAAATGACGAATATGACATTGAAAGAAGTGTTTGTGAAACGGCTGTACTTGACTTTTTGGAGAGCGTGTACAATGAAAATCTTATTGAAGTATTATAGAAAAATGAGAACATTTTTCGGCATGAAGTGGCCAGAAAAGAAGTTAATAGCTGAGGCCTTGGTGTTAGCAGGAATATATCGGCTAATGATTCTGGTCGTTCCGTTTAAAAAAATTAAAGATTCATTAGGCGACTATATGGAGGACTCTCCGTTTGAGATGGACGAGTTAAAATATAAGACCATTATTGATATTCGATGGGCAATAAAGACTGTTTGCCGTTCAACGCCATGGAAGAGTAATTGTTTTGTTCAGGCACTAACAGCCAAAAAGATGTTAAGAAAACGGAAACAGCCATACACTGTTTATTTTGGTATATATAAAGACAGTGAGAATAGTATGAAGGCACACGCCTGGACAAGGTGCGGGAAAGTATTTGTTACTGGCGAAAAGGAGAAGGAAGTCTTTACAGCGGTGGCAAAATTCAGCAAAAATTATTAAAAGGAGTGATAAATTAGTTATGAGTGCTATCTGGGGAATTATAAACAATAATGGCGACTTCGATTCTAGTAAATATATCCAGCCCATGCAAGATGCATTGGGTGTATACAAACTAGATTCTATCAATACTTGGATGAAAAACAACTCTTTTATGGGATGCGGTCTGCAATTTATTACTTCTGAATCTTTACATGAAAAGCTCCCTTATTATGATGTTGATGGGAAACTAGCTATTACTGCTGATGCAATCATTGATAATAGAGAGGAACTATTTAAGACTCTTTGTGTTGACATTGGGGGACAGCAAGTAATAACTGATAGTGAACTGATTATTTTAGCTTATAAAAAATGGGGAAAAAGATGTCCAGAATATTTAGTTGGTGATTTTACATTTGTTATTTGGGATGAAGGCAATGATGAAATATTTTGTGTTAGGGATCATGTTGGAGCCAGAACTTTTTATTACCTTATAAACGATTATGCGTTTTCTTTTTGCACGTTATTAAAGCCATTAACACTTATTTTAGACAAAATTGAGTTAAATGAAAGATGGATTACAGACTTTTTATCACTTCCAGGGGTAATACATCAATCAGAATTCAAAGAAACAATATATAATAATATTTTTCAACTACCTCCTGCTCACTCTATGACAATAAGCAATAAAGGAGTTTCCTTACATAAGTATTGGAATCCTCAAAAAGAAGTAATGCCATTAAAATTAAAAACGGATGATGATTACTATAAGGCATTTTTAAGTGTGTTTAGAGAGGCAGTAAGATGCCGCTTGCGGTGTAATGGGGAGGTAGGAATAACATTAAGTGGAGGCTTAGATTCAGGATCAGTTGCAACTATTGCAGCAGAAGAGTTAAAAAAAACTGAGAGAAGATTAAAAGCCTTTAGTTTTATCCCCTTAAGCGGGATAGAATATAATCTTCCAAAAGATCGTATTGCGGATGAAAGCGAATATATTAATTTAATTAAAAACAAAGCCGGTAATATTGATGTTACATATTGCAGGTGCGAAGGGCAGGATTCGTACAATAAGATTGATAAACTTACTCAAATTTTTGAACAACCCTATAAAACAATCGAGAATGCTCACTGGGCAGATGAGCTGTATAAAACAGCTGCAAATAATGGATGTAAAATTATTTTATCCGGACAATATGGAAACACAACAATATCCTTTGGCGAATTCTTAGCTTATATGGTTACTCTTATTAAGAAGGGTAGAATTCATAAGATAATAAAGGAAATTAATGATTTCAGTAAAGTTATGAGGCTGCCAAGAAAATATGTCTCAAAAGTAGTAATAAGCGCAATTTTTCCCTATAGAATTAAGAGGTTAATACGGCCAAATAAAGAAGACAAATTTAGAGATGCGCTTGCTCGTGGAGAATTACTTAAAAAATGGGATGTGAAACGTAGATTTGAAAAGGATGGATTTATTACAGCAAAAACAAGATTTTATGATTTTAAAAAATTAAGAGAGATGGTAACGAACCCTATAGCATTCACTCAAATTGGTATGATGGAAACAAAAAATGCTTTAGCATATAACATATTAACAAGAGACCCGACCAAAGATAAGCGTATAATCGAATTCTGCTTAAGTTTGCCAGATGAGCAATTTGTGAGTAATGGAATACAAAGGCGATTAATACGAAATTCAATGAAAGGTATTCTGCCAGAGAAAGTAAGAATGAACTTATATCAACGAGGAATTCAATATGCTGATTGGATTTATAGATTAATCAATAGTCGGGACGGAATTATTAAAGAGTTAGAAATTATCAGAAAAAACAAATTACTTGATTATTACGTTGATGTTGAAAAAATTGATAAAGAATTAGAGTTGTTAAAGGATAAATCAATAGATATAAAAGGATGCAATATTAGGATGCTTATAATTTCAATTGTTTTTGCACGGTTTATAAAGAATGAACAATTCACACTGTCTCTGTTAACTAAGTATGAAGAAATGAGACCTGAAAGACCTTTGGTAGAGCCCTAAAAAGAAAAAAGCCTACTAATGGAAACGACTAAGAACAAAGTAACATGAAAAAAAGTGATGTGCAAGCCTTAACGAAATAATTAGGGCAACGCAAATA
>JGI24708J26588_10004193_pt1 | contig 10085 bp, 7 predicted proteins | sample BioPla1DNA2_FD_26588 | JGI IMG/M metagenome (IMG submission 26588) | reverse complement strand
AAGGTGTCATGGAATTACTGGTCGGACAACCATGGAACACGTGACTATCAGACAGTGAAGAAATTTACCGATCTGGCTGCTGAAATGGATTGGCCCTATACTTTGTTTGACTGGGAATGGGATGCAATGCAGAACGGCGGAAATGTCGAAGATGCTGCAAGATATGCTGTATCCAAAGGGGTGAANCCGNTGATCTGGTACAATTCGGGTATGTTCAAGTGGATTACCTCAACTCCTGTCGACAGGATGAAGACCCACGAAAGTCGCATGAAGGAGTTTGCCTGGCTTAAGAGCCTTGGTTTTGTTGGCGTAAAGGTTGATTTCTTNCTTAGCGAAAAACAATATATGATTGATTACTATCTGGATATTCTGGAAGATGCGGCAGAAATGGAAATGATGGTCAACTTCCACGGTGCCATTGTGCCCCGTGGCTGGACACGCACTTATCCAAACCTAATGACTACTGAGGCTGTACGTGGTGCTGAATGGTACAACAATAATCCTGAACTAACAACTACTGCTCCGGAGCATAATTCTGTGATGCCCTTTACCCGCAATGTGGTTGGTTCTATGGACTATACCCCGGTTACCTTCTCAAATTCACAGTATCCTCATATTACCTCCTATGGTCACGAGCTGGCTCTCAGTGTAGTTTTCGAATCAGCATTTCAGCATTTGGCTGATCGTCCTGAAGCATACAGGGAATTGCCTCATGCAGCTCTGTCCTTCCTGAAGGAAGTGCCTGCAGCCTGGGATGAACTTGTGTTTCTTAGCGGGTATCCAGGTAGGGATGTATGTCTTGCCCGTCAAAAAGGAGACAAGTGGTATGTTGGAGCGCTGAACTCCGGTTTCAGGGGTAAGATGATCAAGGTTGACTTTGGATTTCTTGAAGAAGGTGTCAGCTACAAGTATTGTGTTATAACTGATGGAAAACACGACAAGGAATTCAGTACTTCATACGGAGTGGTAACTAAAGGTGACTCGTTGGAAGTTGAGACNCTACCTCGAGGAGGTTTTGTAATNAGTCTGAAGCCACTGACTGCGCTTTTGGACAACCAATAGAAAATGATGCAATCAGGTTTAAGGTGCTGTAAATAGAGCCTGACTTCAAATGTCATAGCTACTCCTCAATTCTACCTGGTATTCTGGAAAGACAAGTAGTCATGGCCTGTATAACTAAGTAGTAGCCTGTATTAACAGGTGTTGCAACAAAATAGTTTCAGCCCGCTGGTGTCAGAAATCTGCGTTTTCCGGATTGATGATCTCGACGGGCTGAAACTCTTCTTTAGAGAAGGTTTTGCCAGTAGTTAGGTGTTCGAACATCATCTTCAGGGCTTTCTCGGATGACTCAACAGGTCTTTGCCCAATCAGGAAATTAATAATACCGTGTTTGAGGAAGTCAAGGTTCTCCTTTGTCATTTCATATCCCACCAGAATAATATCTTTCAGCCCCTTTTCCTCGAGGTATGATGCCACGATATGGGTCTTTGCGCTTGATACAAGTATAGCCCCTATGTCGGGATAGTCAGCAAATACTTTGTTGAGTTTTTGCCTTACTGTATCCATATTGCTTGATTCTATCTCGACAGTAATTTTCCTTCCCTTATTTCTGCCACCTTCCCCGAAATAGTTCATAAAGCCACGTGTGCGACTGTACAGGTGTCGTGTGTTTTCAAGATCCTTAGCGATATTTACAACCAAAATATCATTATCTGCTCCTACACCGAAGTCGACCAGGCTTGCTGCAACCCGGCCACTCTTGTAGGCGTTTTCGCCCAAAAAGCTAAGATTTCCGCAGTTTTCTATGTGGGAGTCGATAAATATGTAGGGCACGCCCTTTTCTTCGAGTCTTGAGCATATGTGCAATGATTCTTTGCGAAGGATGGGAGCCAGGATAACACCTTCAGGTTCGTCGTTGAGCAGTTCCTCTGCCTTGCTAAGAAAATCGGCCTCATTGTGTAGTTCGAACAGGTAATAGCTAACATTTACTTTGAAGGGACGCAGCTCATTTAAAGCCTTGTTAATCCCTGCGGGATGCATGGCCCAAAATGAGTTGTCCTTGTCAGCTCTTGGAATTAGTACAGCTATTTTGTACTGCTTTTTTGTAGTAAGTGCCTGTGCAACAATATTGGGCTTGTAATCAAGCTCACGGGCTATTTTAAGGATTTTTTCCTTTGTATCAGCAGCGACTTCGCCACGGTTATGCAACACCCTGTCAACCGTGCCTATGGAAAAGCCGGACAATTTTGCTATGTCTTTGATACGAACCTGTTTCATAATTAGGAAAAGCCATCAGAAAAAACTGCAGGCCCAATATGTATGACAAATACCTGCATCCAGTGATGCAGGTATTTGTCAGTATTGATTGTTAAATGACTATTGGCTTGTATTTGGGAACAAGTGCTTTCATAAGCAGCCATCCTATAAGATAGGCTACTGAGCAGAAGAGGAAAACGATGAAATATCCTGCTTCTACACCCTGAAAGCCCATAAATTTCATGCTGGTTTCTTCAGCAAAGTCGAAGAGTATGCCGGATGATCTGTTTATTATAAACGCTGACAGTCCTCCTGCCATACCGCCGATACCTGTGATTGTTGCAACAGCAGATTTTGGGAACATATCACCTATAGTCGAGAAGATATTTGCAGACCATGCCTGGTGGGCTGCACCTGCAAGACCAATAATGATCACAGGATACCAGAACGACAGCTTACCAAGCGGCTGTGCCATCATTGCAAGTAAGGGGAAGAAGGCAAAAATCAGCATTGCCTTCATACGTCCAGCATATGGATTCATCCCCTTCTTGTCGACAAAGTAAGTTGGCAACCAACCCCCGATAATTGACAACAAGGTGATGCCGTATAACAGGAAGAGTAGGAACTGCGCCATCGTTTGGTCGGATGTCAGTCCATACACATCGCTCAGATAGGCCGGAGTCCAGAATAGGTAGAACATCCACACTCCGTCGGTCATAAACTTACCCACTGTAAAGGCCCAGGTCTGCTTGTATGTAAAGCATTTTAAGAAAGGTATCTTCTTTGCATCCCTTCCCTCATCACCGTTTGCTGCCTCCTCATGACTGTCCTGATGTATGTAGTCAAGTTCAGCCTTGTTAACAAGAGGGTGAACTTCGGGCTTTTTGTACATAAAGATCCAGAAGCCCATCCAGACAAAACCAAGTGCACCGATCACAATAAAGGACATCTCCCAACCCCAGTGGGCTGCTATAATTGGAATGCTAAATGGGGCTANCAGGGCGCCCACCGTGGCACCTGCATTGAAAATACTTGTTGCAAAAGCTCTGTCCTTCTTTGGGAAGAACTCGGCAGTTGCCTTGATTGCAGCCGGGAAGTTGCCTGCTTCTCCAAGTGCAAGTACTATTCTTGCAAAAATAAAGAGGGTTACACTTACGGAAACGACCAATCCGACGTCTCCAACCGTAGCGATGGACTCTTTGGCTCCTTCAAAACCAACCAACCATTTGCCGGTAAGAATACCAGAGGTAGCAATACCGCAATAGGCATGGAGTACGGCACCTACAGACCATATTCCGATGGCCCACAAATAACCCTTCTTAGTATCAAGCCAGTCAACAAACTTACCGGCAAAGAGCATACAGCCTGCATAAAATAGTGAAAACAGACTTGTGATATTACCGTAGTCACTATTGGTCCAGTGAAATTCAGGTGCAATAAAGTCCTTCCAGGTCAATGATAATACCTGTCGGTCCANATAGTTGACAGTCGTGGCAAAGAACAACANAGAACAGATGTACCATCTGTAGTGCGACATTTTCTCTTTTGAAATAGACATGATGAGTGGGCTTAAATATTAGACGTTATAGGTTGTAGAGGCTGTAGTTCCACCCCTTCCTGTCCAGTTGGTATGGAAGAACTCACCACGTGGTTTGTCTACTCTTTCATAAGTATGAGCACCAAAGAAGTCACGCTGAGCCTGCAGCAGGTTGGCTGGCAGTCGTTCTGAGCGATAGCCGTCAAAATAGCTCAATGCACTTGACATTGCAGGTGCAGGTATTCCGTTTATAACAGCTGTTGCTATTACGTTTCTCCAGCCTTGTTGTGCCTTTTCTACAACATCCTTGAAATATGGGTCAAGCAGCAGGTTGCTCAGGTCTTTGTTTCTGTCAAATGCTTCCTTGATTCGTCCCAGGAATACAGAACGTATGATACAACCACCGCGCCACATTAGGGCAATGCCGCCATAGTTGAGGTTCCATCCATATTCTTTTGCTGCTGCAGCCATAAGGGCATAACCCTGGGCATAGGAAACAATCTTGGAAGCAAATAGGGCAGACTCAATATCCTTAATGAATTGTTTTTTATCGCCTTTGAATTCGGGTTTCGGACCATTTATTAGCTTTGATGCAGCAACTCTTTCTTCTTTGATGGCTGACAGACAGCGTGAAAAAACTGCTTCACCAATCAAGGTAAGCGGTACTCCATGTTCAAGGGCTGATACAGCAGTCCACTTGCCTGTACCTTTCTGACCTGCAGTGTCCAGTATCTTGTCAACAAGTGGCTGACCATCTTCATCTTTGAAAGCCAGAATATCACGTGTAATCTCTATCAGGTATGAATCCAATGGTCCTTCGTTCCATTCCTTGAATACCAGGTGCATCTCATCAGCTGACATACCCAGAACATCCTTCATGATATGGTAAGCCTCATTGATAAGCTGCATATCACCGTATTCGATACCGTTGTGAACCATCTTGACGAAGTGGCCTGCACCATTTTCGCCAACCCAGTCACAGCATGGTGTACCATCTTCAACCTTGGCAGCTATACTCTGGAAGACTGGCTTTACAACAGGCCATGCTTTTTGACTGCCCCCCGGCATAATAGAAGGACCTAGCAGGGCACCTTCCTCACCACCTGATACACCAGTTCCAATATAGAGCAAGCCCTTGCTTTCAACATAAGCAGTACGGCGGTTGGTATCGGGATAGTGGGTGTTTCCACCGTCGATCAGGATGTCGCCCTGATCGAGAAGGGGAACAAGAGATTCAATAAGATCATCCACCGGCTTGCCAGCCTTCACCATCATCATTATTTTACGAGGACGCTCAAGTGAAGCAACAAGCTCTTGCAATGAATGAGTTCCCCTTATATTTTTGCCTTTGGCACGTCCGTTGACAAAGTCGTCAACCCTTTGGGTGGTACGGTTGTACACCGAAACCTGAAAGCCCTTGCTTTCCATGTTCAGCACCAGGTTTTCACCCATTACTGCCAAACCTATCAATCCTATGTCTGATAATTCCTTCATATGGCTTAGTTTTTACATTTACTTTTAAAGAGATCTTCCTTCCGGGAAATATTGCTTCTGCAAGCCAATGGCTTAATTATTTCGTTTTTAGAGTTTTGTTGATCAGCCTAAATCCTAATTGTATTAGCATGATAATAGGACCAGATAACCCAGCTCAGTCCTTAAACCTGTCGCTGTGGGCCCAAAGGCCCACAGCCGGATTGGATATGTAGAATATCTTTTCCCCGTCAGGCATTATATTGTACCCGTCTTTCAATTTATCAGGATCGTATCGTTTCATCATTTCCCCAAGGTCGGCGTATTTGAAATGTACCGATTCAATTTCCTCCTTGCTCAGGTGACCTGGACAATAGGTGATTGAAAAGCGACCTTCTGAACTGCCGTGGATAAGGTGGGCTGCAGCACCAAGGTTGTTTCTCATTTCCTCGTCCTCTTCGACATATTTCAACGTCTTTGGAGTGCCGCAATAGCCATACTGCCTTATAAGACGGTCTATCGTTTTGTCCTCGCCGAATTCCCTCAGTCCGGGTGCAAGTACTATCAAATCGGCACCGTCGGCCAAGGCCATTCTGGTACGATAGATACTCTTGTTGCCAAGCCAGGTGCTTTTAAATTCTCCCGGCTCGAGATAAACAACCACCTTGTTCAAAGGTTCTGCCACCATCTCAAAATTGACTTTTATTGACAGGTCGGCAGCCAGCTCGAATACCTCTTCATCATCGCCTATAAAGATACCACGGGTTACCAGTTTACCGGCACTATTGCGGCCAATTACTGTCTGCACATAGATGATGGGCAGATGAGATGTGAAAGTCTTTGAGGCATAGTTGAGAACCTTGCGAACGGGATTGCTGGCACGACCCATTATACGTTCCATGCCATAGACGGCACCGATAAAGTGGCTTTTATTGATACCTTCCGATCCACCTGTGCCCACGAAGATATTCTTGTTGTAGTTGGCCATGCCGATTACCTCGTGGGGGACTACCTGGCCAATAGACAGGATAAGGTCATAGCCTCCCTCCACAAGCATTTTATTGACCTGCACGGGCCAGTCATAGGTGACCTGCCCATTTGTAATTTCTGAGATAAAGGAACCGGGAACTACCCCAAGGGTCACTACATCGTTGCGCCAGTCATGTACCCTGAAAAGGTCATGGGGCACACCAGGAAACATATGTGAAATCTGTTCCTGCGTCATTGGGGCATGGGTGCCCAGTGCTGGAAGTATATCAGTCATTGAATTGCCAAAATACTCCCACGCCAAGGAAGTGAGTATTCCGGCCTGTGAATGGAATCTTGTATAGTCGGGCGGTATTGCAAGCACCTTACTGCGACTGCCCAGTTTTTCAAATGCCACATGCAATGCCTCACGCAGGTCAGCCTGGCTTAACTCCTCATTTTCGGATCCTCTTTGATACAGTACCATAGACAAAGTTTTACCTTATCACTTTTGTATTTCCTTTCCATATACTCCAGACCGAAGCCTCGTCTGAAGGTAGTGCATAATCAGTTACAAAGGTAGTTGCCAGTGCACCTGTTGCCCAGCCAAACTGCAACCANTTTTCCGGTTCCCAACCCCTGAGGATTCCGTAGAGCAGTCCTCCCATAAAGCCGTCACCTCCTCCGATACGGTCAAGAACTCTGATTGGTCTTGGAGCAACTTCGTACCATTCGTCCCCGGCAAGCATTACTCCACCCCAGAGGTGTTCGTTGACACTTATCTCGTTACGGAAGGTTGTTATAAGAACCGAAGCATTGGGGCAGTACTTCCTCATTTGAAGCAGTACCTTTTTAAAGTCAGCCATTGTGTCGTCTACGCTCACACCGTGAGTTTCAGGCATCTCATGTCCTAGACAAAGATTGAAGACTTCCTTGAACCCTATTATTATATCACTCAGAGAAGCAATCTCGTTGAATATCTCTCTCAGTTCTTTTTCCCTTCCTTCCCAGAAAGAAGCTCTAAAGTTAATGTCGAAAGAGATAAGAGTGCCGTATTTCTTTGCAATTCTTGCAAGTTGGACACAAAACCTGCCCGTCTCAGGCGACAGGGCAGCGATAAGACCGGACATGTGGACTATCTGGACCCCTTCCTCCCCGAATATTCTTTCAAGGTCGTAAAAGCTTGAATTAAGCAGTCGACCAACCTCTCCGGCACGGTCGTTCTGAACCTTTGGGCCTCGAACTCCAAAGCCGCTGTCGGCTATATTAAACTGGTGCCTGTATCCCCATGGACCACCCTGGGCAATCTCAGGACCTTCATAATCCAATCTGCGTTTGCGCAGGTCACTCTTGATAAACTCGGCTATTGGACTGTCTTTAACAAAGGCAGTAAGTACCTTGACCGGTAGGCCAAGGTACGCTGGTATGGTAGCCACATTGGTTTCTGCACTTGTGGCCTGCATATGAAAGGTTTCGCTGCAATGTACAGGCTGGTTGTTGGCCGGGGTGATGCGAACTCCCATGCTTGATGGAACAAGCAAGCCCCATTTGCAGTCTTTTCTCAATGTCAAATTCATATCTCCGAAGTTGTTGTTTTATTCAATTTACTCAAGCTCCCCCTTCCATTAGCTATCCTTAACCTATTCAAGCCTTCCTGACTCGTTTGATGGTTTCAATCAGTTCCTTTGACTTCTGGGCTAGAGCCTGATAGTTTCCGCTATCAATAATCTCCCTTGGGAAGAGATTAGATCCCATACCCACACAGAAGACCCCGGCTCTAAACCAACCCGCAAGGTTGGCCTCAGTTGTATCAACACCACCAGTAGGCATGATATTGGTCCAGGGCATGGGGCCTTTGACGGCCTTTACAAAAGAAGGACCACCGATTTCCGAAGCAGGAAAGAGCTTGATAACCTCAGCACCTAGTTCCTGAGCCTTACCTATTTCGCTAATTGTACCACATCCTGGTGCCCATGCTACTCCACGTCGGTTACATAGCTTTGCTATCTCCTCATTCAACAGAGGGGATACAATAAAGTTTGCACCTGACTGAATGAAAATTGCTGCTGTGGCCGCTTCGACAACCGATCCGGCCCCAAGGATCATACCAGGCAGTTCACTAAGCACATATTTATTGAGTTCACTAAAGATCTCATGTGCGAAGTCTCCGCGGTTTACAAATTCAAAAACCCTTATTCCTCCATCATAGCAGGCTTTTACAACCTGCTTGCAAACTTCAATATCTTTGTGGAAGAATACCGGTACCACACCGGTGTCCTTCATTGCCATAAAGACTTCACTGCGACCGTACTTTGCCATTTTATTTTAATTTTTAGGTAACCGCTATATGCTATTTGGCTTTCTCGCACCACCTGCCATGACTCTTTTTCAGATAAAAAAGCAGGGAGGATTGAACACCACAATGTTATCCTATCTGGATACCCTACCAGATGCATCACCATCCATCAGCTTTTCTACCTCGTCGACACTTACTTGGTTGAAGTCACCCAAGATAGTGTGCTTCAGGCATGAAGCTGCTGCTGCAAAGTTCAATGCTTTGGCATCATCACCGGGGTAGCTTAGCAGCCCGTAGATCAGGCCTCCCATAAAGGAGTCGCCTCCTCCTACACGGTCAACTATATGTGTAATCTGATATATTGGGGCTGTGTAGAGCTTTGTTCCGTCATATAGGACACCCGACCATGTATTATGGTTTGCGTTTATAGAACCTCGGAGGGTAGTGATTACTTTCTTTACCCTTGGGAAGCGTTCCATAATTTGTCGTGATACACTGCGGTAAGCCTCAGCTTCCACATGTCCACCTTCGATATTTACACCCTCAGGTTTGATGCCAAGTACCATTGCTGCATCTTCTTCGTTGCCCAGGACTATGTCACAACCTTCAATCAGTTCGGGCATTACCTCACTTGCTTTTTTGCCATACTTCCATAGATTCTTCCTATAGTTAAGATCGGTTGATACTGTTATACCCAATCTATTGGCTGTCTTTATTGCCTCAAGACATACATCTGCGGCACCCTGGGAAACGGCCGGTGTGATACCTGTCCAGTGAAACCAGGTGGCTCCTTCAAATATCTTATCCCAGTCGAAATCACCTTTCTGTACCTGTGAGAAGGACGAGTATGCACGGTCGTAAATTACCTTGGAGGGACGAGCAACTGCGCCTGTTTCGAGAAAGTAAATACCCAGGCGTTCACCACCAAACTTAATGTTACTGGTATCTACACCATATTTTCTAAGCTCCCTAAGGCAGGCCTCTCCAATATCATTCTTTGGGAGGACGGTAACATAAGATGCATCCAACCCGAAATTTGCCAGTGAAACAGCTACATTTGCCTCACCACCTCCGTAGCAGGCATCAAAAGAGCTTGCTTGTGTAAAACGTTGAAATCCGGGTGTAGAGAGTCTGAGCATGATCTCTCCAAACATTACTATTCTTTGTTTCATATATCGGCGTGTTTTGTCCTAATCTGTACAATCGTCCAATCGATTTTTTAGAATCCGAAATACTCTGCTGCATTGCGGTAAGAGACTCTTTCTATAAGTTCTTTAAGCAGAGAGTCATCATTAGGTATTAAGCCTTTTTCAACCTCTCCTCCAATGTAGTTACATACTATTCTTCTGAAATACTCGTGGCGCGGATAGGAGAGGAAGCTTCTCGAGTCGGTTACCATACCTACAAAATGACTCAGCAATCCAAGAGCTGAAAGATCCTTCAGGTGCTTTTCCATTCCGGCCTTTTGGTCAAGGAACCACCAGGCAGCTCCGTATTGCATCTTACCTGCCACACTGCCGTCCTGGAAATTACCCACCATGGTGATAAACATTTCATTAT
>JGI24708J26588_10004192_pt1 | contig 10086 bp, 7 predicted proteins | sample BioPla1DNA2_FD_26588 | JGI IMG/M metagenome (IMG submission 26588) | reverse complement strand
TCTTGCACAAAACGCAAAACCCCGCTGACCAAGACTAAAGTCATAATGATAATTACAGTCATAAAATCCTTTTCAGAACAATGGGTGGAGGATGCAGAGTTCGGAATAAGGGAAGAGTATTAGTAAAACAAAACCATGTCATTGTTTATACATTGACATGGTTTTTGATAATGGGAAAGGGAGGTTAGATGTGATTAGTAAAAAAGCAACTTCTTTANAAGCGGCAGAACGTCGTGACAAAGTAACGAAAAGGTTGTTATCTGTAACACAAAAGGAAAGGGATGCGCTTTTACTTGATTTTAAGACATCTATGAACGGACTTGAAGAATCGCAAGTAGAGATAATGCGCGATTTGTATGGCGGAAATGAAGTGAGCCACGGGGAAGCGGATTCATGGTTAAAGAAGATTATAGAAGCCTTTGTAAACCCATTTACAATTATTCTTTTTGCGTTAGCTGCCGTTTCTTATGTTACCGATGTTGCCTTGGCTCCCGCGGGAGAAAAGGATTTTATGACTGTAATTATCATTATGACTTTAGTCTTGGTCAGCGGGGTTTTGCGTTTTGTGCAAGAAGCTAGATCAGGTAATGCGGCGGCTAGATTGCGCGAGATGATTTTAGTAACAACTGCGGTGGAAAGGATCGGCACGGGGAAAAAAGAAATTAATCTCGATGAAGTAGTGGTGGGTGATATTGTTCATCTGGCCGCGGGTGATATGGTTCCGGCTGATCTAAGAATTCTACAAGCGAAAGACCTTTTTATCAGCCAGGCCGCTTTAACAGGTGAAAGTGAACCTGTGGAGAAATTTGGTTCACCTGCGAATCAAGCTTACCCCACATTAACCGACTACCCTAACTTAGCGTTCATGGGCACCAATGTGATCAGTGGTGCGGCCATAGGTGTTGTTATCGCGACAGGCGATGATACTGTTTTTGGGGATATGGCCGTTGAAATTGTGGATNTGGATGTGGAAACTAGTTTTGAAAAAGGTGTTAACTCAGTCTCTTGGGTATTAATTCGATTTATGCTTGCCATGGTGCCCATAGTGTTATTCATTAATGGCTTCACTAAAGGAAATTGGATGGAAGCGTTTCTGTTCGCCATTTCCATTGCGGTGGGTTTAACGCCGGAAATGCTGCCCATGATTGTTACAGCCTCTTTAGCTAGGGGTGCGGTAACAATGTCTGAGAAGAAGACGATTATTAAAAATCTAAACTCCATTCAAAATCTCGGTTCGATTGATATTCTTTGTACTGATAAGACCGGAACTTTGACTCAGGATCGGGTTGCTTTACAGTATTATTTAGATGTCCATGGTGAGTCAAGTGCACGTGTTTTACGCCATGGCTTTCTCAATAGTTATTTTCAAACGGGACTCAAAAATCTTATTGATCTAGCGATAATAGAAAGAACGCAAAAACAAAAGGACGATGATGAACCAACTCTCCAAGGTTTAGAGGAAACATATACAAAGGTCGATGAAATACCCTTTGATTTTGAGCGCAGACGCATGAGTGTGGTAGTTGAAGACAAGACCGGTAAAACCCAGATGGTAACAAAGGGTGCGGTTGAAGAAATGCTTTCAATCTGCTCTTTCGTGGAATACGAGGGTAAAGTAGAATCTTTGACGCAGGAGATAATTAATGATATATCTAAAACAGTTGGAAGACTGAACGACGACGGAATGCGGGTAATAGCCGTTGCACAAAAGACAAACCCTTCTCCTGTGGGCGAATTTTCAGTGGCTGACGAAACTGAGATGGTCTTAATTGGTTATTTAGCGTTTTTAGATCCACCTAAAGAGACCACTGCCGACGCCATTAAAGGTTTGCGTGATTATGGCGTTACCGTTAAGGTATTAACAGGAGATAATGAGCGGGTTACCCAGGCTATTTGTGCCCAAGTGGGCCTGCCTGTAGATGGTATGCTTTTGGGCACTGATGTGGAAGGAATGGACGATGCAACATTGTCCGAAGCGGTGGAAAAGACTACAGTATTTGCTAAACTTTCGCCCACTCAAAAGGCACGTGTTGTGACATCTCTGAGAAACAATGGTCACTCAGTGGGATACCTTGGCGATGGGATTAATGATGCAGCGGCAATGAAAAGCTCTGATGTGGGCATTTCAGTAAATAATGCTGTTGATATCGCCAAAGAATCTGCAGATGTCATACTTTTGGAAAAAGATTTAACGGTCTTAGAAGAAGGTATTATTGAAGGTCGCAAGACTTACGCAAATATGATTAAATATATCAAAATGACCGCGAGCTCCAACTTTGGAAACGTTTTTTCGGTTTTAATTGCCAGTGCATTTTTGCCATTCTTGCCAATGGCTGCAATCCATTTAGTTTTGCTTAACCTAATTTACGACATCTCGTGTATAGCTTTGCCTTGGGATAATGTAGATGAGGAATATCTCAAACTTCCTCGCAAATGGGATGCTTCTTCGATATCCAGCTTTATGCTGTGGATTGGGCCCACAAGTTCTATTTTCGACGTTACTACCTTTGCTTTAATGTACTTCATTATTGCTCCGGCGGTTACCGGTGGTCAACTCTATAGCCAAATAACAGATCCTGCTGTTAAGGCCGCCTTCATAGCAGTCTTTCANGCAGGTTGGTTCGTTGAATCAATGTGGTCACAAACCCTTGTTATTCATATGATTCGCACACCAAAGATACCGTTTTTACAAAGCAGGGCATCAACCCCCGTTACTGTATTAACTTTCGCCGGAATAGCCTTCTTAACCCTGATTCCTTTTTCGGCATTGGGTGCATCCATAGGTTTGGCACCGTTGCCACCCGTTTATTTCGCTTGGCTGGCCTTGACCGTAGTTTTGTATATGGCTTTAGCTCAGCGGGCTAAGAATTTGTATGTGAGACNCTATGGGGAGCTCCTATAGAACTGACATTGCGGCCATGAATAAAGATCAGTACTCTCTAAGGGTGCTGATCTTTTCCTTTCTGCAGGAACAATGGTTANAAAAGGGAACTTAGTAAGGGGATTAGATGGGAGGTAGCTATGGAAAATCGGTTTCTTTTGTTAATAAGATATATCGTTATAACAATAGTCGTGGGAACAATGGTTTTATTTCCTCAAGGTATCCTTTCCTCGAACCACATTGTTTTAGCCCTTTTGCTTATTATCAACTCCCAGCTCCGTTATTTTGTATTCCGAGAAAGGACTTTATTCTTATGTTTTTCTTTAGTTGCGGAATGCACTCTGGGTGCGAAGATTATTTTAGATTACAATATACTACTACTTCCCATCTTTACTTTAACTATCTATGACGGCCTTCTTTTTATGAAGACTAAGCTCAAGTATCTTTGCGCGTCTATCTTTCTTGCAACGTTTTTGTTTTTAGGAATGGGACTCCCTTGGGAGGTGAAAACCATTGTATATATTTCAATGTTCATCAATGTACTGGTCCTATCACATATCCTTGAACTTAAAAATAGGCAATACGAGTTGGACAAGCTTTACCAAGAATCCAGGAGAGTGGAGGATGAACTCCTTAAAACCAACGAGGACTTGGAGATATATGCCGAATCGATTAAGGAACTTACCGTATTACAAGAACGCAATCGTATTTCCCGGGAAATACATGATAGCGTTGGCCATAGCTTGTCAACAATAATTGTTCAACTAGGGGCTATCGAACAAATTGCGGGAAGGGATGGCCAAAAAGCCGCTATTATGGCAGCTAAATTAAGATGCTTTGCTAAGTCAGGCCTAGAAGAAATCAGAACAGCACTGAGGGAATTGAAACCAAGGGATCTTGACAATTTAAGGACTTTGCTATTAATAGAAGCTCTCACAACTAACTTTAGTAAGCTCACGGGTATAGAGGTATATTTTAAGTTTTCTCAAGGCAAATGGGAACTGGAGGAGTCAATTTCATTAGTCATTTACCGGGCGATACAAGAATTTTTATCAAATTCGGCCCGTCATGGGCAACCTAAGAAGATAAAGATATTTCTCCATTTCGATAGCGAAGTGGTAATTTTAACAATGGAAGATGACGGTTTCGGCGTTGAAGAAATCGAACCGGGCATGGGCTTAAGAGGGTTAGCTGACAGGGTGCATGAATTAGGCGGAAAAATATCTTACAAAAGTGGGCCGGGCAAAGGGTTTTTCTTAAGGATTTCTTTAGAACGCGGGTTTGTTAGCATGGGTCAAAGGGAGGGTAGCGAATGGAAAAAATCCGTTTAGCGATCATAGATGATGAGAAACTCATAAGAGAAGGTCTACGAATTATACTTACTACATATGAAGATATTGAAGTAGTCGCGGAAGGGGAAAATGGTTTAGAGGCACTAAAAATATGTGATAGTCATGATATAGATTTAGTCTTGATGGACATTAGAATGCCGATGTCCGATGGAGTGCAAGGCACTCAATTAATTAAGGAGAAGCATTCCAAAACCAAGGTATTGATTTTAACCACATTTAAAGATACAGAATACATTCAAGACGCCTTAAAAATGGGTGCGTCGGGTTATTTACTCAAGGACAGTTCACCTCAGTTAATTTATGAAGGAATAAAAGCGGCCGTTTCAGGTAATATTGTAATACATCCAAAGGTTGCCCATAATATTTTAAACTATTCGCTCCAGGGGGGAAATGCCGCGGACTTTTGCACCGAACACGGACTAACCGCTAAAGAATGTACATTGATTAAATTAATCGCAACGGGTTTATCTAATCGCGAAATAGCAGAAAAGCTTTATTTATCTGAAGGAACCATAAAGAACTATGTAAGCACTATTTTAACTAAGTTGAATTTGAGAGATCGGACCCAACTCGTTGTCCTTGCATATAAAAGTGGTATCGTTAGGTAAATTGGATAATTTTTGAAATAACTTTGTGAAGTTTATATGAACTTTAGGCTTTGTTGCAGGCTTTAGTGTACGGGGCTTGAAGTATTTGCATATCGTGGAGGTAAATTTTGTAGGACAATAAAAATTGCAGGGGCGTGATAAATGTGAAACGATGTTTTCCTTTGGTTGCTCTAGTGCTCTGTGTGCTTTTATTTCAGCCGGTAATTGGAGAGCGGGCCGTGGGGGCCACAAGTACCTATGTGTCTTATAATAACGATAAATATGGATTCTCACTCAAATATCCAATAGACTGGGTTTTACACGAAGGTTACATGGGGACAATATTTATTGCTTTATCGCCATTCGAAGATGGTAATGATTTATTTCAGGAAAATATAAATGTTATCACTGAGGATCTACAGGGGTATGAATTCACAATTGAAGAGTATCTAGAATTTACATTATCTGAATTACAGGATATGGTTGATAACCTCAAAGTGATCAGTCGCGGAAAACGTCATATTGCCGGCCAACAAGGTAAAGTTATTGTTTTTTCAGGTGAACAATCTGGATTCGAATTTCAATGGATGCAGCTTTTCTTTATCTCCGGAACCAACATTTATGTGATTACGTATACTGCTCAAGAAAACAAATACGATAAACATTTACCAACCATAGAAAACATCATTAATTCTATAAAGTTCAACTAAAATTATAATATAGCAAAAGCGTTTACCTAAGTAGTGACTTTAGTCACTACTTTTTGTTACTCTAGGCAATGGTTTTTTGACGTTAAGGAACATATACTTAGACTTGAAATCATTATTTATGCAGATGGGGGTTATATCGTGGAAAAGATAGTAAAGGAACCAAAAGTATCACGGGCAGCCTCATTGTTTTTTATTGCCCTTTTAGGATTGGTTTTAATAGGTGGTCCGGTGCAATACTTTTTTGAACTATGGGGTCTGGCCATCACAGAATTTCTACTCATTTTTATTGCCGTATTATTTATTAAAACCCGAAAGTGGGATTTAAAAGAAGTATTTCCCATGAGAAGACCTAAATTACGGCAGCTTTTGGCTGTGCTAGTGTCCTGGTGGGGAACACTTTTAGGCATGCTTTTAATTAACCAGATCATTATGTACTTTTTCCCTGTGGCCATGGCGCAAACCGAAGGAGGTCTCACCGATCTCTTTAAAACCCTCCCATTACCTTTGTCTTTGTTTATCGTGGCGGTTCTACCTGCTATAGGTGAGGAGATCCTCTTTAGAGGTGCCATTCAATACAATTTTAAGGACAAAAATAAATGGGCTACGGTTTTATGTGTTGGTTTACTCTTTGGACTTTTTCACCTTGATCCCACTAGAATTCTAGGCACTGCTCTTTTAGGTATGGTGGCAACCTATATAATGTATGAGACTAAAAACCTTGTCTTACCCATGTTCTTGCATCTTGTGAACAATGCTTTCGGAATCTCCGCGACCTTTTTATCGGGTGATCTTGCCCACTATACAATTTCACATCCGGTTACTGCATTAAGTAGTATGTTCATGGCAAGCTGGATGGCTCCCCTTTTAATTTTGGCCGGCAGTCGTTTGCTTAAAACAAAAGAAGAGAGATTGGAGCAACCGATCAGCAATAAAGTAAGTGCAACTGTCATCGTGTTATGCCTCGTCATTTTGGCAGGNGGTATAATCGTACCCGTGATTGCAGATTTTGAACCTGTGTTCCAAATGAACTTTTCTAATGAACAACTTACGGAAAATATAGAACACATTGGTGTGTTTTCCCCTGAGAAAATGGGAAAGCACATGTTAGAGCTGGCTGTTCAGTGCGAAAATGCGGAAACGTCGGTAGTAATGACCAACGGTTTAGGCGAAACTGTGTATAGTCTTTCAGGCGATAAAATGCGTGATTCGGGCTGGATCGACTTGACTGCAGACGATTATGTTCTCACTATAAATTGTGATTATGATGGAGTTAGTGAAGCATCGGTTTATTTTGAAATCTTAATTTACTAAAGATCCAAAGCAAGGAGAGTTAGTGGAATGAATTACATCGAAGTAAAAAATATTTATAAGCAGTTTGACAGCAAAATTGTTTTGGAGAACATTTCCTTTGATATACAAAAAGGCGATATCTTTGGATTTATTGGTCCTAACGGCGCGGGGAAAACCACCCTAATTCGCATTATGACTGGGTTACTGGACGCTAATGAAGGTTCTGTTATTATGGGTGGCTTCGAAGTTAAAGGTGAAGCTATTAAAGCTAAGCGATTACTCGGTTTNGTACCGCAAGAACTTGCCATTATTGAAGGTGTTTCTGCCTACGACAATTTAGAGTTTTTCGGAGCCCTGTATGGACTTAGGGGCAAGAATTTAAAAGGAAAAATAGGAGAAGCGTTGGAGTTTGTTGGCCTTACTGATAAGACAAAGGAAAAAGTTAAAAAGTTCTCAGGGGGAATGAAGCGCAGACTTAACTTGGCCGCGGCCATAATGCATGAGCCTGAAATATTAATTTTAGATGAACCAACTGTGGGTATCGATCCCCAGTCAAGAAACCATATCTTTGATTTTATTAAGCATATTAATCAAGAAAAAGATACAACAGTTTTATACACATCACATTACATGGAAGAAGTGGAGCATTTGTGTGACAACATTTTCATAATTGACGAGGGAAAAGAGATTGCTNATGGGTCTAAGGCTTCGGTGAAATCCATGATTAGCAACAATAATAAGGTACATGTACAGTTGGATAACTTTGAACCATCGCTGCTTGAGCCTATTGAAGCTTTAGATGCAATAGTGAATGTATCTACTGATCATGAAGGTCTTCACCTTCTGGTAAAGGCAGAGGAATTCAAACTGGCTGATTTATTAAAGGTTTTGGAACAAAATAGCGCTGTTATTAAATCAGTTAGCGTGGACGAGCCCAATCTTGAAGAAGTCTTTTTAAGTCTAACAGGTAAAAAACTCAGGGACTAGGGGGGATTAAATTGACAGTTTTGGCTTATGTGAGGTTAGCGTTGAAATCGATTATAAAAGAGCTACCGGCTTTTGTAATTGGATTNGCTATTTTCCCCATCTTTATAGGTCTTTCCATAGGGTTTGCTCAAAAAAATATGTTTTCACCTAAAATCAATGAACCCCTTTTTACCATCTCGGTTATGGATGAAGATAATTCATGGGAATCGCAAGAACTGATTGCATTTCTACAATCGGAGCAAGTCAGTCAGATCCTCACCGTTGATGTTCATGGAGACGCGGACTATGTCTTATCAATTCCGGATGGGTATGGTTTGAGCTTAGTTGGTGCAGGTGAAGCAACTATTAAAGTCGAGCTTAGCAAAGATGCCTCCAGAAGGTTAGGTAATACCTTAGCATCTATTGTGGAGATGTTTAATACCGAATTTAGTAGGGGCTTAGTCCGCGAACAAAAAATTGCTNAACTTCAAGAAGAATTACAAGTTACAGAAGTGGGTGAGAGGATCCGGGATAACTTAACTAAGATCACNCCGACTGCAGCTTTGCAGACAAAAATACACGGGGTGAAAAAAAGCTTTACCTCCACAGAGTATTATTCCATCAAGTTCTTGCTTTTTGTGTTCAGTATGCTGCTATTGGCAATGATTAATGCAGAAGAACTTGAAAAGAAAATGGGTATAGCGGATCGTGTTCTCTCAACACCCGTGACTCGAATTATGCTCTTTAATAGTTCCTTTTTATCAGGTTATATTCAGATTTTAGTATGCACTTTTTTATATGTTGGTGCTTATAAAGTCACCGGGCTTTCATTTTCCGGCTCCATACCTCTTTTAATTTTAATTGTTTTGGTACAAGGTCTATTAGTAGCCATCATATCGCTGGTACTTGTCACTTTCTTTGAAAAGAAAGTTGCTTCTTTGTTAGTGCAAGTTGTTTTGTATTTCACTTTAATCTTCGGAGGTCTAGTGGGCCCATTGGATGAATGGACGGGGATCTCCATATTCAGGCTCTTAGGGAAGGTCAAGTTGGACTTTTTAATATCTGAACCCTATCATAATTACGTGCTTGATAATAGCTTCGGTTCGGTGATGGGGCCACTTCTTTTGAGCTTTGCAGTGACGGTTGTTTTGTATGGACTAGCGATTACAGCGGTTAAATTGGGAGTAGGTGAAAAAAGATGAACTTTTTAAGCTTAATTAGGGTGAATATCAAAAAGATCATAAAGACTCCCATTCATTTATTGTTTTTTCTGTTGCTACCTTTGGGAACTATTCTTTTCACCACGGTTATTATAGACGGAATGGATTCGGTGGGGGGGTTTTCCGCTTCCGAGGTGGTGTTTAATAGTGATGATCGTGGTACTTTTGGGGAATCATTTCTAGCTCCTTTCGCCGATTCCCAAGAGGTTTTTGAAGACGATCTAGATGGTGCTTTGCATCTCCTAGAACGGAATAAGGTTTTAGCAGTTTATAATATTCCATCTGACTTTACGAAACGGATTCAGGCAGATGAAAAACCGGTTATAGAGGTTTATAAGCGGGAAGAAGGAAATTTAACAGTCACTTTAGAGGCAAGACTGGAGACTGCCTTGAACCGATTACTAGAAGAAAGAATTTTGCTGGATAATGGGGTAATTAATGCTATAGATGAATTGGACGTTTTGCAAACGGAAATTATCGTGGAAAGGGATGCAGAAGTACTCTCTAATGATTTTAACGTAGGCATTATGCTTTTAATCATGTTTGTTTTCTACGGTTCCGTGTCCATGGTAAGTGAATTAAATGAATACAGGAAGGCAAGGGTCTTAGCCCGTGCCATTTCAACGCCCAATTGGGGAGGTACAATACTTGCATCGCTGATAATTGCATTTTTCTTGGTCCAATTTGGCATTAACGCTGTTGTGTTAGTTTGCGGCAAGCTAATTTTGGGTATGTCCATAACGAATTTCCCTGTTGTGATGGTGAATCTTGCCTTAGCGAGCTTATTTTCCATAACTTTTTCATTAGCCATCGTAAGATTAATAAAAAATGAATCGGTAGTCTCCATTATCACCGCAATATCTGCATTGGGTAGCTCTTATTTGGCCATATTTACAGATGTGAAGATTTTTCCCCACGCAACTAAGTGGCTTGTGAACCTTGCTAAATTTGTGCCGCAATATTGGGTGTTTGAAAGTGTTGAGGAAGGTGTATTATTTCCACATGTTTTCATTCTTTTGCTGATGATAGTTGCTTTGTTTTCCGCGGGGTGTTATAAATTAAGAGGCTTTGTCAATGAAT
>JGI24708J26588_10004190_pt1 | contig 10090 bp, 9 predicted proteins | sample BioPla1DNA2_FD_26588 | JGI IMG/M metagenome (IMG submission 26588) | reverse complement strand
ATCAGGACTTGGTCAATGCGCAGCAAGCCCGCAGGATTCTAGATCGCTTGGTAGGCTACAAACTAAGTCCACTACTATGGGCGAAGGTGAAACGAGGTCTTAGTGCAGGGCGCGTCCAGTCGGTGGCAGTCCGACTCATCTGCGATCGGCAAAAGGAGATCGATATTTTTGAGCCCGAAGAGTATTGGTCGGTTGTGGCCAAATTACAGCCATCACAAGGGGGAAACAAAGAGAGCGTTTTTACTGCTAAGCTCCATCAGATAAATGGCAAGAAGGCAGAAATAAAAAACCAGACAGAAGCACACGACATAGTGCAGAGAGCTGGTCAAGAGAAATTTGCTGTCCGCTCCGTGGAGCGCAAGAAAAGACGCAGAAATCCTGCACCACCCTTTACTACCAGTAGCATGCAGCAGGAGGCTTCCCGTCGGCTCGGTTTTACTGCAGCCCGTACCATGCGCGTTGCCCAGCAGTTGTATGAAGGTCTAGATGTTGGATCAGAGGGCACCGTAGGTCTCATAACTTATATGCGCACCGATGCTACGAGGGTAGCAAATGAGGCGCAATTGGCTGCTCGCAAGGCGATAGAAAAGCAATATGGGTCGGACTATCTTCCAGCCAAACCCCCGATGTATAAGAGCCGAGCCGGGGCTCAGGCTGCCCATGAGGCGATTCGGCCTACCTCCATGGACAGAAGACCGGAGGATATCAAATCATTCCTCTCCAGAGATCAGTATCGGCTGTATCGATTGATCTGGGAAAGATTCATGGCCAGCCAGATGGCTCCAGCCATCCTCGATACCGTAGTGGTGTTGGTAGAGGCCGGTGACTATATTTTCAGAGCCAGTGGATCCACCATCAAGTTTCCCGGGTTCATGACCTTATATATTGAGAATACAGATAATGGCGAGCAGACTGATGAAGATGGTATGCTGCCAGATCTGACCAGAGGCGAGCTTCTCAAGCTTTTGGAACTAACGCCCAATCAGCATTTCACACAGCCGCCGCCCAGATACTCAGAGGCGATGTTGGTCAAGACCCTAGAAGAGTTGGGAATCGGCCGACCAAGCACCTATGCCCAAATCATCGACACTATCAAGCGCAGAGGATATGTGACCGTAGAGGATAAGAGGTTTAGTCCCACAGACCTGGGCTGCATAGTGGTAGAGCTGCTTACGGAACACTTCCCCAATATCATTGATGTTGAGTTTACCGCCCAAATGGAAAACCGCCTCGATCAGGTGGAGGAAGGCGGGACAGACTGGGTTGAACTCTTGGAGGAGTTCTGGAGACCCTTTGAGGCTGACTTGAAGAAAGCCGAGGTCCTTATGGAGGAAGTGGAGATAGCCGACGAGGAAAGTGACGAGGTATGCGAGAAATGTGGTCGCCGCATGGTGATTAAGCAAGGTCGCTATGGTCGTTTTCTTGCTTGCCCCGGCTTCCCTGAATGTCGCAACACCAAGCCACTTCTCAAAGAGATTGGTGTGGCATGTCCAGTATGCCAAGGCCAGGTGGTAGAGCGGAAGACTAGGCGAGGAAGAACTTTTTACGGATGCTCCAACTATCCTGAGTGTGAGTTCACCAGCTGGCAGCGGCCGCTGGGAATCAACTGTCCTGAGTGTGGCCAGTTCATGGTGCTGAAGCCTCGGCGGAATAAGGCATCCCAAGCTGTTTGTTCTGTCAAAGAGTGTGGGTATCAGATGGAGCTGGAGCGAGAAAGCTGAAGTCAGGGGGGAGTAGCTTGACACTTCGATCTACTACGATTATCGGCGTACTCAAAGATGGCAAGGGTGCGCTAGCAGGAGATGGCCAGGTCACCTTCGGGGAGAAGGTCATCATGAAGCATGGAGCCAAAAAGGTCAGACGGTTGCATCACGGCCAAGTACTGGTAGGCTTTGCTGGGGCTACTGCTGATGCTTTTACGTTATTTGAACGTTTGGAGAATAAACTAGACGAGTTTCGCGGGCAGTTGACCAGAGCAGCGGTGGAGCTAGCAAAAGAATGGCGCACTGACAGGGTTTTGCGGCGACTGGATGCCTTGCTCATTGCCATGAATGACCAGCAGATGCTTATTATCTCCGGAAACGGAGATGTGATTGAGCCAGATAGTGGCGTGGCAGCTATCGGATCCGGTGGCCCCTATGCTCTGGCGGCAGCTACCGCACTTTTGCAGCATACCGATCTATCAGCAAAAGAGATTGCCCGTAATGCCTTGTCGATTGCATCTGAGATCTGCGTATATACCAATGATGAGATAACTGTAGAGGAAATCGGTTAGCCAATAGGAGGGGGCTGAAGCCATGTCTGAGCTAACACCACGGGAGATCGTGGCCGAGCTTGATAGATACGTGATCGGTCAAGACGCGGCCAAGAGGGCAGTAGCTATAGCCTTACGGAATCGCTACAGGCGGCGGCGCCTACCTGACAAGCTCAAAGAAGAGTTGCTGCCCAAGAATATTCTCATGATAGGGCCCACAGGTGTAGGTAAGACCGAGATCGCCCGGCGCCTTGCTCGCTTGGCAGATGCGCCGTTTATCAAAGTAGAAGCGACCAAGTTCACCGAGGTTGGATACGTCGGACGAGATGTGGAATCCATGATTCGGGATCTGGTGGAGACTAGCATCAGGATCATAAAGACAGCCCATATGGAAAAAGTCCAACCGGAGGCAGCCCAGAGTGTAGAAGATCGTCTAGTAGACATACTGGTGCCTTTGCCCAGCAGGGAATCTGCCTTTAACCCACTGGAAATGCTTTTTGGTGGTCGAGCTGTAGAAGAGCCCAAACCCGATGTCAGCAAAGCGAATTGGGAAGCTATCAGNCAAGAGCGAGCTATAGTCCGCAAGCAGCTCAAAGCCGGTGAACTAGAAGATGACATAGTGGAAATTGAAGTGGAAGATACGACTCCACCTATGCTGGAGGTGTTCTCTGGCTCAGGTATGGAGGAGATGGGAATCAACCTCAATGACATGTTTGGAGGCATGTTTCCCAAACGGATGAAGAAGCGCAAAATGCCCATCAGTGAAGCTAGGAGAGTACTGCAGCAAGAAGAGGCTCAAAAACTCATTGACATGGATGGGATTCAAACAGAAGCTATCCGCCGAGCAGAAAATGATGGGATCATCTTTTTAGATGAGATAGACAAGATTGTTGCCAAAGGGGGAGGCGCCGGGCCTGATGTCTCAAGAGAAGGTGTGCAACGAGATATCCTCCCTATCGTGGAAGGGTCCACGGTTTTGACCAAATATGGACCTGTCAAGACAGACCACATTCTGTTCATCGCGGCAGGAGCCTTCCATANCAGCAAACCATCGGACTTGATTCCTGAGTTGCAGGGGCGCTTTCCCATCAGAGTCGAACTGCTGAGTCTGACAGAGGGTGATTTCCGCAGGATCCTTACCGAACCGGAAAATGCCCTTATCAAGCAGTATACTGCTTTGCTCAAGACTGAGGATGTCACCCTTGAGTTTACTGAAGATGCCCTTGACGAGCTGGCAGCCATGGCAGTCATCGTAAATGAGAGAACTGAGAACATAGGAGCTCGTAGACTCCACACCGTTCTAGAGAGAGTGCTGGAGGACATCTCTTTCAACGCTCCCGAGTTGGCAGGGTCGGAATATGTGATCGACAAAGATTATGTCAACAAACGACTGGCCGATGTGGTTGAAGACCGAGATTTGAGCAGATTCATTCTATAGGTAGGACTTTCTGACTAGTCGAGGGCAAACACACAACATAAAGCAGGATTTCATGGAAGTATGTGGAAATGAATGCCTATGGATATTGTCAAGGGCAAATCCATCGAAAGATGGAGGCGCAAAGTCACGGGCCTAAAGCTTTTTGTCTATGCCAAGGTAGCCGGACTGCCACCATAGTAGGCATATATATAGGCCCTTGTCATGTATCCGGGGTTCGGGCTCGCTGGTTGCCATCATCGGCCTGAATCCCGTTTTACGATACTTAGGAAGTGTCTGCCAGAGACTGGAGTGATTTCTATGGCCTCTCTTGAACTCTTTGGAAAAACTGGCGACATCTTGCATAGAGCCTTGAGTGCCGAGAGTTTCCGATATGGAGTTAGAGCCCAGAACTTGGCTAACACTAATACACCACTGTACAAGCGTCAAGATGTGGAGTTCGAGTCACTTTTGGCGGCGGAGCTTGATAGGAAAAATGGCTCCATAGCCTTGAAGAAGACTCAAGCTCGACATATCGGAAGTGACCCCGCACAGGCTAGTCCCCGTCTGATCACTGATAACGTCTCTACCATGCGGTATGATGGGAACAATGTGGATATTGAACGCGAGATGGTCGCCTTGACGGAGACTGCTATTCGCTATCAGGTTTTGGCAGAGCAACTCTCGCAACAGATCAGGCAATTGCGAACGGTGATCAGTGAGAGAGTGAGCTAAATCGCCCCTATAGCGATGAAGGACTCCTTTATGATTATAACTATATGAGGAGGGAGCAGTATGGGGATCTTTAGTACTTTGCGAATTAGTGGTTCAGCCCTAACTGCCGAGCGGTTGCGTATGGATACTATTGCTAACAACTTGGCTAATGCCACTAGCACTCGGACTNCNGAGGGTGGCCCGTATCAACGCCAGGTTCCAGTGTTTGCTCCTCGGACCGCAGTACGGCCGGATAGACTAGGTTTTCAAGGGGCTGGAGTTCAGGTGATGGGGATCAACGTAGACCCTTCGCCGCCAAGGCTGGTATATGAGCCTGGCCACCCCGATGCCAATCCCGCAGGCTACGTGGCATATCCTAATGTCAACGTTGTAACCGAGATGGTAGATATGATCAGTGCCACGAGAGCCTATGAAGCCAACATTACTGTGATCAACTCATCTAGAAACATGGCTATTAAAGCTTTAGAAATTGGACGCGGTTGATCCACCTACATAGGCCTTCCTTGGGCTTTAATGTCGAGTCACGTCGGGGTAAAGGGTGATGTATCATGAGAATTGTAGATGTAGGTAACCATGTGCCTTCGATAAGAACAAGTCAGGATGTATCTCGGCGGAACAAGGCATCACAGAGCTTTGCTGAGGTGTTTAAAGAAGCGTTTCTCTCCGTTGACANCCTTCAGAAAGAGTCAGACGTGATAACAGAGGCCTTTGTCATCGGAGACCCAACGGTAGAAGTCCATGACGTTGTTGTAGCAGCAGAGAAAGCACGCCTGGCCCTAGATTTGACTGTTTCCATCCGCAATAAGCTGGTGGAGGCGTATCAAGAGATTATGCGTATGCAGATTTAGCTGCTGTAGGGTAGAGGAAACTAACGCCTATAGGGATGGTGGCGTGGTTGAACGAGTTTTTGTCTAATTTAAGGGAACAGATAGCCAACATTTGGGGGAATATGGACCAGCAACGTCGCTGGCTGGTCATAGGAGCAACTGTGGGTGTGCTCCTTTTCCTCGTCTTTGGGATTAGCCACCTGACGAAGGTAGATTATGTTCCGGTGTTTACCCAAATGCAGATGGAAGACGCAGCTGAGGTAATTGCCTATCTCAAGCAAGCTAATGTGCCCTATCAGATTGGACAGCAGGGGAGTGCAATCTTGGTACCCCAAGGCAAGGTACACGAGGTGCGGATGCAGCTAGCCAGCGAGGGGCTGCCTAGGGGAGGAGTCGTAGGCTTAGAGCTTTGGGACCATACAGCTCTTACCGAAACCGATTTTGACCGGCGGATCCGACTGTTACGAGCATTACAAGGAGAGCTTACCAGAACACTNCTTGGATTGGAAGCTATAGAAAATGCCCGTGTTCATATTGTACTGCCGGAAAACAGTCTGTTCATCGAGGCACAAAATCCCGCCACAGCTTCGGTTTTCCTTGTACTCAAGCGGGGTCGTGTACTACAAGAAGCTCAAATCCGAGGCATTGCCCATCTAGTTGCCAGCAGTGTGGAAGGGTTAGTCCCGGAAAATGTCACTATAATAGATAATCGGGGTAATGTCTTATCAGACGTTCTTACCGTGGCCTCGGGCCCCGCAACCAGCGGTCAGGTGCTGCAGCAGTTGGAGATTGAGCGTAGCTACGAGACGGCGGTGGAACGAAGTATTCAGGCCATGTTGGAGCGGGTATTCGGCCTCGGTCGAGTGGTTGTGCGAGTGAAGGCAGATCTTGATTTTCACTACGAGGAAATGCGAGAAAAGCGCAGCGAACCAGTTGCCGGCAGCAAGGGTGTTATTATCAGTGAAGAAACTCGTAGTGAGAGCTATCGCGGCACCCAAGGTGCGGGAGGGGTCCCTGGTGTAGCCTCCAATGTGCCAGGCTACGTGGCTACCGGGGCAGGTACCGGCGAATCGGAGTATGAAAGACAAGAGGTAACCCGCAATTACGAGATCAGTGTCAGCGAAAAGTACAGAGTGAAAGCCCCGGGGGAGATCCGCAAGCTTTCAGTGGCTGTGTGGGTTGATGGTGATCTAAATGAGCAAGAGCGGGAGCAAGTTGTGACAATGGTATCTTCCGCTGCCGGATTACAGCCTGAACGAGGCGATGTGGTGCAGGTGGGAAGCATGCCCTTTGCCACCGATGTGACAGTGCCAGTTAGCGGGCTTGGCGAGATGGCTGTCCTTGGTATCGGTGATTGGCGGATTCTAGCTCTGATTGTCTTAGCTATCTTGGCTTTAGCAGTACTGCTATTTNGAAGACGCAGGGCGGCTAGAATGGTACCTGTGGAACCAGCAATAGACTTAGTGGCAGAGCAGGAAGAGGAGATAATTGACCGACCACTCACGCCTGAAGAAGAGCGCCGTCTAGGGATTAGGCGACAGATTGAGCGCATGGCTGTGGAGGATCCAGAACAGTTGTCAAGGTTGATTCGTGCTTGGATGGCAGAGGATTAGCTTATCGCAAGAAGTCGTTTATTGTGGGGGCTAAGTGAATGTCAATGAGGCTTTCAGAACTAACTGGCAGACAAAAAGCGGCAATTTTGCTCATCGCGCTAGGGCCCGACGTTTCTGCTCGGGTTTTTAAGCATCTTAGGGAAGATGAGATCGAGGATTTGACTCTGGAGATCGCCGCTATGCAACGTGTCGAACCAGAGCATAAAGATGCCGTCATGGTAGAATTCCAAGAGCTTTGCTTAGCCAGCGAGTACATTTCCCAAGGTGGAATCGAGTATGCGAAGGAAGTCTTGGAGAAGGCTCTTGGCTCTGATCGAGCCCATGAAGTTATCGCCCGCCTCACAGCTTCTTTGCAGGTGAGGCCATTTGACTTTGCTCGCAAAGCCGACCCGAGTCAGCTGCTGGGGTTCATTCAAAACGAACATCCGCAAACAATTGCACTAATTATGGCATATTTGCAGCCTGAACAGGCTGGGATCATTCTCTCGGCTTTGCCCGCAGACCGCCAAGCCGATGTCGCACGCAGGTTGGCCACTTTGGATCGGACGAGTCCCGATGTGCTAAGGGAGATCGAAAGNACTCTGGAAAGGAAGCTATCCTCCTTCATGATTCAAGATTTTACCGCGGCTGGNGGAGTGGAGAGCGCTGTAGAAGTNCTCAACCGGGTGGATAGAGTCACAGAAAGAACAATTATGGACACCCTTGAGGAAGAAGATCCCGAGTTGGCCGATGAGATTCGCAAACGCATGTTCATGTTCGAGGATATCGTCAAGCTAGATGATCGGGCTATACAGCAAGTGATCCGAGAAGTCGATAGCAGAGACTGGGCTCTAGCTTTGAAGACCGTCAGTGATGATGTAGCCAATGCTATCTACAGGAATATGTCCAAGAGAGCCGGCGACATGCTGAAGGAAGATATCGAGTACATGGGTCCTGTACGTCTCAGAGATGTGGAAGAAGCACAGCAAAGGATCGTCTCTACCATCCGTCGTCTAGAGGAAACTGGTGAGATCATAATCTCCCGGGGTGGGGAGGACGAGATAATTGTCTAGAATTATTAAGGCCAATTTCCAGCCAATAATGGACGCCAATGGCCATAGAAAGAGGCAGGTGAATCAACCGGTGCTAATACCCACGGCACCCGAAAACAGCCAGGAGCAAGATCCTGCCGCTGCCATAGTTGATGCAGCTGCGGTGATGAGAACTGTCGAGAAGAGAGCCACCGAGCTCATGAAGCAGGCTGAAGAACGAGTGGTGGAGCTTATGACGGCTGCTGAGGAGCAGGCAANTCAGCTGGGATCGAGAGCCTATGATAGTGGGTTCAGCGCCGGGCGCGAGGCCGGGTACGAGGAAGGGTATGCCCTTGGCCACAAAGAAGGAGTGGCTGCTGCCCAAGCAGCTATGGGGGAAGAGATGGCTCTTGTTTTGCAGGTCGCCGGGGAATGCCAGAGCTTGCGCGCGAAGATTATTGCCCAAGCAGAAAGAGACATAGTTGTCTTGAGCTTAGCCATCGCCGAAAGAATCATTAAAGAGAAAGTGGAAAACAACCCAGATATTACGATCAAAGTAGTCAGAGATGTTGTATCCCGCCTGCAAAACGCCGAAAGAGGGGTAGTACGTGTACACCCATCGATACTGGAGGCTGTGGGCGGTTCCAAGGCAGTGATGCACGATTACGCAGGCTTTGAACTGGTGGGAGATGCCAGTGTAGAACCCGGGGGCTGCCTGGTGGAGACGGAGTTTGGTAGGCTGGATGCTAGGCTAGATACGCGGTTTCTGGATACTAGTCAAGCAATGCTTGGCCTTCTGGAAGGTGATACTCCTTGAAATATGCCTTCCCGCTAGATAAGTATCTGGATGAGCTTTCCCGTATTCCCGATGTGCGTGAATACGGAGAAGTGACGAAGGTTATTGGACTGACCATAGAGGCCAACGGTCCAAGGGCTCGACTGGGAGAAATCTGCCGAGTTTTCACAGACCCGGCCCAGAGTATTCCAGCTGAGGTAGTAGGCTTCCGAGATCAGCGCCTTATCTTAATGCCTTTAGGAGACATGAGAGGCGTCGGTCCCGGGAGCTTAGTACAGGCGACTCGCCAACTTTTGACGGTAGAGGTAGGCAGGAGCTTATTGGGCAGGATTGTGGATGGTTTGGGAAGGCCCATGGACAATAAAGGGTCCCTTAATGGAGACACCAGCTATCCCCTGCACAACCAACCTCCAGATCCGCTGGAGCGACAAAGGATCAGAGATTCGCTATCGGTGGGGGTTAGGGCCATAGACGGTCTATTGACTTGTGGTAAAGGGCAGCGCATCGGGATTTTCTCCGGCAGTGGCGTGGGCAAAAGTACCCTGCTAGGAATGATGGCCCGCAACACAGCTGCCGATGTCAACGTGATTGCCTTAATAGGTGAACGGGGACGTGAAGTCAGAGAATTCGTGGAACGGGATCTGGGGCCTGAAGGCTTGGCTCGATCAGTGGTGGTAGTGGCCACTTCTGATCAACCTGCATTAATACGACTAAAGGGTGCACATACAGCTACAGCCGTAGCCGAGTATTTCAGAGATCAGGGTCTCGACGTGCTTTTTATGATGGACTCTGTTACTCGCTTTGCTGCTGCCCAAAGGGAAATTGGTCTAGCAATAGGTGAGCCACCGGCCACTAGAGGGTACCCACCCTCGGTATTTGCGCTCCTGCCCAAATTGCTAGAGAGAACCGGACCCGGAAAAGATGGGACAATTACTGCCTTCTACACTGTTTTGGTGGAAGGTGACGACATGAACGAACCTATCGCCGATACAGTGCGGGGAATTCTCGATGGGCATATTGTACTCACCAGGCAGTTGGCCGATAGAGGGCACTATCCTGCTATTGATGTGCTAGCTAGTGTCAGCCGAGTCATGCCTGAAGTAGTACCCCGGGAACATCAACAGAGCGCCGCCAAAGTAAGAGAGGTGCTCGCGACCTTCCGGGAAATGGAGGATTTGATCAACATTGGGGCGTATAGGACAGGTAGCAACGCAAGGGTAGATCGGGCCATCAGGCTCATGGAACCGATCAATGGCTTCTTACGACAGGACGTTCGTGAGAAAACGGCCTTGGTAATGGCCCGAGACCAGCTATTGGAGCTTGCCGCTTCATAGCTGTGAGATTGAGCTAATCAGGAGGAGAGGGCTTGTCTTTCCAATTCAGTCTCCAAAGACTCCTTAATCTGCAGGAGCGGCTCGAACAGGAGGCAGGTATAGAGCTG
>JGI24708J26588_10004189_pt1 | contig 10090 bp, 12 predicted proteins | sample BioPla1DNA2_FD_26588 | JGI IMG/M metagenome (IMG submission 26588) | reverse complement strand
GTATATTGTTTTTGACCTCTTGCCATTTCTAACACATCCTTATCTTATTTATATTTTAATGTGTTCGGCTTTCCGTGTCTACAATATTATACTAACACCAACGCTAGATGGTATCTATCATAGTTAGGCTTTTTGCCTTCCTCATAATCAATGAATCTTTCCTTATTATCTTCCAGCACTGTTTTCTGTAGGTCGTTGCCTTCGTATCCACAAAGCTGGATAAAGTAGTATTCCAAGATACGTCTTATGACGTTGGTTAACGTATTGACGGTTTTGAGTTCTTTATATTCATCCCAAAGGGCAGCATACGAATTCTGAATTGGATTGTAGTTTTCCATTTCTGTCGGAACTCGCTGGCTCTTTCTTACGCAAAGAGAAACGCTGGAAACATTGTCTGTTTTCCTGATGAGATAGAAGGATACACTTCTATATCGTTTTTCCTGATGGTGCGTGATTTCTTTGTGGAAATACACGTTGTGAGTCAGAATGAAAAGCTGCTTGATGTAATCTCCGGTAATCTTCTGATTTTGATAATCGGTGTTATTATTACAAACCTCAATCATCTCTCTAACAAGAGCACTGACAATAAACAAGGCACCACTGTCCATACTGGAAACCGGGTCGTCAATTACAACTATTTTATCCTTTACCTCCTCGCTGCTAGAGCTACCCTTTACCATGTGGTAAAAATACAGAAATGCGATAAAGTTTCGCTCTCCCTCAGACAGTTTCTCCGCAACAGTTCCGTCTGGACGAATTACCTCGTATGTATTCTGTACGCCTTCTTTCGCCTTGAGACTGAACCCTTGGAAGCCAGAAGTTCTGATAATACGGTTCATTCCCTCTATTGCAGCCTCTGTATTAACAACCTTCTTATTAAGCTCAGTAATTTCAGACTTCAGCTTATTACCTTCAGCAACCAAATCCTTCATTTTCTTTTCAAGGTCTTTGATTTCTGACTCTAGCTGGTTTATTGAATCACGGTACTTTTTAACTGGCTCCTGCATTACAAAAGAAAGATACTGCCATACATCTGTTTTGCATTGAGATTTTTTATTTTTAAGGTCATCGATAATATCATTACGTGATTTTATCTGACTATTTAGCTTATCGATAATAGTTCCAATATCAAGAAGCAACGTGTCAATATCCTCCAGAGAGGCGATGCTTGTTGGCTCCTTAACCTTTGCATCGATACGTTGAACATTGATGGTTATTGCATCGCTCAGCGTTTTGAGCTTTGCCTTGTACTCTTCTACATCAAGGTCTGGCATAACATCACCGAGGTTTCCATTCAATGTTCTAACGATTGCATCTGTCTCAGATTTATAAGTAGACTGAAATCTTGTAATTGCAGAAATATCTTCTTGATACTGGGCATCAAAACAAGATGCAATATCCTGCTCAAAATTGGCCGGTAATTTTTGCTGGCAGTATGGGCACTTTCCATCCGTCTGTCCCGTGTAATGAGAGTGGCCTTGACGTACCCAATCTGTCGCATTTAGTGCTTTAATGAAGTTCGCAAATGGTGTATCGCTACTGCTGGCGATTGCCTTTCCCATGAGTTCATATCCGGGAAGTGACGCATAGGTTACCTTTCCTGCCTTTGAGAAAAGGGAATACTTCTTATCATCACCCGAATAAATCGTAGCAACAGTTTTCTTCAGCTCTTCATAGTCATGTTTCACCGGAGAAACCGTTAATATTTCATCAGCGAACTGCGCTTTTCTTTTTTTGCCGGTTATTACGTTATCAAAAACTTTTCTTAGTTCATCTGATTGTAACCAACATTCCTCTTGAAAATTTGTATGGGCATTCGTCTTTTCTGCCTGTTTTGCTTCAATAGTTGCTTTGGCTTGATAGTATTCATCGCCTTTTTGCTTCCTGATACCATTCAGCTCTTCTAATTTATTTTGAATTTCAATATTGGTTTCACATACAGTGAACACGCCTTGCAAATTATCGTAACTTGCAAAATTGGCATTAATAAAATCTGTATCGTATACCAACACATCATAATCAGCAGCTGATTTCCCATCTTGCCACTGAATGCTGTTATTTGCTTTTATTGTTCTGGCGATAGTAGATTTACCAGCACCATTTTTACCATAGAAAAAATTAACGAATGTAGGCTCTACTATTTCACCGGTAAAGGTTGCATCGTTTAGTGTGATTTTTTCAATAGCCGATTGCATTTTAGGTCTCATAAATGCTTCCCACCTTTCGTTACTCTTTTATTTTTCCATTACGGACCCATTCATCGATTTCTGAAATCTTAAATTTATATCTCTTGCCTGCTTTGTAGAATGGTAGTTTTCCTTCCTTAATCCATGTACGAACTGTATCTTGGCTGACGCTAAGATGGACAGCTACGTCCTCTAAATTAACCCACTTTTCTACCTGCATGCTTTCATATTCTTCGCTCATCTTCTTACCTCCACGAAATTTGCCTGACGAGTGTATATGTTACATTGAAAATACTTGTATCCCGTTTTCTTTTAATACCTGCACCATATCAATTTTCTTTATGGCCCAATGCATCCGATTCAATTCATTAAAATGTTCATTGCCTTCCAATCCAAGTTCAAAGAGTAATTCATTCAATCGCTGTTGCGGTATTTTATTGAGACACTGGTAATACACCTTAATTCCGTTATCTTGAACTTTGATGTCTGTAATCATTCCATAATCAGCAAAATGCTGTGCATCCGTTTTTCCATAGCTATGATTTTCTGTGGTAATAATCGCCGGAAATGTTTTGACGACAGCTATGGCTTCTGGTGTTAAGCTCGCATATAAATCCTTCAATTCCTGAGAAGTACTTTCCGTGATTGCTCGTTCCTTATCAACCATCACTCGACCAGTACCATCCAGAACATCTCCTGCTACAACAAGCAAATTATAATAATCCGGATTAAAGGTTATCTGCTGTGCAGCCATTGGCGGAGTGCCTGACGTTCCATTATTAAACACGAATACTGGATTGAACTGATTGTTTACAGAATCCGCGTGGGCAATCAAAGTATTATTGTCTCCGGGTAGATTTATCTCGGTAGGCGTATTAGAAGGTTGCACTACATTATTGCCTGAAGGCATCAGTTTATTTTCCACCCTTCTTACCTCCATAATAATTGTTCACGGTATCTACGTGATTGTAGAAACTATTACCGTTTCCGGTGACATTGAAGTTAAACGTCATTTGAGGAGCAGGCTTTTCTTCTGGAGTCTTATTCTCCTCATTAGATTCATGTTGTTCCTCATATACAGTCTCATCAACAATTTCTGCTTCAACCTCAGTTACTCTTTCAGCATATGTTAAAGCAATGCTATGCGGCCAATCGACTCCCATATTTCCTTTGTATGTTCTCTTTCCACCACCAGATGATGGACACCATTCATTAAATGTTGCCTTCCCGATTTCGTTATCGTCTTGTACTACAACAGCATAGTGATAAATGCCTAGCAAAAAAGGTTCAAAGCAAAAATGGTCTGCTTGAATAATCTCTTTCTTAGTTGCACTGCTGCCATCAGCATTTATATAAAACTTCTGATTTGTTGCAATTGAATCATCTTGGCTAGTCAGGTCGACGAGTGCCTTCACAAGGTTCTCGTCTTTTTTTATTTCACCTTTTATCTCAATGAACTCATCAACAAAATCGCACATTGCTTTCAACGCAAATTTATAGTTGTTTTTTATTTTTGCATCGAACGCAGACATAGCATCACGCTTGCTGTACGGAAAATACCCACCTCCAGAATTAATGCATTTCTTAAATTCCGATGCATTACCCTGAATAGTTTTTATCTCCGTTGGTATTGGCTCTGGTATTCCCGAATCAATTATTCTCGCCAGTCCTATTAAAGTTTCATATTCTGTAAGACCGTCTTTCTTTCCAGCATAATGCCCATTAGCACTCATAAGAGGTTTTCTAGCCTCAAGCAATAATGTAAAGAAAGTACCGCCACACAGTCTCTTATCACAATTATTTTTCACTTTTTGTCACCTTTTTTCAAAAACCTACTCAACTTACTCAACTGTAAATGGCAGGCCTACTCAACTTCAGATTTTCTGTCCTTGTGAGCAAATCACAGGGACTTTTTTAGATTTGGCGGTCGGGAAAATCTGAATACAAACCAGACTATTTCCTAGCAAACCCTACTAAAACCATTTTATCACAAAGCTACAGTTTTTTCAATTACAGCTACATTACAAATGTGATAGGCGAATGAAAATCTGGTAACAGCCACGTGAAATCTCCTGCGATTGCTCAACAAAGCCAATCAAAGGAGGAAAAACGATGGCAAACAAAGAAAATCTTAGTACACCATTCATCTATCTTCGCTCTACTGGAGAGAAGATTCCTGTCACAAAGGAACAGCACGATGCCTTCTATAAGGAAGCAAGTCGCATCCGTGACAAGGAACAGAACCATGGACGCTGCGTGTGTCCTTATCGCTACATTTGGAAGTGCGATGGAGATTGTATCGACTGCGAATATCACAGAGCAGGTGACACCCTTTCGCTTGACGTTCCAACGGAAGACGGTAGCAACGACTTATACAACACAGTCTCTGATACCGCTCCAACTATGGAAGACGTTATCGCAGACCGCATTCTTCTCGAACAGCTCTTTGCAAAGCTTCGTGAGCTGGACCCGGACGCTGACCTCATCATTGAGTTACTTGGTAATGGTCTTTCTGACCGCAAGATTGCTGAGGCACTTGGTCGTAAACAGCGAACTTTCGCGGACCAGATGAAGAAGTATCGCACAGAGCTTCGTAAGATTCGTGGTTACTAATCCTTATATAAAATAGGGAAGAACGCATTCCTCTGGGCATCCATCAAACGATGTTCAGAGGAATTTTTATTTTTTCAAAATTTATCCGCTCAAAATCAGTGCTCATCTCCAGTGGAAAGTGTAAGGCGCAAGAAACAAGTCCTTAACACTCACAGAAACGGAGGTGAAACAGATGAAAAAGTCCTACTTCGATTCAGGCGGTAAAGACAAAGACGTGGTTGCAATCCTTAATGCAATCTCGGAAGTATCCGCAAGAATGGCGAGAAACATGACTATCCTCGCAAACCAAAGACAATCAGAGAAAGGAGAAATTCGCTATGAGCAAAATGAACGATATGGCAATGACCATCGAAGAACTAAGAAATGCTGCAACTGCTATTAATGATGCAGCCAACTGGTTAGCAGCTCAGTTTAGTTCTGCTTCAGAAGAAGCACCTGCTGAAAAGCCTGCTGCCAAAGTAGAAAGGAAACCGGAAATCAAACTTGAGGATGTACGAGCTGTCTTAGCAGAAAAGTCCCGTGCAGGACATACCGCTGCTATCCGTGCATTACTTCAGAAGTATGGTGCTTCCAAGCTTTCCGGTGTCGACCCTAAGCATTATGAAGCTCTTCTCAAAGAAGTGGAGGTGCTGTAAATGCCACCAAAGGGACATGCAATCTTATCCGCTTCCTCTTCTGACCGCTGGCTCCACTGTCCGCCTTCTGCAAGGCTCTGTGAGACCTATGAAGATAAAGGCAGTGATTACGCAGCTGAGGGAACAGATGCTCACGAACTGTGTGAGTACAAATTAAAAAGGGCACTGGGCATGAACGCCGCAGACCCAACAGAAAATCTTTCATGGTACAACGAGGAAATGGAGGAATGTGCCAATGGCTACGCTTCCTACATTCTCGAACAGGTAGAAGCAGCCAAGGAAACCTGCTCAGACCCGAAAGTTCTTATTGAACAGCGTGTTGATTTCTCTCGTTGGGTGGAGGAAGGTTTCGGAACTGCCGACTGCATTATCATCGCTGATGGTACCCTACGAATTTGCGACTATAAACATGGCTTAGGCGTACTCGTATCAGCAGAGGATAATCCTCAGATGAAATGCTACGCACTTGGCGCTTTGGAGCTCTTTGATGATATCTACGACATTGACACCGTCAGTATGACTATCTATCAGCCAAGACGCCAGAACATCTCAACCTTTAAGATTTCCAAAGATGACTTATATGCTTGGGCCGATGAAGTGTTGAAACCTACTGCAGAACTTGCCTTTGCCGGAGATGGAAACTTCCTGTGTGGCGAATGGTGTGGATTCTGTAAGGCCAAACATGAATGTCGTGCCAGAGCAGAAGCCAATCTGACACTTGCAAAATATGACTTCAAACTGCCACCGCTTCTTGAGGATTCGGAAATCGAATACATCCTCTCCCGTGCTGATGAGCTAGTCGCTTGGGCATCTGATATCAAGGATTATGCTTTGAAGCAGGCCATCAGTGGTAAGGAATGGAATGGTTGGAAGTTAGTCGAAGGTCGTTCTAACCGCAAGTATGTCAATGAAGATGCTGTCATTCAAGCAGTCACAGATGCAGGCTTTGACCCTTATGAGAAGAAGCTTCTCGGTATCACCGCAATGCAGAAACGTCTGGGTAAAGCCAAGTTTGATGAGCTGCTTACAGCTTACATTGAAAAGCCGCAAGGCAAACCAACGCTCGTACCGGAGAGCGATAAACGTCCGGCAATGAACAACGCAAAATATGATTTTATGGAGGAAAACTAATATGAACAAGAATGTAAAAACTACTAATCCCATGAAGGTTATCACCGGTCCTGACACACGTTGGTCTTATGCTAACGTCTGGGAACCTAAGTCAATCAACGGAGGTACACCAAAGTACAGCGTATCTCTTATCATCCCTAAGTCTGACACAAAAACTATCGCTAAGATTGAAGCTGCTATTGAAGCTGCTTACAAGGAAGGCGAAGGCAAGCTCAAAGGCAATGGTAAATCCGTACCTGCCCTTTCTGTCATCAAGACACCACTTCGTGATGGTGATATGGAGCGTCCGGATGACCCTGCTTATGCAAATTCCTACTTCGTTAATGCCAACGCTACTTCTGCACCGGGTATCGTAGATGCCGACCGCAATCCTATCCTTACTCGCTCTGAGGTTTACTCCGGTGTGTATGGTCGTGCCAGCATCAGCTTCTATGCTTTCAACAGCTCTGGCAACAAAGGAATCGCCTGCGGACTTAACAACTTGCAGAAGATTCGTGACGGTGAGCCTCTTGGTGGTAAGGCATCTGCTGAGTCTGATTTCGCATCTGATGAAGATGACGATTTCCTTAACTAATGGAGGTGGCGACTATGACGATTCCTAATATTCTCGTTATCATCCTCGCAATCATCTGGCTTTGCTTCAGCGTCGTATTCTTGATTTCTGCCATCCAGAGTTTCATCTACGACCGCAAGCGTGAAGCACGTGAAAAGGAAGCGCAAAAGCGTGAACTTGAGTATCACGAAGCTCGTATGAAGATGCTAGAAAAGTAAACCAAATATCATAATAATCCGTGGAGGTGGTGGCTTAGGCTGCCACCTTTGTGGTTTAGAAAGGACAAACGTATGAAAACACTTAGTATTGATATTGAAACTTACAGCGATGTGCCACTTCCTAAGACCGGCGTCTATCGTTATTGTGAGTCTCCGAATTTTGAAATATTACTCTTTGCCTACAGCGTGGATAATGGTCCCGTTCAGGTGGTGGACCTTGCCTGTGGTGAAATGATACCACCTGATGTAAAGAACGCTCTGGAGGATGAATCCGTCATCAAATGGGCCTTCAATGCTTCTTTTGAACGTATCTGTTTATCACGTTTTCTTGGGTATCCAACTGGCGAATACTTGGACCCGGAAAGCTGGCGCTGCTCGATGATTTGGGCTGCCACAATGGGGCTGCCTCTTTCTCTGGAAGGTGTCGGTGCTGTGCTTGGGCTTGAAAAGCAAAAACTCGCTGAAGGAAAAGACCTCATCAAGTACTTCTGTCAGCCCTGCGCTCCTACCAAATCCAATGGTGGCAGAACAAGGAATCTACCTTTTCACGCTCCTGATAAATGGGCGATGTTTAAGAAATACAATATCCGCGACGTAGAAACCGAAATGGGCATCCAGCAGAAATTGCATAGGTTCCCGGTTCCTGATTTCGTCTGGGATGAATACCATCTCGACCAAGAAATCAACGACCGTGGTGTCAGGCTTGATATGGAGCTGGTGAAGCAAGCTATCGAGATGGATGACAAATCCCGTGAAGAACTGACTGCTGCCATTAAGGATATTACACATCTTGAGAATCCCAACTCTGTGCTTCAAATGAAGCAATGGTTATCAGAACACGGTGTCGAAACAGATAGTCTTGATAAAAAGGCTGTGGCTGAACTCTTAAAAGATGCACCAGAGGAACTGGCTGAAGTTCTCACCTTGCGTCAGCAGCTTGCAAAGTCCTCGGTCCGTAAATATCAGGCGCGGTGTTTGTCAAGCATGTTGTCGCATGAAACTTTTTGTTCGAAATTCTCTAGCATTGGTTTGAAAAATTTTACAGTATGTATTTTTGTAATTTTAAACACATATATACCACATATTAACTGGAAATTAATCTTTACATATGTGTTTATAATCACAGATCATAAGGCTTTATCCACATCTTTTCTTGGATTCAAAGATACCGTTTTAGGCAGCTCCCACTTTCTTATGCCCCGATTAAATCTTTGTGGATTAAGCTTTTTGGCTGCTTCATATACTTTTATTCTCTTATTCATTATTTTTGCGGATAATCCAGCGTGTCTTGAACTTGGTGTTACAAAATTTAATCCACTGTGATAGTGTTTATTATTGTACCAATTAACAAATTGAAGTACCCATTCTCTAGCGTCAGCGATAGTTTTAAAGCCTTCCTGTGGATAACCTGGTCTATACTTGCAAGTTCTAAATAAAGCTTCAGAATAAGGATTATCATTACTTACTCTTGGCCTTGAAAATGAGGACATGATGCCTAATTCCTCTAATTTAACCTTTAATGTATATGACTTCATTGGCCCTCCATTATCTGAATGTAATACAAGTGGTTTTCCCTTAATCTTTTCATTCATTACAGCTTTTTCAATTAATATTGTGGCAAATTCTCCAGTCTCCGTTTCCCATACTTCCCAGCCTACTATTTTCCGGCTGAATATATCCACAACCATATATAGCTTAAAATATAGACCTATTACAGTTGTGGACAAGTAAGTTATATCCCAAGTCCAAACTTGATTAGGCTTATTTGCTATATGAGTTTCAGGTTCTTTATTCTTTTTAGGAACTCTCGCATACCCTCTATGAGTCTTCATTTTCTCCTTTTTTAGAATACGATACATAGTAGATTCAGAGGCAATATATATTCCTCTGTCAGCTAGCGCTGGAACTATCTGTGATGGGGGTAGATCAGCGTATTCCGGAAGGTTAACTATCTTTAGGACACTTTCATATTCAGCATCAGTAAGCTTGTTGCTTGGAGACTTTCTCTTAATAATAGGTCTCATGTCCATGCGTATTTCCTGTCCTGTGCACCATCTCTCGTAAGTCCTAGAACTAATCCCTACGGTTTCACAGGCTGCTTCTAATCGAGCACCTTTTTTTCTAGCTTCATTTATTAAATTCACTATTGCTATGCGATCTGAGTGTTTTATTAGTCTTCCACGTTCTCCACCAAGATCGCTTGTAACTTTTTTCTAAGAACTAATAATGCTGCCGTTTCGGCTAGTGCTTTTTCTTTAAACTGTAAATCTTTCTCTAGTGCTTTTATTCTCTTTGCATCTTCTTGTTGCTTTAACTTTAGTTCTTTAACATCATCACTATCGGCGTTGCCTGCGGTGCTATTTAAACAGGCATTGTGCCACTTTTTAACGTCTTCTACGAATAAGCCTTTTTCTCTGCAATACCTTGCTAATTCTGCTTCTGAGAGTAGATAGGTCTCCATAACTGTTAAAAATCTATCCTTAGGAGTCACAACTCTTTTTCCAGTGTTATTCTCAGTATTTTTAGGGTTTACAGCTTTTGTCTTCCAGGTCTGCAATGTAGATTTGCTTATACCTGTTTCTTTTGATAAATCTGAAACTGATATGTTCTCTGGTGGTAACATTCTTGCTATTAACTTTTCTTTTTCCAATTTACCCCCTGTGTTAAGATAGTTGTCGTAAGGAGTTATGTATGATATTCTCGTACAGAGGAGAGATGATTATTTATGGCAAGAGAAATTAAGAGATATAGTAA
>JGI24708J26588_10004187_pt1 | contig 10091 bp, 6 predicted proteins | sample BioPla1DNA2_FD_26588 | JGI IMG/M metagenome (IMG submission 26588) | reverse complement strand
TGGACAGGAGGATTCTTCAGACTATCCAAAGGGTTTTTGGCGGGGGGCCCGTNGGCATCGAGAGCCTGGCTGCTGCAATCGGCGAAGAGGCAGATACCATTGAGGATGTCTACGAACCGTTCCTGCTGCAGTTAGGTTTGGTGCAGCGCACCGCAAGAGGCCGCTGCATTACCTCCCTGGGCTATCAGTACCTGGGTCTCACACCCCCTGACGCAGCAGGCGGTGAACTGCAGTGAGCTGGAAAACGGAAGGCATTGTACTGCGAGTGCGAAATCTTGGAGAAGCGGACCGTATTGTCACAATTTTCACCAAGGATCGAGGAAAACTAAATGCAGTTGCCAGGGGCGCCCGCAGGATTAGAAATCGCCTGCTCAGTCCAACGCAGGTTTTTACCCACGGGCGTTACATGATTTTCCCCGGCAAGGGCCTGCACAATCTCAGCCAGGCCGAGATTATCCACAGCGGACAAATCATCCGTGACGACTTGGAGAAGTTCGCCTATGCGTCTTATGTGACTGAGCTCTTAGACTCTATGACCGCGGAGGAAGACCCCTCTGGGCAGATCTTCCCTCTGCTAGCCGCCACCCTTTCCCTCGGCGAGGCGGGCCGTTTCGGGCTGGCGGTGCGAGCTTTTGAGATCCGGTTGATGAGGGAGCTTGGTTATGAGCCGGAGCTTTATCAATGCCTGCATTGCCGGGAATCTTTGAAGGGCAGTGTTTTCTTTACAGAGCAGGGGGGAACCCTGTGCGAGAAGTGTGTGGGGCATGTGCCCGGCAGCATGCCTTTGACCAACGGAACGTGGGAGCTGATGAAAAGGCTGTTGGAGTGGGAGTTTTCTAGGCTGACTGTACTGCATCCTGCCCACGGCAATGAAGTTGAGCTGCGGCGTGTGATGCGGAGATACCTGGATTACAGGCTGGAATACCCCCTGAAGTCGCTAGAGTTTTTAGAGACGCTGGAGGCGTTGGGACCGGACATATGAAATGGCGCTAATTGACATTAAGTGGTCAATTTGATATACATGAAACAGATGAAATCTACCGTCCACAGTTGGGCGAAGTGAGGGTGGAAGCATGAATCTGCAGGAGATGATCTTGAAGTTACAGACCTACTGGGCTGAGCACGGCTGCATTATCTATCAGCCCTACGACTTGGAGGTTGGGGCTGGTACCATGTCACCAGCCACTTTTTTAAAGGCCTTAGGGCCTGAACCCTGGAACGTTGCCTATGTGCAGCCCTGCAGGCGGCCGACAGACGGCCGTTATGGAGAAAATCCAAACAGGCTGCAGCACTACTATCAGTATCAGGTTGTCTTAAAGCCGTCCCCCGACAATGTGCAGGAGCTGTATTTAGGCAGCTTGGAGGCGTTGGGCCTTGACCTGTTGAAGCATGATGTTCGCTTTGTCGAAGATGACTGGGAATCTCCAACCCTGGGTGCCTGGGGCTTAGGTTGGGAAGTCTGGCTTGACGGCATGGAGATTACCCAGTTTACGTATTTTCAGCAGGTAGGCGGCATTGATGTCAAACCGGTTGCCGCTGAGATTACCTACGGAATTGAAAGGATCGCCATGTTTATCCAAGGCGTGGACAGCTTTTTTGATCTGAAATGGGTTGGCGACGTTACCTATGGCGATGTGTTCATGCAAAACGAGGTTGAGTTTTCCAAGTTCAACTTTGAAGCCTCCGATGCAGATACACTGTTTACCCTGTTCGATCTGTACGAATCTGAAGCAAAACGGCTGATTGAAGCAGGGCTGGTACTGCCTGGCTACGATTTTGTCCTAAAGTGTTCTCATACCTTTAACTTGCTTGACGCCCGGGGCGCCATTTCGGTTAGTGAACGGACACGGTTTATTGGCCGGGTAAGAGCATTAGCCCGCATGGCGGCACAGGGTTACCTGGCTGAAAGGGAAAGACTTGGTTTTCCCATGCTCAAAAGGGGGCGTGAATAAATGCAGGACTTTTTGCTGGAATTAGGTTTTGAAGAGCTGCCCGCACGCTTTATCAACAGGGCTTTAGCTCAGTTATCCGAAGCGGTAACCACAAGGCTGGCCCAGTCCAGGCTCAGCCACGGTAAAGTGCATCAATACAGCACACCTCGCCGACTGGCCCTCCTGATCGAAGGCCTGCAGACGGAACAGACAGATTTGGTGGAAGAGGTGAAGGGACCGCCGCTGAATATCGCTGTTGATCAGGAAGGAAACTTAACCAAGGCTGGTCAGGGTTTTCTGCGCTCCCAGGGTGTGGAGGCAGATGCAGTTATTGTGAAGGATTTTCAGGGCGCAGACTACATGTACATCAAAAAAGAGGTTCCAGGCCAAGCGACGAAGGAACTGCTGAAACCTCTGGTAGAGGATGTCCTTACTCATCTGCACTTCCCCAAGAACATGCGCTGGGGCGACTATGAGCTGCGCTACGCCCGGCCGCTGCGCTGGATTGTTGCCATTTTCGGCGATGAAGTGATTCCTGTGAAGGTTGGACCGGTTCAGGCCGGCAGCACAACCTACGGGCATCGGCAGCTGAGCTCTGGCGCCGTGGCCCTCAGCAGTCCTGGAGAATATGTCCGCACCTTGAGGGAGCACTATGTTGTGGCTGATGCGGAGGAGCGACGCTCCGCAATCTGGCGGCAGGTACAGGATCTGGCCGGCAGAGAGGGCGTCCAGGTTCTGGAAGACGGGAGCCTGCTGGATGAAGTTGTCAATCTTGTGGAGTATCCCACCGCCTTCTGCGGGCAGTTCGCCGCGGAATACCTGGAAATGCCCTCCGAAGTGCTGATCACATCCATGAAGGAGCATCAGCGCTATTTCCCTGTTTACGATCCCGAAGGGAACCTGGCCGCCAAGTTTGTAGGTGTGCGCAATGGAGAGAGTAATCATCTCGACAATGTGGTCCAAGGCAACGAAAAGGTATTGGCAGCCCGATTGTCCGACGCTAAATTTTTTTATGATGAGGATTTGAAGACTCGCCTGGAGAACAACTTGACAAAGCTCGAAGGTGTAGTCTTCCAAGACAGGCTTGGAACGATGGGCGACAAAGTCAGGCGTATTCAGGAGCTGACAGGTAAGTTAGCCGACCAATTAGGGTATGTTGATCGAAAAGAGACGATTGTGCGCACTGCGCTTTTGTGCAAATGCGATCTCGTTTCCCAGATGGTTTATGAGTTTCCCGAGCTCCAGGGTATCATGGGTGAGAAATATGCGTTGGCCCAGGGTGAGGATCCTCTGGTTGCGGCAGGGATACGGGAACACTATCTGCCCCGCTTCGCCGGGGACACCCTGCCCGCAGCGCCGGAAGGAATTGTAGTCAGCATAGCTGACAAGCTGGATACCTTAGTCGGGTATTTTGCAGTAGGGATGATACCTACAGGGTCCCAGGACCCCTTTGCCCTGCGCAGGCAGGCACAAGGCATTGTCCAGATTCTGCTCCAGGGCGGCTGCGATCTTTCCTTGTCACACCTAATCGAAACAGCAGAGGCAGGCTATGGGGATCTGACTCTCGATGCAGAGAAGAAACAGGCTCTCCTCGATTTCTTCCTGGCCAGACTGCGGGTATTGCTCACAGATCAGGGCTATGCTTATGATATCATCGATGCAGCGATGGCATCCCGGGATGACCGTCTGGTCAGCCTGCTGGAAAAGGTGAAGGCCCTGACCGAGGTCCGAACCAAACCAAGTTTTGCAGACTTGATGACGGGTTTTGAACGGGTAGCTAATCTGGCTGCCAAGGCGGAAAGCCATACGCTGAACCCCGAAGTGTTTACCTCTGAGGACAGCGCTTTCCATGAGGCGCTTGCAGGTCTGGAAGAGAAATGCGAGGCATGTTTGGCTGAACGGGACTGGCTGGGAATTTTGCACGCCTTAGGCGAGTTCCGTGTTCATGTTGATCGTTTCTTCGATGATGTAATGATCATGGACCCGGACCCTGCCGTGCGCAGCAACCGTTTGTCGCTGCTCAGCAACGCTCTGGGCTTGTATAGTTTGTGTGGTGATTTACGCCTAATTGTTGTAAATAAGTAAAGAAGCACGTTTCGGGCAGGAAAACAAATCGCTTTACAGAATATTGTCCGTTGGTCAATTGGATGTACTTCCCAATTGGGGAACATAGACAACAAAGACAAGAAGGAGGCTGCTTAATGACGACTAAGTGGGTTTATTTCTTTGGTGACGGCCAAACAGACGGTCAGCAACATGACAGAAATCTGGTTGGCGGAAAAGGTGCCAACCTTGCCGAAATGGTTAGCCTTGGCATCCCGGTTCCAAGTGGTTTTACCATCACAACCGAAGCTTGCGTCCAGTTTTATGCTAATGGTGAAAAATGGGTGGAAGGTCTCGAAGAGCAAGTAAAGGAGAACCTCGCCCGCATTGAACAGTCCATGGGCGCAAAGTTTGGCGACACCGAAAATCCCTTGCTTGTATCTGTCCGTTCTGGTGCTCGAGTATCGATGCCAGGCATGATGGATACTGTTTTGAACCTTGGTTTGAATGATACTACAGTCGAAGCCTTGGCCAAAAAGTCGGGCAACCCCCGCTTTGCCTGGGACTCCTATCGCCGCTTTCTGCAAATGTACGGCGATGTGGTAATGGGTGTAGACCATGACCTCTTTGAAAACGCTCTGGCAGCAAAGCGCGAAGAGCAGGGCGTAGAGCTCGATAATGAGCTGAGCGTTGAAGCTTTGAAAGAGCTGGTAGTGACTTACAAGGAGCTTATTCAAAAGTCTGCCGGCAGGCTGTTCCCCGATGATCCCTTCGAACAGCTCCGGGGTGCAATTGATGCTGTATTCCGTTCTTGGAACACCGCCCGGGCCATTCGCTACCGCCAGATCAACCATATTCCCCACGAGTGGGGCACTGCAGTTAACGTACAGGCCATGGTATACGGCAACATGGGCTCCAACTCCGGTACCGGCGTAGCCTTTACCCGTGACCCTTCCACCGGTGAAAATGTCTTCTACGGCGAGTATCTCATGGATGCCCAGGGTGAAGACGTAGTTGCCGGTATCCGCACGCCGCATCCTATCTCTCACCTCGAGGAAGAAATGCCTGAGGTCTATGCTGAACTGGTAGAGATCTACAAGCGTCTTGAGAACCATTACAAGGACATGCAGGACGTTGAGTTCACCATCCAAGAGGGCAAGCTGTACATGCTCCAGACCCGTGCAGGCAAACGGACTGCCACTGCTGCTGTGCGTATCGCTGTTGAGATGGTTAAAGAAGGCCTCATCGACAAGAAAACTGCTGTGCTGAGGGTTGAACCTGCACAATTGGATCAGCTCCTGCATCCCATGATCGATCCGAAGGCCAAGTACGAAGTAATCGCCACCGGTCTGCCCGCCTCCCCCGGCGCTGCTGCAGGACGCATTGTCTTTAGTGCAGAAGACGCTGAAGAGTGGAAAAACCGCGGCGAACAGGTGATTTTGGTCCGCAACGAGACATCGCCGGAGGATATTGGCGGCATGGACGTTGCTGAGGGTATTTTGACCGCCCGGGGCGGCATGACATCCCACGCAGCGGTTGTAGCCCGCGGCATGGGCAAATGCTGTGTAGCCGGCTGCGCTGCTGCCCAGATAAATGAGGCTGCTAAGACGTTGTCCTTTGGCAGCACAGTGCTTAAAGAAGGCGACTGGATTACGCTTAATGGCACCGCCGGTGAAGTGATCGTCGGCAAGGTAGACATGATCGAAGCTGAAGTTGCCGGTGACTTTGCTACCCTGATGGAGTGGGCTGATGAGTTTAGAGCCCTCGGTATCAGAACCAATGCTGACACACCCCATGACAGTCAGACTGCCCTTGATTTTGGCGCTGAAGGCATTGGACTGTGCCGTACTGAGCACATGTTCTTTGAAGGCGATCGCACGTCCCTCGTGCGGCAGATGATCTTTGCCAATGACACCGCCGGACGGGAAGCAGCACTGGCTAAGCTTCTGCCGCTCCAGAAAGGCGACTTTAAAGGCATCTTCAAGACCATGCAGGGTCTGCCGGTAACTGTTCGTCTGCTGGATCCTCCGTTGCATGAGTTTGTACCCCATGACGAGGAGACGATCAAGAGGCTCGCTGCAGATATGGGCTTGAGCGTAGAAACGCTGAAGGCACGTATCGAAGCTCTAGAGGAAATCAACCCCATGCTCGGCCATCGCGGCTGCCGTCTGGGAATTACCTATCCTGAGATCTACGCTATGCAGGCCAGGGCCATCTTTGAAGCTGCTGCCGAGTTGACCAAGGACGGAGTCAAGGTGCTGCCTGAGGTTATGATTCCCTTGATCGGCACAGTGGAAGAACTCAAGATGATGAAAGACGTCTGCGTAGAAATGGCAGATCAGGTGATGGAGGAAATGGGTGTCAAGTTTGATTACCTGGTGGGTACTATGATGGAGATCCCCAGAGCTTGCGTTGTGGCAGATGAAATTGCCACTGAAGCCGAGTTCTTCTCCTTCGGAACCAACGATCTGACCCAGATGACCTTCGGTTTCAGCCGTGACGACGCAGGCACTTTCCTGCCGGAGTACGTGGAAAAAGACATCCTGCCTCGCGACCCCTTCCAGTCTCTGGATCAGGTTGGCGTAGGTGCGCTGGTGCAGATGGGCGTGGAAAAAGGCCGCTCCGTGAAGTCCAATTTGAAGGTCGGCGTCTGCGGCGAACACGGCGGAGACCCTGCATCTATCGATTTCTTCCATCGCGTTGGCTTGGATTATGTGAGCTGCTCCCCATACCGGGTGCCCATTGCACGACTGGCTGCTGCCCAGGCTAACATCCGTAATCCTCGCTAATCGGAAGCGTCGAAGCTTTAGATAGGGAGGAAAACACTCCCTTGTGGGGAACCCATACTATGAAGGTGTGGGTTCCCTTTTGTTGCGGAAAGATCCGGAGGAGGTGATGGACATAGCTCGCTTTCCAGATGAATGGATTGAACATGTAAAGTCTTCCGTCGACATTGTCGAGGTTGTTAGCAGACGGGTTGAGCTGAAGCAGAGCGGGCAGAACTACATGGGGTTATGTCCGTTTCACAGTGAGAAAACCCCTTCCTTTTCTGTTAACCCGGCCCGGCAGTTTTACCATTGTTTCGGCTGCCAGAGGGGGGGCAACGTCATCAACTTCATTATGGAAACAGAGAATCTCTCTTTCCCTGAAGCGGTAACCAAGCTCGCCGAGGAAAAGGGAATTCCCGTCCCCGCCCTGTCTGTCCAGGATCAGAAAAGGGAAGACATGCGCGAGAAACTCAGAGGCGCCAACGAACTGGCCGCCCGTTATTACTACCGGAGTCTGCGCGCTCCTGCGGGTGCTGCTGCCTGGGCTTATTTGCAGAGCAGGGGAATAGATGAGGCTCTGGCCCGTCATTTCTATCTGGGCTATGCCCCTGAAAGCTGGGACGGCTTGGTGCGCTTTTTTGAGGCCGAAGGCGTGGATTTGGAACTGGCGCAGGGAGCAGGGCTTGTCACTAAGTCAAGACGAGGGTATATTGACCGCTTTCGCGGCCGCCTGATGTTTCCTATCTGTGACCATATGGGACGTTTCTTGGGTTTTGGGGGAAGAAAGGTCGGCGAAGGACAGCCGAAGTATCTTAATACAGGGCAGACGGAGGTTTTCAACAAGAGCTATGTGCTCTACGGACTGAACTGGTCAAAAAGCGAGATCAAGGACCGGGATGAAGTGATCATCGTGGAAGGTTATACAGACCTGATCTCTCTCTTTGCCGCAGGTATCAGGAATGTGGCTGCTTCCTTGGGGACCGCCTTTACTTCGTCCCACGGCAAGCTGCTGAAACGTTTTTGTTCCCGGGCAGTGATAGCCTTTGACGGGGACAGCGCTGGGCAGAGGGCGGCCCTGCGGGGAATGGAGATCCTCTATAATGCAGGTCTGCAGGTGCGTGTGGCGGTTTTGGACGAGGGACAGGATCCCGACAGCTATGCACGTGAGTTTGGCGCTGACAAGGTTAAAGGAATGGCTGGAATCCGCCAGACCCTTTAGGGAATACCAAATCGACAGAATTATTTCCCAGTACGATGTAGAAACTAGAGAAGGAAAACTGAGTGCCTCTACAGAACTTGTTACATTACTTGCCGGCTTCAGTAGCTCATTGGAGCGGGATGAATATACTGCCTATGCCGCCCAGCGTCTTGGCGTGCTGGAGCGGTCCCTGGCTGAGGAGGTCAGGGGAAGCCTGGGAATAGACAGACCCAGGAGAACGCACAATAGGCGTAATGTAAATTTAGCACCTTTAGAGGCAGGGGAAGAGCTCCGAGAAAGGGAAATAATCAGGTGTCTGCTGCAGAACCCGAGCCGTTTGGCGGAACTTGAGCGCTGCGGCATCACTGCCAGCAGCTTTCAAAACCTTGATTATCGCCGCATTTTTGTGTCGCTGAAGGAGAACAGCTCAGATCCGGAGACGGCTGCGGCGGCAGGCCGGCTGCTGACGCTGCCGGGACCCACGCCTGGCTGGGACGATTGTTTACGATCATTTCATGCAGTTTTAACGCGGCGAAGATTGCAGAAGATAGAGGAAAAACTTTCCCTTTTGGAGAATGATAGGAAAGGTTTTGATATTCGTATGGAATTATATCAGTTATTAAAGGAGTACTATGACATTCTTGCTACGAAGCCTTCATAGCATCCGCAGGAAAGGGGGTTGTCATGTTGAACAAGAGAGAAGCAAGCGTTGCTGATGAACATCGAGCTGCAATCAACCAACTTATGGCCAAAGCAAAAAAACGCGGTATGGTTACTTACCGCGAAATCATGGACAGTCTTCAAGACATTGAACTCATGCCTGAACAGATAGATGAGATTTATGAGAGTTTTTCAGCCATGGGTGTTGACGTGATTCCCCATCCTGGTGGAGATGACATGACTGACGATGAGCCCATAGAGAATGACGTCGTAGGTGATGATGCCGACGATGTTGATGAGAGCGAAGATTATGATCTGTCAGTGCCTGAAGGCATAGGATTAGATGATCCCGTGCGCATGTATCTCAAGGAAATTGGGCGAGTTCCCCTGCTGACTGCTGAAGAAGAGGTAGAGCTGGCTAAAGGCATTGAAGCTGGCAGCGAAGAGGCTAAACGCAAGCTAGCTGAGGCGAATTTGCGCTTGGTTGTGAGTATTGCCAAACGTTATGTAGGTCGGGGGATGCACTTTCTGGATCTTATTCAAGAAGGGAATCTTGGACTGATCAAGGCTGTTGAAAAGTTTGATTATCGTAAAGGTTTTAAGTTCAGCACCTATGCCACTTGGTGGATTCGTCAGGCGATAACAAGATCAATTGCAGATCAGGCACGGACCATTAGAATTCCAGTGCACATGGTGGAAACTATTAATAAGCTGACTCGCATTTCTCGGCAGTTGCTCCAGGAGTTAGGACGGGCGCCTACTCCCGAAGAGATTGCAGAAGAGATGGATCTGCCGGCAGAACGGGTGCGGGAGATTATGAAAATTGCCCAGGAACCGGTATCCTTAGAAACTCCGATTGGAGAAGAGGAAGACAGCCATCTTGGTGACTTTATCGAAGACCAGGAAGCGACAGCACCGGCAGAGGCAGCTGCTTTCACTATGTTGCAGGAGCAGCTGGGGGAAGTCTTAGAATCATTGACCCCGAGAGAACAGCAGGTGCTGAGACTGCGTTTCGGTTTGGATGACGGTCGGGGCCGAACTTTAGAAGAGGTTGGACAGGTCTTTGGGGTGACCCGTGAGCGGATCAGACAGATTGAGGCGAAAGCACTGCGCAAGCTGCGCCATCCGAGCCGCAGCAAGAAGCTGAAAGATTTCTTGGAGCAATAACAGGCACACTGTTCTTGAACCGCATAATGCAGATCTGAACTTGACAAAACGTACGTTGTTCCCTTATAATAAACCAGTGTTGGACCCCTAGCTCAGTGGTCAGAGCAGCGGACTCATAATCCGTTGGTCCTGGGTTCAAGTCCCAGGGGGTCCACCAATAACGAGAATGAGAGACTGCCAAAAAGTGTCCTTGCAGGGTGCTTTGGAAGCAGTCTTTTCTGTTTTCGGAAACAGAATTCGAAGTGCTGCCCCTAGCAGGGGCGGGGCAGCAGGACAAGGAAGAGTGGTTGTGGAAATAACAACAGACAGGGGGTAGCGTGTATG
>JGI24708J26588_10004186_pt1 | contig 10092 bp, 6 predicted proteins | sample BioPla1DNA2_FD_26588 | JGI IMG/M metagenome (IMG submission 26588) | reverse complement strand
TGCATCAGACCAAATTTGCTCAAAGGCAGAATATTATGCTTGGTTCTGTCATTGGCCATCACCTCTTTCATCCTTTCATAGACTTTCTGGCGATGATCCAGATCCTGCATATCAATAAAGTCGATTACAATAATCCCTCCCATGTCACGCAACCTCAATTGGCGGGCAATTTCTTCGGTTGCTGCCAGATTTACATCCAGAGCATTGTTTTCCTGGCTTGAAGAAGACTTGGAACGGTTTCCGCTGTTGACATCAATCGCATGAAGGGCTTCAGTATGCTCTATTATCAGATACGCACCACTTTTGAATGAGACTGTTCGGCCCAGAGAAGCCTTGATTTGCTTTTCTATACCAAACTGATCAAACATCGGGCTTGACCCTTCAAAGAGTTTCACAATCTTTTCACGACCGGGAGCTATAAGCCCCACGTAGTCTTTCATTTCTTTAAAAACCTTGTCATCATTGACGTATATCGACTGAAAGGATGGATTAAACAGGTCTCTTAGGAAGGCTGTAGTACGGCCAATCTCACCCATAATCAACCNGGGAGCTTTTGTGTCTTTTAAGTTTACTACTGACTCTTCCCAACGTTTGACAAGAGTACGCAGCTCCTTATCAAGTTCAGCCACACGCTTACCTTCAGCTACAGTTCTGACTATTACTCCATAGCCCTTTGGCTTAATGCTTAATAGCAGTCTTTTCAGACGGTTACGTTCCTCATTCTGTACAATCTTCTGGCTGATTGAAACCTTATCAGAGAAAGGTATTAGTATCAGGTTACGGCCAGCAATGGAAATTTCAGAGGTCAACCGTGGTCCTTTGGTTGATATTGGCTCCTTGGCTATTTGCACAAGGACCTCCTGTCCTACCGACAAAACCTCCGAGATCGTACCGTTTTTATTGATGTCACTTTCCGGTTTTAGTTTATGCAAGGCAGGCACTCCTTTTTTGCCGGAGGCAATCATTGTTACGTATTTCTGGAGGCTCCGAACCTGTGGTCCAAGATCGAGATAATGCAAAAAAGCATCTTTTTCGTAGCCTACATCAATAAACGCAGCATTCAATCCGGGCATGATCTTCTTCACCCTGCCCAAATAAATATCGCCTACTGCAAATTGAACATTACTAAGCTCTTTTCTCAGCTCGACCAATCTCTTGTTTTCGAGCAATGCAATAGTAAGTTCTTTAGGAGTGACATCTACGAATAGTTCTGCACTCACTAAACTACAGTTTTGATTAGTTCAAATTTCAAAGAACGTTTCTCTTTCAAAGTAAAAGAACAAACAGAAGAAAACTCTGTTTGTTCTCTCAATACCTTAACTTCAGAACAGACGACTATTTCTTTTTATGTCTATTCTTTCTTAATCTTTTTTTCCTTTTGTGGGTGGCCATTTTATGCCTTTTCCTCTTTTTTCCACTTGGCATGGTAGTACTATTTATGAATTAATTATTTCTTGGCATCCTTAACCTTGCTAACAAAGCTCTTGGAAGGTTTAAATGATGGGATATTGTGTGCAGGAATAATAATGGTTGTGTTCCTTGAAATATTCCTTGCAGTCTTTTCTGCTCTGCGCTTAATCACGAAACTACCGAAACCCCTGAGATAAACGTTGTTACCTTTTACCAGGTTTGCCTTCACAGTTTCCATAAAAGCTTCCACGGTCTTTTGTACCGTAACTTTTTCAATCCCAGTATTTTTCGAAATCTCGTTTACAACATCAGCCTTTGTCATTGCTTATTAAATTAATTAATTATCAGTTAATTAAATGCCTATATTCAAAAATCAGTGTGCAAATATATATCGTTTTGCAATCAAAAAAAAACTAAAAGACTGATTTTTGAGGAATTTTTTCTGTCTTCCGGCTTTTAATTGCCTATGAACTACAGTTTTTACTTCTATTACTCCCCTTTGTGATCTCTGTCTGACCCGAGCCAGCTAGCAAGTTAACACATTGATTACCAAAAGAGGTCTTAAACTTAGTTCAAATAGCGAAAAAACGAGAACTTTTACTATCTTCAATCCACTAGAAACAATGACCGGTGAAGATTCTGTATTGTATTCTTGGAGTAGTTATTTCAGTATTTACTGCTAAAGCCGAGTTAAGCAACAAGATGTTTGACATCAAACATCTTGGCTATACAGAAGGCCTTAGCAGTCAGCGAGTTTTCTCAATTATCGAGGACCAGCATCATGCTATCTGGATTGCCACAAAAACAGGTATAGACCGTTATAATGGCAACTTCGTAAAAAATTACGTACTACCGGGTAACTTTCATTACGGCGACATGGCAGGTCGCCGTCTTCGCCTTATCTATGACGATACTTTAGGCATCCTGGCATTCGACAATACAGGAAGGATCTTTAGTTATTCTGCCGAACACGATGAATTCTGGATTGGCACTTTTAATGAAGGGCTGTGGATATGGGATCTCCACAAAACCGCACTATACCCGATAAAGGGGCAGGATGCAAACTTCTCAAATCCCATCCGGGCTATCTGCAGGTATGATAATGAAACCTTCCTGGTTGGGGTTGACGGAGGTGGGGTCTATAGCATCGGCAAGGACTCAAAGGAAGCCAGGCTCCTTATGAGTACAGACGACAGTACCGACATCTACCTGCGGGGCAATGGCATATATGCATTGAAGACTGATGTCCAGGGCAATATCTGGATTGGCAGTTATTCAGGTGGGGTCTCTGTTGCAATCCTTCCCGACTATCAAACACAGATCCTGAAACATGAAAAGGGCAATAGCCAATCCATTGCAAACAACAATATCAACGCTATTGCTGAAAATAGTGACGGCAGGCTGTGGTTTGCCACCGACGATGGAATCAGCATATATAATTCCAAACAGAATGAGTGGACCCACCGCCTGAAAGGCTCTGTGGTTGTAACCTTCTGCAATGGCGAAAATGGCAGCATCTGGGCTGGAACCTATGGCAACGGGGTCTTCTTGCTAAACGCCGACGGGAAGGAGATACGCCATCTCAGTCAGGAAGCTAATATTCTGACAACAAACTATGTATTTTCAATAACCAGGGATAAGGATGGGGATATTTGGGTCGGAGGCCATAACGGACCTTTGGTGCTCGTCGACAAAAATGGCAGGAGAAAAAAGACCTATGATATTAAATGGGTGCATTCAATTGAGACCTTAGCCAACGGAACTGTTAGCGTTGCAACTGTAAATGGGTTTTATATTATTGACAAAGTCAATGACACACTGAAGAACTATGCGTCCTTCACAGAGTTTTATCATAAGAATGCAAGTGCTTACATCGTATCAATGCTCTTTAATGACGATGGCACCGTATGGCTGGGAACCGAAGGTGGCGGATTAAATCTCTATAATATTAACAATGGAGAAATTCAAACACTCAGCACAATCGATGGACTGCCCTCAGATGATGTCTACAGCATACAAAAAGACGGCAGGGGCCGTCTTTGGTTGAGTACTGGCAAGGGGCTTGCATTAATAGAAAACAAGCAGGTGCTGAATTTAAACTACCTCGGCGACATCGACAAGGAGTACAACAAGTCCTCCTTTGCAAAACTATCAGATGGTCGCTTTGCCTATGGCAGTACCGATGGTGTAGTATTGGTAATGCCTGATGCGATAGCGAAAACCGACTATAAGGCCGACCTGCGCATTACCGGACTTAGCATCGATTATCTGGAAACCGATAAGGCAAAAGAGATGCAGGGCCAAATCTATAATATGATCAACAAGGGGATGGTGGCTCTGGCCTACAGGCACAATTCTTTTACAGTAAGCTTCGAATCCATCAACCATAGGTTTCAGCGCGACATAAGCTTCCAGCACATCCTGGAAGGATATGAAAAAACATGGAGTTACAGTTCGGTAGACGGTAAAGTACGCTATACCAAGGTGACTCCAGGCACCTACACCTTAAGGGTACGCAATATCCGCAGTAGTGACGGGGAACTAATTTCAGAGAAGTCCTTGATACTAACAGTTGCCGAGCCATGGTGGAACACCTGGGGAGCCCGGCTGTCTTATTTCATCCTGGTTGCCCTTTTCCTGTATTTCATAATACGTTTCAACAGCAACAGACTTCAAAAGAAGTATGATGAAGACAAAATCAGGTTTTTTGTCAACACCGCTCACGATATCCGAACTCCAGTAACCTTGATAATGGGACCTTTGGAAGATCTCAGAAACAGCAGTGACTTAAGCGAAAGTGCACGCTACTTCGTTGATCTGGCACATAACAACACGCAGAAGCTTGATTCACTGATAACCCGACTTCTGGACTTTGAAAAGATTGACCGCTACAAGCAGAAATTAAATCTGACCAACATAAACCTAAACAAGGTATTGGCCGAGGAGTTGATTGATTTCCAGTCCTATTGCGACAAAAAACAGGTTCAACTGAAACTGGAACTGCCTGCAGAAGATATATTTATCCGGGCTGATAAGCATATTGCTGGACAATCTGATATCCAACGCCTGTAAATACACCTTGTCGGGTGGTGAAGTGTCTCTAGTCCTGACAGCAAACAGACAAAAGGCAAACATTACGGTTAAGGATACTGGTATTGGCATCCCTAAGAAGGACCGTAAATATCTTTTCAAAGAAGTCTTCAGAGCCGAGAATGCCCAAAGCTCACAGGAAAAAGGGAGCGGGTTTGGCCTCTTGCAGGTTCACCGTATCGTAAAATCAATGCAGGGTAAATTGTCTTATCAATCGGAAGAAAACAAGGGAACCAGTTTTACGATTACTCTGGCTCGCAGTTTTGAAACCCGGGATACTTCACCCAGGTCACTGACCGACCCGTTGAAACCTAAGATCTCAGTTCCAATAAGTGCCCCCTTAAGGACCAGGACCTTAGCAGAAGATAATGAGTTAAACAAAGACTGCATACTAATTGTCGAAGACAATGATGCCCTGCGTTACTATCTGAAGCATACATTTAGCCCTGATTACAAGGTTGTCGATGTTGCAAACGGAGAAGAAGCGATAGTCTTTCTCGGGAAAGACTATCCGGATCTGATTCTTTCAGATCTTATGATGCCGGGGATACAAGGAGATGAACTGTGCCGCATAGTAAAGGATAATCCCGAAACCGCCGGAATACCTTTTGTTCTCCTTACAGCCAAAACCACACATGAAGCTGCTGTCAAAGGATTTAAAGAGGGAGCTGACGACTATATTCCAAAACCCTTTAGCACTGAAATCCTTAAGTTGAAGGTTCACAACATTATCGAGAGCAGAAAACGGCAAAGAGAGTACTTTCTTAGACAGAGTCTGCAACAGGTTGGCTTTAGCCAGGACTCACAAGTTGAAGATGATTCAGAGCCTGGACAAAAGTTTTCTGAAAATGACCGCCTGTTTATTGAGCTGGCTACCGGTATTGTAGTTAGAAATATTAGCGATAGTGAATTTGGGGTAAACGAACTTTGCCAGGAGATGGCAATGAGCAGGACGCTGTTTTTTAGCCGGCTGAAATCTCTTACCGGTAAAGCACCCCAGGAATTCATCCGACTAATCAGGCTTCAAAACGCTGCCGAACTGTTAAAAAATGGATACAGTGTTAGCGATGCATCTATACAGAGCGGTTTTGCAAACAGCAAGTACTTCAGTTCACTTTTCAAAAAGACTTTCGGCGTGCAGCCCAGTAAGTTTCAGCATCCCGACTAAGCCTCACTTTCCTGCCACAGCCATCTGACAGACAATAAAAATGTCAGATTTCAAACCTTCTTTGTCAGAAATCAAACCCGNCTCTTAACAGNTCTTTGCATATTTGAATAAAATTAAACCCAAAAACTAATTCAATGTGTAGGAATCTTATCTCGTGTTTGCTACTAATGTGTTGTTTCAACCAGGCAGGCTGTTCTCAGGACATTGAGGAGCCCAAAGAACAACTGCCTGACAACCTGGTATTCATTGATGAGTTTGAGACCTTCAATGACAAGGTATGGACAAAAGAAAGACATGAACCGGGCTGGGTAAACAATGAATTACAGGAATATCGTCCCGAAAATGTCTCTGTTGGTACTGATCAGGGTAAATCAGTTCTCATTATTACTGCCGAACGCAAGGGCAACAACATTTACTCAGGTCGGGTCAACAGTCAGGGCAAGATGAATTTCAGGACTGGCCGTATTGAAGCCAGCATCAAGCTCCCTAAAACTGCCAATGGTCTATGGCCCGCATTCTGGATGATGGGCGACAATGGTAAAAACTGGCCCACCTGCGGAGAGATTGATATTCTGGAAATGGGTGAAAAGCAGGGCATCCTGAATGGTACTTCGGAAAGTCTTGTCAACGTTGCTATACATTATGGTGAAGACTATACATCACATCGCCAGGAGTACTTTGCCAAGCTGCTTGACCATAGCCTTCAGGATGGAGAATATCATATTTATGCCTTAGAGAAGACTGCAAACAGGCTAACTATAACCATTGACGGAATAGAAATCAGAAGTTTCGACATCAGTCCAGTAAGTGGCCGCCAAGAATATTTCAAGGATGAATATTATGCACTAATCAACCTTGCAGTAGGAGGTAATTTTCCTGGAATACAGGACATAGATGAAATCACAGCCTTGCCAGATGATGGCAAGGCCTATATGTATGTTGATTGGATTAAAGTGTTTGACCTCTAACAAATAATAATACCTATGAAAGTAAGCAATATTAAAAAGAGATTGTTCCTTGGAACAATGTTTCTTTATCTGCTAGGGAGTACCCACCCCCTGGAAGCTTCACTTCCTGAGAGCATCTTCTTTGCTCAGACTAACTCAAAAGTTAGTGGAACGGTAAAAGATGCTACTGGTGTAGTTCCGGGTGCTAACCTTATTGAAAAGGGGAATCCGACTAATGGAACAGTAAGTGACATTAACGGTAATTTCTCTATCAGCATTCCCGAAGGATCTACCTTGGTTGTAAGTGCCATCGGATACAAGACCCAGGAAATTACAATCACTAATCCTTCAGCGCAACTTAATATCTTACTCGAAGAAGATGTGCTATTACTTGACGACGTTGTTGTAACAGCCCTGGGTATCAGGAGAGATCGCAAAGCTCTCGGTTACGGACTTGAGGAAGTTCAGGGAGAGGCCTTTACCAAGGCAAGGGAGACCAATGTAATCAATTCTATGGCAGGTCGTGTGGCTGGCCTTGTAGTAAGCCAGACTGCAGGAGGTCCGTCAGGATCTACCCGAGTCTTGTTGAGGGGTAACACTGAGATTACTGGCAACAACCAACCGCTCTATGTAGTAGACGGAGTACCTCTGGATAACACCAACTACGGTAGTGCCGGCACCTACGGCGGTTATGACCTTGGAGACGGTATCTCTGCAATCAACCCCGATCTCGAGCCAGGTGTTTACAAACTGACTGGAAAAGCTGCGGACAACAAGGCTCTGTACTTTTACAGCAATGGTGAACTGGTCACCGATTTGGATGTAACATTTACAGCAGTTACTGTACTCTTTGAGGGGCATCACTATGTATCCTGGGATTATGAGGATGGCAACCCCAATAAGACCTTTAATTTGATTGGCAAGGATGTATTTGCCGCTATGAGTCCTGGAACTGTAATAAATATCTATTACTCTCTTAATCCGGATGCCGGATATTGGCAAATGCAAACAACCACTGCATGGTGGACACAATTGCCGGGAACCGGGACTACTGACCTGGTGGGAGACGGAGTAATAGAACTGGTCCTGACTCAGGAAATGTTAGATTTGATACAGGCTCAAGATGGATTCCTCTGTGTAGGACATGGTTACTACGTTGACAGGGTAACCCTTGATTAAGGAGGATGAAAAAGGAAGGAGCTGCCGGTTGGCAGCCCCTTCTTTTATTGTATTACTCTGATTAGAATTATTTAAAATTCCACTTGCAGTTTACATTGTTGAAATCAAACGGAGCAAGAGTTGGAGTACTGTCAGCAATTGAGACAAGAGCCAGTTTTTCATCAGTACCTGGAACAGCCTTAGGCATAATCCTGAAAGTTCCGTCAGTAAGCTGGTCAATTCTCCACAATTGTTCAGGAGCACCAGTAAACTCAGGTACAGTNGTTACCTCTTTCTCTGCTGTAGCAGCAAGAGCCCTGTTTGTTCCTTCAATAACAATCTTGAAGTAAGGACCGGCAAGAGTACCACCAGCTTCAGGAACTGCAACGACAGACCATTTTTGGTGTGGTCTTCCGATGTAGTCGCCAATTCTAACGCTAATTTCACCTTCAGGCCATGTGCCAATTACATCATCCAGTTTCTGGGCAGCAACAGGTTCAACCGGAGTATTTTCATCCATATTAAAGAATCCTCTTGCAGCACGGGGCATACGAACAAAATCAACAGCCAATTCGAGGCCATAACCCCTTCTTTCAGATTCGATTTTATAAGTACCGTCTTTGAAGAGTTCACCACCTATTGGCCATCCATCCTTCCANATCAGTGGACGGATAGCAAGTACACTGTAACCACCCTGATCCAGGTCAGCTTCATAGTGCAAAGACATCTTTTCAACACCTTCTTCTTCGATAAAACGACCAAAGTGACCAGCACCAATAAGTCTGTCACTACCACCGATAACCATCTTGGCTCCACCTCTCATCATGTCTCTTCCCAGGTGGTCAACATAAGGACCAGTTACATTTCTTGAGCGACCCACAACAATATTATAGGTAGAGTTGGATCCATCACAGCAGGTTCCATGTGTTCCAAACAGGTAATACCATCCATCCCTGTATTCAAGGTCGGTAGCTTCGCAGTCAATAGCAACATCTATAGCTTCGTTGCCTTCAACGCGTTTACCTGTTTCGGGATCCAGTTCAACGATGCGTATAAAACCAAAGTATGTTCCATACGAACACCACAGACGACCAGTTGTAGGATCTAGCAGAAGACCTGCGTCAATAGCGTCATTATCTTCAATACCGTCTGATTCGGCAACCACTACTGCTTCGGTAAATTCGAAATCAGGAGATTTAGGATCCAGAGTCTTGTTCCACATAGTCAATATACGACCATTGTGACCTCCACCCAAACCACCACCTGTTGCACTGTATGCAACAAGATAACGATCTCCAATTTTAATTACATCAGGAGCCGCACCTCTACCGGGACGTTCAGCGCCACCGTACCAGGCCCAACCATCTTCTGAGATCAAACCTCCACCACCGGTACCAAAAGTATAGTACTTACCATCGCATTCAGCAATAGTAGATGGGTCATGGATAAATGGTCTTCCGACCTGGGCCTGTACCTGAGAGCAAACAACCGACAAAGAAATGGCCGATATAGCCGATATAATATATCTTTTCATCTGACTTTAATTTTTTGAGTTAATCCCTTATTCAACACTTATCTTCAGGTTCTTAATGGGCTGACCGTTCTCATCAAGGAACCTGACGCAGAAGTCGCTCATACCAGGTCCGTTGATTACAGAACCTCTTACTATGTTTCTTCCCTTTTTAAGAGTAAGACGTTTAGACATAACATCGTCCATAACCATACGCCTGTCACCTGACAGAAATACAGCTTCCTCGCCGTTAAGCCACCACATTGAAGCTGAGTTTGAACCTACAGACATCCTTACATTCTGGATTTCTTCAGGACAATCGATAATTGTTACTGCCCAGAAAAGTACACCATATTCAGGCTTGCTAAGCCCATAGGCAAACCGGAATAGCTTTACATTGAACAACTTGCTGTCAAGAGCATGCCAGGCCAACTTGTCCTTGCCAACCTTAACCGTTTGACCATCCTTGGGTACTACGGTAAATTGATTCTTAAAATAAATAGTATCAAAGGTTTGGCGCATATAACTATCTGTAAACAGAGTATTAGTCCTAATATCCTTCTTTATTGGCTCAAGCAAAAGCCATCTGCGAATAAAGCCGTCTTCATCCGGACTTACTGAACCTTTACCGGCCTTTGTAAAATAGCCGTCAATGCTTCTTTTTGTATCAAAAAGCGTTGGGTCATTTTCTGAACGCCTTGCAACCCTAACATCCTGTGCAGAAACTTCTGCAAACAATGAAAATGCAAGACAGCACACCACCAAAACAGTTTTGTTGCTAATCCTCATAAGAATAGTAATTGTTTAGT
>JGI24708J26588_10004185_pt1 | contig 10093 bp, 9 predicted proteins | sample BioPla1DNA2_FD_26588 | JGI IMG/M metagenome (IMG submission 26588) | reverse complement strand
TCCAAATACGCTTGTTATTTCTATGCATCAAGATGGTAGAACGTTATATCCTGGAAGTGGAGCTATTTCAGATTTTGGAGGTCCATCGGCTTATGGATTAAATGTTAATATACCATTACCTCCAAATACTGGTGAATCCGGATTTCTTTATGTTTTAGATAATTTAGTAATGCCAATTTTAGAGGATTTTAAACCAGATATCATCATTAATTCAGCTGGACAGGACAATCATTACTCAGATCCATTGACTAATATGAATTTCACAGCACAAGGTTATGCAAAACTAAATGAACGTTTAAATCCCAATCTAGCCATATTGGAAGGCGGATATTCCATTGAAACGGCACTACCATACATTAATTTGGGAATTGTTCTGGCGATGGCTGGGTTAGATTATTCTGATATTATAGAACCTGATTATTCGAAATCAAAAACGGCTCAAACAAGTGAAATCACATCATATATTGAAGAACTAGTTGATGTCATATATGACAATTGGAGTAATAGAGAGCTACTTGCGAAAAGTAAATATGATGATAAAGATTATGTCGTTGAGTATAAAAATATTTTCTATGATACATCTAATATTAAGGAAACACAAACTAGACATTACCATTTATGTGAGATGTGTCCAGGTTATGAAGTAATTGAGTCAAAGAGTGATTTTAATACTGAAATAATTGGTGTTCATATTCCGCAAACAGCCTGCGATTTATGTAAGGAGAAGGGTATAGAAAAATACAAGAAGTCAAAGTCGGATTTTGTGTTTTTACAGAATCGAATTGACGATGAATATTACACCAAATAAATTGNAAATATGACTGTTCTGTGTTACTATTAGTCGTGTTTAGAAAGGTGTATGGATGTGGGTAGACAAGTAGGTACAGTGGCGCGTGGTATACGTTGTCCAATAATTAGAGAAAATGATGATTTGGTTGAGATTGTTGTTGAGAGCATTTTAAAAGCAAGTCAACAACATAATTTTGAAATAGATGACCATGATGTGNTTGGTGTTACTGAATCAATTTTGGCAAGAGCGCAAGGNAATTATGTAACTTTGGATACAATTGCGGAAGATGTAAAGAATAAGTTTGGAAGTGATACGATCGCGATTGTATTTCCAATTTTATCCAGAAACAGATTTTCAAGCATTCTGCAGGCATTCGCACGAGCAAGTAAAAAAATAGTATTATTATTTAATTTGCCAGCAGATGAGGTTGGGAATCCAATTGTAGACTTGGATAGTTTTTACGCATCCGGGATTAATCCGTATACAGATCTTTTAAGTCTATCAGAATTTAGGGAGTCTTTTGGGGAAACCAAGCATCCATTCACGAATATGGATTACATAAATTATTACGAAGAAATAGTAAGAAACGAGGGTGGAGATTGTGAGATATATTTTTCCAATCGACCTGAGGCAGTATTAGAATATGCAGATAATATTCTAGCGGCTGATGTACATAATAATAAAAGAACGGTTGAACTTCTCGAAAAGGCTGGTGCAAAAAATGTCTTGAGTTTACAGGATTTTGTCACAGAGAGCCTTTCTGGTGAAGGATATAATGAACTTTATGGTTTGTTAGGTGCAAATCGCGCAACTGATGAGTCCATTAAATTATTTCCTAGAGATGGAGAAGCTTTTGTGAATAATGTTCAACATAAAATATACGCTTTAACAAATAAACAGGTGGAAGTAATGGTATATGGTGATGGTGCATTTAAAGATCCAATTGGTAAGATTTGGGAATTAGCTGATCCAACCGTCTCTCCCTATTATACGCAGGGGCTTAATGGAACGCCAAATGAAATTAAATTGAAGTATCTAGCGGATAACCAATTTCATAACCTTAGTGATGAAGATCTGAATGAGGCTATTGCAAAAGAGATACGAGAAAAAGAATTAAATAATAATGAGGATGCGAAACAGGGGACTACTCCTAGAAGATTGGTAGATTTGATTGGCTCGCTGTGTGACTTAACCAGTGGTTCTGGGGATAAAGGAACTCCGATTGTGTATATAAAAGGTTATTTTGATACATTTGCAGATGAATAAGGCTACTTTAAAAGTAGCCTTTTTTTAATTAATTATTAGTAAGCCTTTACAATTGACCTAATTCGTTTTATACTATAATTGTAATTGGTACCAATGAATTTAAGTCATAAGTATAAGGAGGAAGTTTATGCAAGGCTTAATTGATTTTTTAGAGGAAAAGTTTGTTCCTTTAGCTGCAAAAGTGGGAAGTCAAAAACACTTAGTAGCAATTCGTGACTCATTTGCATCATTAATGCCACTATTAATGGCCGGTGCACTTGCGGTTTTAGTTAATAATGTTTTCTTTGTACCATGGGGATTATTGGCTGCTGATGTGTTCTTAGGGCCTGAGAATGGATTTATTCTTTGGGCTAATGAGTATATTGCGCCATTTTTCGCAAGTATAGAAACTGGTACTTTGAGCATACTAGCGCTTGTACTTGTTTTCACAATTGCATTTAATCGTGCAAGACAGGAAAACCATGATGAAATCATTACTGCGTTGATTGCCGTTGGTGCATTCATGCTCTTAGGATCTCTACATCGTGATAATGAACTGGTTGCTGCGCATGTTACTAACTACTTAGGTGCTCAAGGTATCTTTATTGCTTTGTTGACTGGTCTTTTAGCTCCAGCAATCTATTTTAGAGTAGTAGATAAAAATTGGGTAATTAAAATGCCAGATAGTGTACCACCTGCAGTAGCAAAAGGTTTTAGTGGTATAATACCAGGTGCATTAACCTTAATGGTTTTTGGTTTAATTAACTATATCTTTACTATGGGAGCAGATACAAGTTTATTCATTTGGTTTGAGGATAATATAGGTAGTACATTGGCTAAATTAAGTCAGGGTTTACCTGCTGTATTACTTACATCAACCTTAATTCCATTACTATGGTTCTTTGGACTTCATGGTGCGAACTTATTAGAGGCATTCATGTCACCAGTTTATGGAACGTTACAAACTGAGAATCTTCAATTATTCGCAAATAGTGGTGGGGATGTCAAAACATTGGCCGATGGACTTCATGGTTGGGTAAGAGGTTCTTGGGATGCATATGTATTTCATGGTGGATCCGGAGCAACATTACCTTTATTGATTGCAATTTTAGTGGTTTCTAAAGTTAAAGATCATCGTGAAATTGCACGATTAGGAATTGGTCCTGGTATCTTTATGATAAATGAACCGGTCTTATTTGGCTTGCCTGTGGTATTAAATCCAATTTATTTAGTGCCATTTGTTTTAAATCAACCTATCTTAGCTGCTATAGCATATTTCGCAACAAGAACTGGCTTTGCGGGTCCTATTGTGAACTCTGTACCGTGGACAACGCCGCCTATTTTAAATGCGTTACTTGCAACCAACTTTAGTATTGGTGCTGGTATTATAGCCCTGGTTAACTTTGTAGTTGCCTTTGTGATATATATTCCGTTTGTGATTGTAGCAAACAGAGCGATTGAAAATTAAAAATAATTAGCCCTTAATTGGGCTAATTTACGTAGGAAGGGAGAAAATAAATGTTTCCAAAGCATTTTTTATGGGGGGCGGCCTCAGCGGCTTATCAAGTTGAAGGAGCTTGGAATAAAGATGGTAAAATTGAATCCATCTGGGATGAGTGGACTAAAATACCTGGGAAAACTTTTCAAGGTACAAATGGTGATATAGCTGCTGATCATTATCATCGCTATCTTGAAGATATTGCTTTGATGAAGGAATTAGGATTAAAAACGTATCGTTTTTCAATTGCGTGGACTCGTGTGCTAGATCGNGATAAGCCAAATGAAAAAGGTATTGATTTTTATCATAAATTAATTGATGCATTAATTGAAAATGGCATTGAACCGATGGTGACGATGTATCATTGGGATTTACCTAAATGGATTCAGGATGAATATGGGGGATGGTCGTCTCCGCAAATTGTTGATGAGTTTCTAAAGTATGCAAAACTATGTTTTGATGAGTTTCATACTAAGGTAAAATATTGGATAGTCATGAATGAACCAAACATATTCACACACTTAGGTTACATGTTGGGGGTACATCCTCCAGGTCGAGTAGACAAACTAAATGAGTTCTTACTAACATACCATCATACGGCTTTAGTTCATGCGAATGTGGTTAAATTATACAAATCAGGAAATTATGATCAGGGTATGATTGGTAGCTCCATTGCATTAACACCTGCATACCCTAAATCTAAAGATGAAAAAGATATGCGTGCTTACAAGAAATATATGGATTTGAATTTTTATTGGTATTCAGATATATATTATAAAGGTAAGTACCCTAAGTGGGCAATGGATTATTATCGTGATCAGGGTGTTATTGATTTTGTTATAAGTGAATCGGATAAGGAGTTATTGGTTGAGTCTGCTAACTTGGTGGATTTTATTGGTATTAATTATTATCAAAGTACTATGATTGCTGATAATCCTGTCGAGGATGGTATAGGATTAAAAATGTTTAATACTGATGGAAAAAAACGCAAGTTTGAGGAAACGGGAATACCTGGTGTATATAAGAACGTTGAAAATACAAACGTAGAATATACTGATTGGAATTGGGTTGTCGATCCTCAAGGTTTGACTTTGGCTTTAAAGCTATTACATGATCGATATAATTTACCTATAGTAATTAGTGAAAATGGTTTAGGTGCATTTGACACAGTAGTCGATAATAAAATTCATGATGATTATCGGATTGAATTTATTGAAAAACATGTAGAAGCGATTAAACATGCTCTTGAAGATAAAGTCAAAGTTATTGGTTATTGTGTTTGGTCATTTACCGATTTATTGAGTTGGCTAAATGGATATCAAAAAAGGTATGGACTGGTTTATATAGATTTTGAAGACAAAAATTTAAATAGAATTAAGAAGGACTCCTTTTATTGGTATAAAAACTTAATCAAAGAAAAAACCTTGGTAGAATAATGATGAGACCCCTGTCAAGTAGACAGGTGAAACAAATAAAAACGAAGTGAATTGTTGTGTTCCTAGAGAATATGATAATTCACTTTTATATTACTGTTTTCTTTCCTTTAAGGGATCTCCAATATTTTTCAATCGTTAGATTTATAGGTATAGGATAATATTCAGGATTATGGATTGTTAAAGCTTGATTCCTAACTTCCGAAGGTGTCTGATTCTTAAATCTGCGTTGTAATCGTTTCATGTAAAAACCTTGACGATCTAACATCAGTTTAAAGTTTGGACTTGTATATTGATAGCCGCTATTTCCAATTTCTCTTCGTAACGAACTTTTCTACACTTAGACATATAAACATCTCCTTTAGGATCATAATCCTCGATTGTTTCATGTCTATTATACTTGTTTACCCAAGATAAAAGAGTAGATTTAGAACGAATTCCATATTTAATACTTAAATTGAGTAAAGAGTCAGTGCCTTCTAGGTATTCATCAATTACACTTTGTTTGAATTTTTTAGTATAAGTATTATTTCATGGTCTCTCTGTAAAGTAGTTAAGCCCGTTTATGTTATATTCGTGTANCCATTTCCGTACAGTAGATATATCGATATCTAATTTATTTGCAGCGAGTGAGATTGAAGTAGATCCATCTAGTATTTGGTGTACGGTATTAATCATTACATCACTTGTATATTTTCTTCCCATAAAAAAAGATCCTCCATTTCATAGACTCCAAGTTTATTTATTTGGAGTGTCTACTGAATGGGGATCTTACCATAACCGAGGTTTTAATATGCAAAATTTGATAATTTCAAAAATTTAGTATGTTTATAATTATGAACACCAATGGAATAATCGAATATCTCTCCAGTCTTCAACATGGATTTGTTGATGGAAAGTAGAGCTGGATCGTTTTCTTGAAGTCCTAATATTTTCGCGTCTTCTTTTTTAAGAAAATCAGCTTGAATAACTCGATCAACATAACCTATTTGTTTTTTTAGCCCATGTTGAATATAGTCATATATTGATCCTTCAATAATTTCTTGATTAAGATATGGAATATGGTTTCTATTGAAATAAGAATATTCTATTACCCAATTAATCCCATCTACAATTCGTAATCGTTTGACAAAATAGATGGGTGTGCCAACTGGGCATTTCATAGCATTACTTATTTTATCATCTGAAATCGTTTCTTCAAATTCAATCAGTTTACTAATAATCTCGCTTTTTAGAAAGTCTTGTGTTAGACCGCGAAATGTTTCTAAGTTAATGGCACCATCNACAGAAATTTTACGAATAAAAANACCGCTGCCTTGAATTGGAATAATGATTCCTTTCTGTACTAAAATTTGAATGGCTTTCCTGATTGTGTTTCGACTCACTCCATATTCTACAATGAGTTCATCTTCAGTTGGGAGTTTGTCCTTATATAAATCTGTATTGATTTTATGTTCAATTGAAGCACTAACAATCTGATATTTATGTTTCATTTAATCACCCACTTATACATTTTATTATACATGGTTTAAGTAGTATGATAGGATATTTTGACAATTTCACAATATTGATGGTGGTTTAATAAAGGCATTTGGACTATAAGCCTGATTAAAAGGTTTTTTACTTAAGAGGTGTTGTGCGATTCTATATCCAATGATTGGTCCATTGGTGAGTCCGGAGGACCCTAAACCACCTGCGATATAAACATTATTATAAGGGTGTAGTAGCCCGTAAAATGGTTGGTGTTTAGAATTTTGACTTCTTAATCCAATTCTATACTGGTATTTAGAGCTGGGTAAATGTATGTGTTTTTGTGCTTCTTTTATTAAGTAATTTGCTTCACTTTCATCGAAGTTCGTAGACTGGAATTTGTTAATATGAGTAGCACCAATTACTAATTGATCTTCTTTAAAAAGCAAGTCAATTTCTCCTTTTGGCATTGCGATTGCAAAATTATTTGATGGATAGTCGACCTCTAGCAGAGTTCCTTTTTGAGGGGAAAGATCATATGTATAATCTAATCCTTCAAGTGTTTCAGGAATTCTGGCTCCGGTGGCAATTATGATCGCATCGTACTTTCCTTTTTCTTGTAGTTTTAAAAGAGTAACTGTTTTTGGGATAGTGTGTATATTTTGTGTCAATGCTTCAACTAAAGATTTTCCGTCCACTCTAAAAGCGCCAGGAATTTCAATGGCTTTATTGAATTTAAACTCATCTGGAAGTTTGTTGGTTTTAGTAATTTCTTTTACTTCGCCCATAATAGGATTGTTTTGACTTCTTTTGATAGCTAATTTTAATAATTTATCGTGATTTTGTTCATTGATGATGATTGCACCATTTCTCGTAATAAAACTATCCAAATTTAAATCCTGTACGAGTTGTTGATAAAANTTTGCNCCTTCTTCAACCAATGTATACCAGGTCATATTTCTTCTCTGGCTGACCCAGGGACAAATAATACCAACCGCGGCTTTTGTGCCTCCGAGATGGTTATCGTCATAAAGATCCACCTCNATATTGTTTTNATTTAGATAAAAGGCTGCGGTGGCCCCGACAACACCTGATCCTATAATTGCAACTCTCATGTAATTCACCTCTTTTTTTATTTTAAAGATTTATCTTCACAATTGCAATGAGATGTGCTATGATACCAACAGTATTGGTCCTTTAAGTTGTGACAGAGAGCACAGCAAGGTACGCACATTTTTTGCATACCCAAAAACTTAAAGGCGCTACTGCGCCTTTTTTTATAAGGAACCTATACGAAGAACTATAGGAGGGTGTATATGGAAATGATTATTGGTATCAATGAGAAACCAAAGACTAAGTTAGAATTGTTTATCTTGAGTATACAGCATGTATTTGCGATGTTTGGAGCGACTGTGTTAGTTCCGATCCTTACGGGATTAGATGTTGGAGTATCTTTGGTTGCTAGTGGAGTGGGAACAATTATCTATATCATTTGTACTAAAGGGAAAGTTCCAATTTATTTAGGGAGTAGTTTTGCTTACATCGGAAGTATTATAGCAGCAATTTCTTCTACAGGTGGTGTAGAAAGTGCATATACTGGGTTGATGGTTGTTGGAATAATTTATCTAATTGTATCGATAATAATTACTTTTACCGGATCAGGTTGGATTCGTAAACTCTTGCCTCCAGTCGTGGTAGGTCCTATGATTATTATTATTGGATTGAGTCTGGCTCCCACAGCAGTGACAGAAACTGGTCTAATGGGTATTGATGTATTGTTAGAACAAGGAAAATATATTGGTGTTGCTGGTGCTAGTTGGAAAGTGCCGTTAATTGCAATGGTAACTTTCTTTACAGTTGTGTTAGTATCAATGAAGGGTAAAGGATTTATTAAAATTGTACCTTTCTTAATCGCGATTATTGTAGGGTATAGTACCAGTGTTTTACTTGGAATTGTTAATTTGAAGGAAGTGTTTGCAGGATATAGTTTTTTACAGGTCCCTAACTTTAAATTTATAGGAACGTATAAACTTGATTTTAGTGCAATTGCTGCGTTTGCGCCACTTTCTCTTGTAACAATTGCAGAACATATTGGAGATCATGTGGTATTAGGAGAAATTGTGGATCGTGATTTCTTAGAAGAACCCGGTTTAAATAGAACGATAATGGGGGATGGAATTGCAACTTTTGTATCAGCCGCAATTGGTGGTCCCGCAAATACTACATATGGAGAAAATACAGGTGTGGTCGCAATGACTAAAGTTGCGAGTGTATATGTAATTGGGGTAGCAGCAATTTTAGCCATAGGGCTTGGCTTTCTAGGTTGGGTTCAAGCTTTTATATCAAGTATACCTTGGGCGGTTATTGGGGGCATGACGATTATCCTATATGGTTTGATTGCTTCTAATGGCGTTAAGGTGCTAATACAGGATCAAACTGATCTAGGCGATATGAAAAATTTAGTCATTGTGGCAACTATGCTTGTGATTGGTCTTGGCGGTGCAAGCATACAAATCACATCAGAAGTCGCCTTGAGTGGTATGAGTCTGGCTGCCGTCTTTGGAATTGTGTTGAATCAGATTTTAAACTTCATTGAAAAATTATAATTCAAACTTATGAAAATACTGTAAAAAGCTCCTTGTAAAGGGGCTTTTTTAATTCATTTTATTTGACAATAGGAGTTGTATAAATTATTATGTAACAGTGTTAGTTAAAGAAGGATGATGTATATGAAATATACGAAATTAGCGGTTGAATTTATTCATAATTATCATAACTTAATAAAGCATGGACATAAAGATGAAGCGATGCGCGGGGAATATTACGCATTAATTTACTTGTCTCATGATTATCGAGATTTTTTTCCTAGTGACATTAGTGATGAAATGAATATTAGTTCAGCTCGTGTCGCAGCAATGCTTAATAATTTAGAGAAAAAAGGTTTGGTTATGCGAAAGAAGAATCCCGAGGATCGACGTAAAACCATTGTGGTCATTACTGAAAAGGGTAAAGAAATGGCAAAGAAAATTGAAACGGATGTTATGAATCATGTAATGGGCATCTTAAAACACTTAGGTGAAGATGACGCTAAAGAATTTGTAAGGATTATGGGTAAATTGAGTGCGTTTTTTGAAGACTAACATATGATTAGAGAGAAGGTGCTGAATTGTTTAAATTATTTAAAAAAATCACATTTAAAGAATGGATACAAATTGCGATAAGTATCATTTTTATTGTATTACANGTGTTCTTAGATTTAAGATTACCTGATTATATGTCAGAGGTGACGCGATTGGTTCAAACACCTGGAAGTGAAATGTCTCAAATACTTTACCAAGGTGGATTGATGCTTCTGTGTGTATTGGGTAGTGTTCTAGCAGCAGTGGTAGTTGGATATTTTGCGGCTAGAGTAGCATCTAGTTTAGGTGCAAATCTAAGAGATGTTATTTTCAACAAAGTAGACTCGTTTTCTATGGAAGAAATGAATCATTTTTCTACTCCTAGTTTGATTACTAGAACGACAAATGATGTAAATCAAATTCAACTATTGATTACTCTAGGTATGCAGGTAGTTGTGAAAGCACCGATTATGGCTGTTTGGGCAATTACAAAAATATATGGTAAAGGTTTTGAATGGTCGATGGCTACTGTAGGTGC
>JGI24708J26588_10004184_pt1 | contig 10094 bp, 7 predicted proteins | sample BioPla1DNA2_FD_26588 | JGI IMG/M metagenome (IMG submission 26588) | reverse complement strand
TCCCTCAGGCACCCTCATTCCGCCTGAGGTTCGCCCGTACAACCGCACCGGCAACCCCGGCGGCGGTCCCGAGGATTATGTAGGGATACCCAAGAGCGATCGCCACCATCCCCGCAAGCCCGGCGACGAATCCCTCACCATGGGATGCGATCCAGAGGAACGGGAGCGAAAAGAGCCCGGTCCCAAAGAGCGCCGTCAAGAACCCAGCCTCGAGGCCGTCCCTCGTCTCTCCTCCGGCAGCAAACCCCGCGATGAACCCGCCGANGATTGGAGNGACCATGAGCAGCGGGCCGAGGAAGTCAATGACGAGAACTGAACTGACGAGGAGGAGAGTTGAGGCGGCGATGATGACTGTGCCGATACCAATCCCGAGCCACCGGGTCCGTTCGCCCGCCCCNGGGGTTCCGCCTCTCCGGATACTGTTCCGCACCGCCGTCCCGACCGCCCCGCCGATGGCGTTGTAGGGGAGGAGGAGTATGGTGAGGACCAGAGCGTAGAAGCCAAACGTCGCCCAGGGTGGGGGATACTGCGGACTGCTCGCTACCAGGCTCTTGATGGTCGTCGCGGAGGCCACAAGCAGGGCCATGACCACCCCNGATNCGGCACCGGTGATGGCGCCGTCCATGATCCTGCCCCGGGTCAGGAGCCCGGCGACGAGGCCCCCGCCGAAGAGAAACGCTACGGTCACGACCGGCCCGGGGAGAGCCTCCAGCACACCGGAGAGCAAGGCGGCACCGATCACCAGCGCTCCCAGGACCGCCCCAATAGAGCGCCGGACAGCGGAGGTTACCATGCGGAGATCTCGCCCTGCCGTCGTTTGCCTGTTTCGGTTCACCTCCGGGGCGCAGGTATATCATGGTGCAGGGAGGTATGGGACTCGCATCAGAGAACATCCCTCACCCTGACCAGCCATGAGAGACTGCTACCGACGCACCGTCGCCTTCGTCCGGGAAATCATGCGCCAGCCGGTGAAGGCCGGACGGGACCTCCACTTCTCCGACCTCGTCTTCTTCCTTCGGTTTGCCCGCCCGGTCTGGAGAGTTGGCGTGCTGGCCCTTCTAGCGACGGCCCTTGTCTCTGCCGCAAAGACGGTCCTCCCGCTCAGCACCAAGTTCTTCATCGACAACNTCCTGCTGGGCGAAACCCCGGATCCCGGAAGCCTCCTTGCCGGGGTCGGCGGGCATCTCTCGTCGCTCAACGTCCTCATCCTCGCCCTCCTGGTGCTCGGCATCTTCATCGGCGGCATGGACCTCATCAGGAACTACTGGATGGCGCGGTTCAGGGAGGATTACGCCTTCAACCTCCAGACCACGCTCTTTGAGCATGTCCTCGGCTTCCCGCTCTCGTACTTCAAGTCGCAAGCAACCGGCTACATCCTCTCCCGCCTCTCAGACGATGTCCAGATCCTGCAGTACACCGTCTCCCAGTACCTCCCCCAGATCATCGCAAACGCCCTCTACGTCATCTTCGCCTTCGCGATCCTCTGCACCTTAAACCTCAGGCTGACCCTCGTTATCCTTGCCTTCATCCCGCTCTACCTCCTGGTCAACGCCGTCTTCATCAGGAGGATCCGTGCCGCCACCCACCGGGAGCGCGAACGGCAGGCCTACGTCTCGCGGGACCTTGCCGAGGTGATCACCGGTATCGAGACCGTGAAGTCGCATGCCGCTGAAGACCGGGAAGTGCGCAAGGTCTCCAGGACGCTCCGGGAGATGGTCAATGCCCGGATCAGGAACACGATGCTCTCTGCCGCATCTGAGTACTTCAGGATCGGCACGATGTCGCTTATGCTGATCGCTGTCTTCTGGTTCGGTGGGAACGAGGTCCTCGCCGGCGTGATGAGCGTCGGTGACTTTGTTGCGTTCGCGGTCTACGTCGTGACGTTCGCCCCCACCGTCAACACCTTCTTTGCCTTCCCGGTTGTCATGCAACCAGCACTCATCTCGGCCACACGGCTGCGCGACCTCTTTGCGATGCACGGCGAACCCGGCGCGGCTCCCGGGACCGGCAGCACTCTGCCCGGCACTGTTCAGGGCCGGATCGAGTTCTCCGGGGTCTGGTTTGGTTACTCACGGGAGGACCCGGTCCTGCGGGACGTGAACCTCGTCATCCACCCCGGTGAGGTGGTCGCCATCGTCGGGCGGACCGGCGCCGGGAAGACAACGCTGATCAACCTTATCCTCCGGGCGTTTGCGCCGCAGAACGGCACGATCACCCTCGACGGCCACGACCTCGCGACGCTTGACCCCAGGTGGCTGCGCCGGCAGGTCTCGATCGTCTCCCAGGACCTCTTCCTCTTCCACACCACCATCGAGGATAACATCCGCTACAGCCGGCCTGACGCCACGTTCGAGGAGGTCGTGGAGGCCGCGCGGAAAGCGCAGATCCACGACGATATCGCGCGGTTCCCGCAAGGTTACCAGACGGTCGTCGGCGAGCGCGGGACCCAGNTCTCTGTCGGCCAGCGCCAGCGGATCGCCATCGCCCGGGCGTTCCTGAAAGATGCGCCCATCCTGATCCTCGACGAACCCACATCAGCGCTGGATCTGCAGACCGAGGAGCAGATCCTGCAGACACTCCGGGTTCTGGTCAGGGGCCGGACGACCATCCTTGTCTCCCATCGCCCCTCACTCCTGGACCTGGCTGATCGCGTCCTCTCGATCGAGGAGGGGCGGGTGCAGGAGTTCAGGGGAGGAGACCTCCCCCTGCAACCCGGAACCGACCGCAGCTACCCTGCCCCCGATCAGTCTGCCGCTCCCTGACCCCCCGGCCCCAGGGCTTATGAGATGGGGCGACGCACCCCTATGGCATGGAGCATAGAGCAGGATGCCTGATCTGCGGCGGGAATCTTGTGTACTCTGAAGAGCCCCGGGACTGTGCCTGCGCCGTCTGTGGGGAGGTCCAGAGCACCACGGCGGTCTGCGAAGCCGGGCATTTTGTCTGCGACCAATGTCACAGCCTCGAGGCTCTCGACCTCATCGAGGAGTTCTGCATCACGACGACGCTTGAGGACCCGCTTGCCATCGCCTGCATTCTGATGCGGAGCCCGGCGGTCAGGATGCACGGGCCAGAACATCACTTCCTTGTGCCGGCGGCGCTCATCACCGCCTACTGCAACCACCGGGGAGAGCCCGGGAGAAAAGCGCCGTTGCTCCGCCAGGCGCGTGCACGGGCCGGGATGGTCAGAGGCGGGTTCTGCGGGACCCACGGCACCTGCGGCGCTGCGGTCGGGACCGGGATCTTCGTGAGCCTGATCACCGGGTCCACACCCTTAAAGAAGCAGGAGTGGTCGCTTGCAAACCAGATGACCGCACGCAGCCTGATGACGATCGCCCGGCACGGTGGTCCCCGGTGCTGTAAACGCGACTCATGGCTCGCGATCCTGACGGCGACCATCTTCCTTGAGGAGCGGTTCGGTATAACCCTCCCTGTGCAGGAGGCAGTGCAGTGCGAGTTCAGTGATANCAACCGTGAATGTCTGCGAGAGGCCTGCCCCTTCCACGTCGGTTACCCGAGCGGGTGACCGGCAGCCCGCAGAGCGGTTACAATGACATAGTAGCCGACGACGATCCCGAGAAGGGTCACCACGATGGCGACCAGATCGTTTCCCCAGTGCATGCGGCTCCACCAGCCCGCCGCGCTGCCGATGAGGAACGATGCAAAGATGATGAGGAGTTCCTGTTTATCGAGTGAGGCCATGGATCTCTCCTGCCCGTCTGGGTGATGAACTATCGGTCCCTGCTGGCATATCGTTTGCGCACGGGACCTCGCNGGATTTNCGGGGCGNCGCNCTGCTCCCGCCGAAGCGGGTGGGTCCGGGGTTCACAGATATGATTCCCACACAGTCCAGTGTTCGGGGACGAGCACCAGAACCGGAACAAGGGGTTGACAGAGCCCGGGAGGTCGAAATCGATGCACTGGTCCACTCTTCCCGGGAGTTTTCGGGAATGTCGATAAGTTATTTGTCGATGAAGCACAATGCAACGGTGAACCTTTACTGTGTGGAGATGGATGCATCGACACCCAAAGCTGGTATATCCTACTGCGATGACAGCCGGATAGCCGGCGCCGGTGAGAATAAAATGGTTCGTTGGAATGCAAATTAACAGGGGGNATATGCAGGAAAATTCCCTGAACCAGCAGATCTATGCCGTCCGGGAGTGCATCAGCGGGTTCACCCCCGGGACATCGGCAGGTCCCGACAACAACTCTCTCAGGGACCTCCTCTCTGAGATAGAAAACCTGACCGCAGCCGCAACCCGGGCAGAGAAGGAGCGGCAGCAATTCCGCGATCTCATCTGGCCCTCTACCGACGGGTTCGTGGTGACTGACACAGACGGCAGGGTCATCGACGCAAACCCGGCGGCAGTAGCCCTCCTCGGGGAACCGCTGCCGGGCACGCTCTTTGCAGCGTGTGGCGACCCCGACGCTCAGTCGGAGATCATTCACATGCTCGCCGACCTCAATACCAGAACAGCATGCCCTCCCCGGGAGATAACCCTGTGTTCCCGGAGCGGTACTCCGGTCAGGGTCGTGATCAGCGCCGCCGGTTGTGGTGCCGGGGAGAAGCGGTGGCTGATCCGGGAGCTGCCACCAGAGCACTGGACTGATCAGAAGAAAGCAGGCGAGATCTACCACCTCCTCTTTGACCGGATGCTCGAGGGGATCTACATCTTCGAGATCATCCGGGACGGCGATGGCTGTCCCGTTGACTACCGCTACGTCGACGTCAACCCCGAGGGGCTTAAGCTGATCGGGCGTGGACGCGAGGAGGTCATCGGCAGGAGCGTCTCGGCGGTCTTCCCGAACATGGACGATCCTCTGCGGGATCTCTTCTACAGAGTTGCAGAGACCGGCGAGTCGGCACACATCATACAGCCAGCCCCCACCCTGGGCAGGTACCTTGATGTGACGCTCTACCGGCCGCAGCGAGACCTGCTTGCGCTGCTCGTCTATGACATCACTGACCGGAAACAGATGGAAGAGACCCTGCAGGCGAGCGAAGAGAAATACCGGAAACTCTTTGAGAATACGAGCGACTCCATCGAGATCTTCGAGATGGTCCGCGACGAGCACGGCGAGATCGTGGACTGGATCCTGCGTGACGCAAACCCGGTCTCGCAGCGTGACCTCGGCAGGCTGGATGAGATCGTCGGGAAGCGCGTCACCGACCTCTTTGGCGCGGGGCCGATGGCCAAATATCTTGCGCGGTCACGGGAGATCATGGCGTCAGGGGTCGGGCAGAAGTACGAGCACAGTTTCTGGGACAACCGGCGCTACTACATCTCTTCCACCTTTCCCATCGAGGAGGATCTGCTTGTGACCGCCAGCGCCGAGATCACCAGGCGGAAACGGATGGAGGAGGAACTGCGCCTCCAGCAACAGCGGCTCGAACTGGCCCTCGCTTCCGCAAGGATGATCGCCTGGGACTGGGACTGCGCCACCGACCAGTTCGAGATCAGCGGCGACTTTGCAGAGATCTACGGTCGTCCGCCTTTCGCCCGGCCCGAGGAGTTCCTGCTGCTGATCCATCCTGATGATATGGGCCGCCTGCGCCCCGAAGGAAAACAGAGCGGCCCCTACCACACCGAGTACCGGATCATCCGCCCTGACACGGGAGCAGTTGTCTGGCTGGAGTCCAGGGGCGAGGTCCAGAGGGACGGGGCGGGACAGGTCATTCGGGCTGTCGGGGTCACGATGGATATCACCGATCAGAAAGAGTCCAGGCAGGCGCTGGAACACCAGCAGGAACTCCTGCAGGGGGTCATCAACGCCATCCCGGTGATGATCACGATCTATGATCCGGATCTCAGGTACTTCCGTCTCAACCGCGAGATCCAGAGGGTGCTGGGCTGGTCTGAGGAGGACGGGGCCAGGGGCGACCTGATGGCGAGGTTCTTCCCTGACCCGGAGTACAGGAAGATGGCCGGCGACTACATGCAGTCGCTGAAACCGGGGTGGCGCAACCTCCTCCTGGCCGCAAAGGACGGTTCTGTCGTCGAGACGGCCTGGGCAAACATCCGCCTCTCCGACGATACACGTGTCGGGATCGGGATCGATATCCGCGAGCGGAAGCGGGCTGAAGCGGCTCTTCTGGAGAGCGAAGGCCGGTTTCGGGCGCTCCTGAACGCATCGCCGAACGTGGTGATGCTCATCGACCGCGACGGCACGATCCTCGCGCTGAACGAGGTGGTTGCCGAGAGGNTCGGAGGAAGCGTTCAGGAACTCATGGGCGCACCGGTCTATGACTACCTCCCGCCTGAGGTTGCAGCACGACGGCGGGAGATCATCGCAGAGGTCTTCGCGACGGGCCGGCCGGTCAGGTTTGTCGATGAGCGGGAGGGGATAGTCCTCTACAACTCCCTCTCCCCGGTTGCTGACGCGGAAGGAAATGTGGTGCGGGTCGCGGTGATCTCCTCAGATATCACCGAACAGAGACGCTCAGAGGAGATGCGGCACCAGGCGTTTACTCAGATCGAACAAAACATGGAGCAGTTCGCGATCCTCGGCGACCATATCCGCCTGCCCCTCCAGGTCATCCTTGCCACCTCAGAGCTCCTCGATGATGAGCAGGCGGCTGAGCGGATCCACAAGCAGGTCTGGCGGATCAACGATATTGTCAGGCAGCTTGACCGGGGATGGGTGGAATCAAGGGAGATCAGGGAGTTCCTCCGCAGGCACGAACTGGTGTAGCGCCGGGCGGTGACTGCTCCCCCGACTTCAGTCGGGGCATCGAGGGAGGGGAATGCATCCCAGGGTGCAGCCCCAAACCGCATTCATCTGATCGCCCTCACCCGGCCCGGTTCTGGTCACGATCCCGCAGACCGCAGTGTGGGGTAGGAATGGATCGAACAGATGGGTGCCTTTGCGACGATCATCCCGCAGCCTGGAGCACAGCTGCGATCTGTTCCGGGGAACACCAGGATCACCCGTCCGCAAGCAATGCTTTCTGGTGATCGTGGTACACAAGAGTCCAGGCTCCATCAGCAATGTTGGTATGCAACCCCCACTTCAGTGGAGGATGCGCCGACCTACGGGACCGGGATCGGTTCGTTCGCGCGCAGAAGGCCGCGAGGGATGCGAGGAGCAGGTGCGATGCGGTCAATCGCATGAGGCAACGGTGCGTGAATTTTTATCCGGGGGATCGGCAGGGCAGCACCAATGCTTATTTACGATCCCGGTCCGGTTACCCCCGACGAACCATGGAGAGGAACAGGATATCATATCACGATTCGATGAAAACCGTCTACGAGCGGCTCAAGGCGGACGGGATGTCCAACGTCTGGGACCGCTACGAGGCCCAGGGTCTTGGTGACGACCCCGACCGACGATGCGCCTTCTGCCAGGCGGGCGCCCGATGCGACTTCTGCTCAAACGGTCCCTGCCGGGCAGACGCGAGCCGGAACTGGCGGGGGGTCTGCGGGATCAACGCCGACGGCATGGCGATGCGGATGATGTTGCTGCGGAACATCATGGGCGCGTCGAACTACCACTTCCACGCAACGCAGGCGGTCCGGACCCTGCGGGCGACCGCCGAGGGCAAAACCCCGTTCTCCATCGCAGAGCCAGAGAAACTCAGGGAGTTTGCGGAGCGGCTCGGGATCGATACAGGCGGAAGCGATGCCGCGGTCGCGCTCAGGCTCTGCGACTTCGTGGAGGAGGACTTCCACCGGTTCATCCACGAACCGAGCCTGATCGTGGAGCGGCTCGCCCCGGCGGAGCGAAAAGAGGTCTGGAAGAGGCTCAACCTCTTCCCGGGCGGGATCTACGGGGAGACGATCGTCGATACCGCCTCCACCCTGACGAATGTCGACGGCTGGTTCGCGAGTCATGCCATGCGGGCGATGCGTCTCGGTGTCGCGATGGCCTACCAGAGCCAGATCGTGCTTGAGTACATCCAGGACATCCTCTACGGCATCCCCCGGCCGCACCCCATGCGGGTCGACCTCGGGGTGCTCGACCCCGACTACGTCAACATCCTCCCAAACGGCCACGAACCCTTCCTCGGGTTCGCCCTCATCGACCTTGCCCGCACCGACGAGTGGCAGGAGAAGGCACGCGCGGCAGGGGCGAAGGGGCTGCGGGTCATCGCCAACATCGAGACCGGGCAGGAACTGATCCAGCGTCGGGAGATGGACGATGTCTTTTACGGCTACACCGGGAACTGGATCATGCAGGAGGCAGTGCTCGCCACAGGAGCGGTGGATCTCTTTGCCGCCGATATGAACTGTTCGCTCCCGCTCGATCCCCGCTACGCTGAGAAGTACCATTTCAGGCTGATCCCGGTCAGCGAGGTCGTGGTCTTCGAGGGTGGGGGCGAGCGGCTTGAGTACATCCCCGAGAAGGCGAAGGAACAGGCGGCGACGCTCCTGGCGATGGGAATCGAGAACTTCAAGGAGCGGCACAAAAAGATCGAGCCGATCCGGGGTCTCCCCCTGCGGGAGGCGGTGGTGGGGTTTGCCCCGGAGAGTATCGTCGCGGCGCTCGGGGGGAGCCTCGACCCGCTTCTTTCTGCCATCAAGGATGGGACCATCAGGGGCGTTGTGGGGCTGGTCTCCTGCACCACCCTCCGGGACGCGGGGCAGGACGTCCATACCGTCGCGGTCACGGAGAGGCTGATCGCCCGCGATATCCTGGTTCTCGGGATGGGTTGTGGGGTTGCGGCCCTCCAGGTGGCCGGGCTCTGCTCCCTGGAGGCACAGGAGAAGGCCGGGCCCGGGCTGAAGAAGATCTGCACGGCGCTCAGTGTGCCGCCGGTGCTCGGGTTCGGGACCTGCACCGACACCGGCCGGTGCGCCGACCTCCTCCACGCGATCGCAGAAGCGCTCGGTGGCGTCCCCCTCCCCGACCTCCCGGTCGCCGTCGCCGCCCCTGAATACATGGAGCAGAAGGCGACGATCGATGCCCTCTTTGCGCTCGCGCTCGGGCTCTACACCTACGTCAACCCGGTCCCGACGGTGACCGGGGGGCCGGATCTTGTCAAACTTCTCACCGAGGANCTCCGGGAGATCACGGGCGGGGTGCTCCACGTCGAGACGGATGCAGAGGCAGCGGTGGCGGGGATCGCAGGGCATATCGAGGAGAAGCGGGCGAAACTGGGGATATGAGGTCCTCATCCTGGAAGTGGGTCGGCGCACCCTTACGCACTGGAACGACACTTTGAGACTACCAGATGCAGGAATCGGAGATGGTGCCTATGCTCCGATCTTTCGCTCTGAGAGAGGGACCGTGAGGGAGACCCCCCGGCAGGAAAGTTCCGGGACAACCTCATCCAGAGGCTTTGTTGAGACCCCCTCTCTTTGTTCTGGGGGGTCGCCATCCCGGGGTGCTCCCGAGCACGGCTCCTCTCCCGGGCTATCCCAGCCAGGTACTGCCCCCGCCCCCCCGGGGGCGGTGAGGGGGCAGGGAGGGACTCATAGCATCCATTGTGGGGAGAGGGCTCGCCCCTCGCCTGTCCCCACCCCGTGGCGATACTCACCACAGTCCACTGCACGGGGTGGTGTTCTTCTGTCTGGCATCGGGCCGGGTCTGAACAATATGAGCCCGTAGTGCTCCTCGGTAGCCCTGAATCCTGATATCCTCTCGGGTCCGTGGATATCAGGGCTCTTCGCCCTGACTGCCCCCGCCCCGGGGCCGGGGGCGGGGGAGGAGCGCGAAGCGCGGGAGGGGTGGGGAGTCGACGAGGGAGGGTGTTTCGGGTATCCTCCAGGCGGGGAGGAGGGGAGCTACAGGGAGGGGCTCAGAACATCCTTTGCGGGGAGGGGACGAACCCCCTCCCGCTCCACCTGCATGGGAACAACCCCGGCAAAAACCAGGCCTGACGTACTGGCATCCCGCACCTACCACCCCGATTGTTATCGCCGAAACCCGGCGCGCCGCCCTAGCGGGGCTTTCCGCCCCTGTCACCCGTCGGGTGACAGCCCCCGGCCCGGCCCCTCGATTCTCTCTGCATTCTCAAGCATCCTGTTGACGAACTGCCGCTGGACACAGGTGATGAACGGCAGGGTGATCACCACGGCGTTGCGGACCCCGTCCTCCTGGTAGATGACCATGCAGACCCGGTCGTCGGCGATGAAGATGTACTCGAGCAGATA
>JGI24708J26588_10004182_pt1 | contig 10099 bp, 7 predicted proteins | sample BioPla1DNA2_FD_26588 | JGI IMG/M metagenome (IMG submission 26588) | reverse complement strand
ATCTTATTCCAATTTGCATAAAATTCCATCCTTTCATCCACGACAAGCAGATTAGTTTTATCAAGTATTCCTAGTTAACAATTTTATCGAGCAAGCATTGGCTTGAGAACTGATAGTACATACTTGTATCTAAACTGCTAATCATAATATTTATTGTTTTTTTAAATTAAACTGTTGCCTTAATTATTTACCAAAGATTACTCCATGTTTTAGACGATTAAAAATCTTTTAACATTTTACTTAACATTTACTACTTTATCTATATCCCCTAGTATTAGTGCTTCACCGATTTGTCCTTGTATTAATACATTTTTCAATGAAAGGTTCTGTATATTGGCAGCAAATAATCCTTGCTTGCTACAAGGCTCGATATCACATGTCATCGCAGGCACATCCGTTTCTGCTTCTTTGGCAAAAGTAACTGTTACATTTTCCATGATAATCCGTTCAATCTTTTGCTCTGGAAGGCCATAGAAATAGGCTGCAGCAACATGGCAATCTTCACAGATAATATTGGTAAAAGTCAAATCTTTAATCCTTGGTGTTCTATCATCCACCGGATATTTCTCCTTCGATTGTACATATGTCGTCTTACCATCGGGATCACAATAATAGAAGCAATTTACCACAAACGGTGTCTTAACATTCTTCATATATATATTGTCGAAGACAATGCCCCCTATCACAGCGTCTTCGCCCCTGCCTCTTCGGGTTTTTATCCGCAGTCCTCGATCTGTTGCTTTAAAAACACAGTCTCTTACTTCTATATGATGGACCCCTGCTGCCATTTCGCTTCCAATGGTAACCGCTCCGTGCCCCGCCTCCATATAGCACTGACGAATTACGATGTTCTCACTGGGCTCCTTGTACTTTCTTCCCATATAAATCTTACCGGATTTTAGAGCTATACAATCATCCCCTAAGGAGAATTTAATACCGGCAATTATAACATTCTTACAGGACTCCGGGTTAATACCATCTGTATTCGGCGAATCTGGCGGATTTTGTATGGTCAAATCTAAGAAAGTTAGATCATTACTAAAATAAGGATGCAATGTCCAAGAGGGGCTATTCATTAATCCTATCCCATGTATTGCAATATTATGACAGTTATTTAAAAAAATCAATCTCGGGCGAAAAGCACCTCGCATTCCTTTAGGATACTTCCACCAATCCCCTTCTCCAGCTCTTCCATCAATGGTACCCTCCCCATAAATGACTACATTCTTTACATTAATACCAGTTAAGATAGCAGTATACATTGGTAATGGGTTTCCTTCCCAGGTACCTAGGTTGTATTCTCTTGTTTCATCATAACTTTCAATTAAACCGGGGTAAATCGGGTAACAATTCCGATCTGTCTCTGCTATTATAGTCGCATCTTTCGCCAATTCTAGTCGAAGATCACTCTTAAGAAATAAACTTGTTATTCGATACCTTCCCTTAGGTATTAGNACCCTCCCATCTTTGGGACAAGCCATAATAGCGGCCTGTATGGGCAATGTATCATCTTCTTTACCATTTCCCTTAGCGCCAAATTTCTTGACATCTAAAGTGACAAATTCCCTTTTAGTAGAGATTTCTAATGTTTCCTTACAGCTAGAACCACCTTGCACTTCTATTTGATAAGTTGAATCTGGCTGCAATCCCCATATTGAAGTTATGACTCGATTGGTTTGTATATGTATAAGTCCATTAACCTTAATATCATAGGTTTCCTTCGTATGATAGATGCCACCATCTGCAATCTCTATCACTGCACTTCTGGCCGTTGCAAATAATAACTTAACTTCCAATTATACCAACCCTTTCTTAACTTTCCTGGTATTGTAAAAGGGCTGCATACAACAGCCCTTTATTCTTTATAGTAAATTTACACTGATATAAAAAATTACAAATGCCCTTGTATCATGGTTAATTCCTATTATCCCTTAATACTTCCCGCGGAGATACCTTCAACGAAGTTCTTTTGTGATAAGAAGAACACTACGAGGGATGGGATAATCGATATTAATGACACCGCTAATACACGGTTCCAATCAAATCCGGTATCCGCATCCATGGAAAGCTTCACGAAGATGGAAGCAGGATATCTTGTGGGCGTCTTTACATATAGTAACGGTCCCATAAAGTCATTGGAAGACCACATGAATTGGAACAAGGCACAGGATACCATAGCAGGCTTTAACATTGGACAGATGATTTTAATCAAAATCTGTACCGAATTGCATCCATCAATCTTTGCTGCCTCTTCCATTTCTCTAGAAATGTTACGCATGAACTGAATTAACATGAAAACGAAATATGTTTCAGACGCAAATAAGGTAGGCGCAATTAATGGGAGATAGAATTTCGAATCAATCCATCCAAACTGATTATACATTACATATTGCGGTACATTTAATACTACCTGTGGTAGAAACAATGTTGATATCAATACAGCAAATAGGAAGTTCCTTCCTCGGAATTGAAATCTACTAAAGCCATATGCTGTAACTACAGAGGAAATCACCGTAAAGACCACCTTGGGAATTACATAGGAATAGGTATTTAACATGGATTTTATAATGTTGATATCCCCACCATAATTTTTCATGGCATTCTTATACCCGTCGAAAGTAACTTTTTTTGGTATTAATCCAATGCCACTAAAGATTTCATTATTTGATTTAAATGTCGCACTTACCATCCACAACAGGGGATAGATCATGATAATTCCCACAGCAATCAAGATTACATAACGAATGGCCGTATTGAAAACACGTTTTTTACCATATAACATAGCACCCTACCTCCCCTCATCATCGGAGTAATAAACCCAGTACTTTTGGCTGATGAATGCAATTGCTGTAAATATAGTAAGAATAATAAACATCAACCACGCCATTGCACTGGCCATACCCATCTCATAAGTCTTAAATGCACTATTATAGATTAACAGGGAAATAAGGGTTGTTGAATTTCTTGGTCCACCTTGGGTTATGATATATGGCCCATTAAATTCTTGGAACGCCTGACATAACTGGGTAACCAAATTATAAAATACAACAGGTGTAATCAAAGGTAAGGTGATATTGAAGAACTGTCTTCCTTTACCTGCACCGTCAATCGCTGCTGCTTCATACAAATCCAGAGGAACGTTTTTCAATGCTGCTAAAAAGATAACCATTGCAGAACCGAACTGCCATACTCTTAGTAAGCAAATAATAAATAAGGAATATCTAGGATCGCTTAGCCATTGTGGTCCTGCAATACCAAAGAAACCTAATGCAGTATTTAGTAGACCATCATCTCGGAATACCGCTTTCCAAAGTACGGCAATCGCCACTGAACCTCCCAATATAGATGGAATATAGTATGCAGTTCGAAATAGGTTAACCCCTTTTATTTTAAAGTTTAATATGTAAGCAATAAATAAAGATACTACTAATTTTAAAGGCACTGTGATAAATGCATATTTAAAAGTAACGTTAAATGCCTTCATAATTTTCTTTGATGCAAAGATTTCTTCATAGTTCATTAATCCAACTTCTGATACCCCTTTAAATAGCTGAAAATCGGTAAAGCTATAAATTAACGAGGATATGAAAGGATACAATCTAAAAACTAGGAAACCTATAAGCCATGGTAGGATAAAGAAAAAACCAATATTTCTTTTTAATGATTTTTTTAGTCCTGATTTCNTCGAACTAACTTGTAAGGTAGAAGAACTCGCCTTCTTTGCCATAGTAACCCTCTTTTCTTAAACATTATATTAATTCTTCTGTATGTAACATCAGCCACTGAGCATATGCCATCATAAAAGGCCCCACACCTTTGGGATCATCGCACACTACCTTCTCCGATAGATAATATTCTATGCTGCCATCTCTCTCCTCGCCTGGTCCTAATCCAGCTACCGAACAAATTCCACTTAAATGAATATTACCGTCCTTCTCCACCAGCTTATATTCAACCAGCTTATTTAATATCTCTTCCCCAATAAACTGATATTTTTCTTTATGAAGAACATCTTTGCGACAAGCTTTCAGGATTGCATAGGCAATCATAGCAGAGCCAGATGTCTCCAAATAATTCCCATCTATTTCAGCTTTATCAATAACTTGATAAAATAATTTGCTTTCTTTATCTTGATACTGCAGAATTCCTTTGATTGCTTCTTTAAATAATTCTTCCAGTCTTTTATAATGTTCAAATATTTCTATTGATATTTCATCCATGGTATCAATGATAGCCATTAGATACCATCCCATGGATCTTAACCAGAAATTCGGGGATAACCCGGTTTCTTTATTTGCCCAATATTGAATTTTAGCTTCATCATAAGCATGGTAATATAATCCTTTATCATTATTATACAAATTTTTCCTAACATTTTCAAATTGATTTATAATATCATTGTATCCTTGCTTTTGATTGAATTCGGTCTCATAAGCCATATAAAATGGTTGTGCCATATAAAGCCCATCCAACCATATCTGGTTTGGGTAACGTTTTTTATGCCAGAAGTTACCACACTTGGTTCTTGGATGCGCTGCTAACTGCCCCATCAGTGTATCAATTGCATAACGGTACTTGTCTTCTCCTGTTTCTTCATACAGGAAAAATAGCACCTTACCAGAATTAATACTATCAATATTATATTCTTCCTTGTCAAAACCATTAATGCCCCCATCAGGTCGAATAAAATCCTTCATATATCTTATTATAAATTCTTTATAATATGGATCCTTTGTAGCCTTATATAGTTGAACGCATCCAATTAGAACGCATCCGTCTTCATAATTCCAATACTCTTTAAAATTACAGTATCGATCCAAATAATTTTTGATAAATTTAGATACGGTCTCCATTCTCATATTGTTCTCCTAGTTAATGCATTTAATCTTAGCTTTTACTAAGTTCGATAATGATATAATAAGTTAAAGTTCTATTATTTTATCTAATCTTTACTGAGGATGCCTTATTACATTTACTGATGTTTCTTAATACTGGCTCAAAGTCTCCTTCGAGCCAGTATTAAATCAAAATTATTACATCTTCATCACAAGCACAAGTCATCTTCGATGAGCCATGTTTTTTACGATAACTCTAACAACCCACTGCTAAAGCTATCACATGAGCATATCATTTAGATATCTTTGATAATTATTTAGATATATGTGGTAATTACTTACTAGTTTGATAAAACATCATTAATTCCATCAATTAAAACGGTAACTGCCTCTTCAATTGAATAGTCTCCATAACTTAAACCGGCCATAACATCATAATAGGTTCCATCAGAGCTCTTTAATTCAGCAGCTTCAAACTTCGGATCTAATGGGAAACTTACCCAAGATAATACTTTACCATTGGCTTCCGTAACCGTTTCATTAAGGAGTCCCTTATCCTTACACACCTGTAATCCGCTCTTGCTTAGAGGTATACCTCTTTCTGAAGCCATGATTTCAGCACCAGCTTCTTCATTTAATAAGAAGTTGATTAGCATTGCTGCTTCTTCTGGATGCTCAGAAGTCTCAGATATTGCGAATGCTAAAGATACTTTCGCATATCCACCCTGATGCTCACCCATATCCGGTAAATATTCACCAACAACAAATTCCTGTCCCTCGTTTAATGCACTTTGGAATTTAGATGCCGCGGAATCCCACTCAAAGATACCGGCATATTTACCTTCCATCCATTTAGGGTTTTTATCCAAGGATTCTGCACCATCACCGAGAATTGTCTGGATTGATGGAGTTACATGTTTATCTTCTAAGGACTGAATAAATTCTAAGCCCTTCTGAATCTCTTCCTGCGTATACATAAGTTGATTGTTCTCAACCCAAGGTTTACCATATACAGACTCTAAGTAATAAACCATAAGGATCATTCTATCGTATTCGCCAAGAGCGATCGGATAGTAGTCATCACCCAATACTGACTTAAATGTCTCGCCTGCTGCATATAATTCTTCCAATGTAGTAGGTGTTGCAATTCCAGCCATTTCAAATGTAGTTTTGTTCCAGTAGAAAATTCTACCGGTCAAAGATACAGGAATCGCTTGCAGTTCACCTGCCAAGGTACATTGATCCAGGAATGATTGACCGAAATTATCTAATTTGATGATATCGGAATAATCGTTCAGATCCTTAAATGCACTTCCATCAGAGCTAAAGGAAGTAATCCAGTTCCAGTTAATCTGGTTCACATCTGGAGCTGTGCCAGTAGCAAATGCAGTTGCCATACTCTCTTCCCAACCACTCCATGCACCGTACTGAGTCTCTACGGTAATCCAATCATAGGTTTCCTCGAATTTCTTAACTGCATTTTGCGTTGCTTCATGTCTGGAGTCACCACCCCACCATGAAAATTTAATTGTTACCGGTTCTTTTGCATCTGAAGTATCTGCCTGTGGTTCTTCTTCTTTTACATTATCTTCTTTGCTCGTATTATCTTCTTTGGTAGTGTCTTCTGTTTTTGCCCCCGTATCAACATCCGGTTCTTCTTTACCGCATGCAGCCATAGATAACACCATGATCAATGCTAATAACAATGCTGTGATCTTTTTCATCATACTCTCTCCTTTTCCTAATGGATTAATGTTATTTTTATATATAAGTGAATAACTCACTTTACATGGCTGAATACTCCTAAGGGTAAACTGCCATGATATAAAAATCATATGAAAATAAAGCACGATGTCGTTCTTAAATGCACGTTCTAAAGATTATGTATATTACATGTAGCAATGTTTTCTTGTGTATTGGTGTTCTAGTATTTGATTTTGCATATCATATTGTGGCGATGATGACTTAGTTTCTATTATGTATTTATCGTTATATATTTGACAAAGAAGAACAAATTTTTGATGATTTTAACTTTCATTCTCTATAAAGTTACCCCTTGCTTAAAAATAGCAAGATCACGATAACCATTTTCTTCACTTTTTACTAACTTTCCTGAAGCCACCTCAAGAACAAAGCTATATAACTCCGTAGACATTTGTTCTAAAGAAAGGCCATCAAGCAATCTACCTGTATCAAAATCAATCCAGCCATGCTTCTTTTTATAGAGCTCCGTATTACTGGATATCTTAACTGTCGGAACAGGGGCTCCAAAGGGTGTTCCGCGACCAGTAGTAAATAACACTATGTGGGCACCTGAAGCTGCAAGTGCTGTGGATGCCACCAAATCATTTCCCGGTGCATTCAACAAATGGAGTCCTTTATCTGTAACTACTTCCCCATATTCCAGAACACCTTCTACGATGGCTGTTCCAGATTTTTGTGTACATCCTAAGGATTTATCTTCAAGCGTTGTTATTCCACCTTTTTTATTACCAGGGGAAGGGTTCTCATATATTGGTTGATTATTTTCTATAAAATACTGCTTAAAATTATTTATTAAGGATACCGTCTTGTTAAACACATCTTTATTCGCACAACGATTCATTAAGATGGTCTCAGCACCAAACATCTCTGGCACCTCTGTTAAAATGGTCGTGCCTCCCACTGCAATTAAGCGGTCGGAAAAACCACCTACCGTTGGATTTGCAGTAATTCCTGATAGACCATCGGAGCCACCGCATTTCAAACCTACAATTAATTCTGATGCATGAACCTTCTCACGCTGGAACCGGGAAGCATAGTGAATGAGCTCTTGTATAAGTAGCAAACCTTGTTCGATCTCATCTTCCCATTCCTGGCAAACTAGAAATTTCANGCGATCTTCCTGGTATTCACCAAGTATCTTTTTCATTTCATCGATATTATTATTCTCACAGCCCAATCCCAGAACCAAGACACCGGCAGCGTTAGGATGACGAATTAGGCCAGTTAATATCTTCTGCGTATTTAATTGATCGTCGCCTAGCTGTGAGCAACCATAGGGATGGGCATATGCAACAATTTCATCAACCTCATCCGTCAGGAACTGCTTTGCCTCTTTCTCAAGGAATCTTGCAATATCATTAACACATCCAACCGTGGGTATAATCCAGATTTCATTGCGAATTCCAACGGTATGATCTTCTCTGCGATATCCCATAAAAAAAGCATCCTCGGTATCAATCGGCATATCTTTTATAATAGGATTTATGGGATTATATTGATACTCTAGCTTTTCTTCCAAACCCGTTCTTAGATTATGGGTATGGACCCATTCTCCTCTCCCTATCTCTTTTCTTGTTCTTCCGATCGGATAGCCATATTTAATAACCTCAGTATCTAAACCCAATTTCTTTAAAGCAAATTTATGTCCTGCAGGAATATCCTCCTGTAGTAGTATTCTCTCCTTCTCAAGGAGTACTTCCTCATTCGCAGATAACTTCTGCAAAGCAACCGCAACATTATCCTTCGATTGTATTTTGATTGCTTTCTGCATCCCCCCACCTCCAACCTTTAAAACATCACTCGTTTGCTTGCAAATCTTTCATAGCATTTCGCATACCCTTTGAACGGATACCTTTTAAATAGCCTATAACTTTATCAGTAAAACCGAATATATGATTTAAATTCTGCCCCCAAAAATCTTCTCTGGCAAGAAAACGAGGCACAAGCTGTTCAGGCATTTCATTAGAATATCTATAGAAGAACTCTAGTACAGGTTTATCATCAGAGATGTAGTATTCAGTTTCTCCTCGATAGGCGATCAAGGCATCATCTCTTAATTCCTGACCAGTATAAAACTGCATTAATGCAGCTAAAGAAAAGGTAAGATTGGTTGGAAGCATGCCCTTACGCTCAATATAAGCCAATATACTCGGCAATACTCTTACTTTCCATTTCGATACAGCATTTAGTGAAATCGATAATAATAAATGCTTATTAAAGGGATTCTCGAAACGGTCTTTTACAGCTGCTGCAAAGGAGAGCATATCCTCCCTTGGCAAATCTAGGTTTGGTATAATCTCATCGTAGACGGTCTTATGTATAAAATTCCTAACTAGATCATCCTGCATAGATTCTAATACATCATCATTGCCAGATAAAAAGGACGCCAATGCAAAAGAGCTATGAGCTCCATTTAAGATCCTTACCTTTCGAAGGCGATAAGGTGTCTGATCCTTGGTAAATATCACTGGCATACCAGCCTTATGTATAGGAAACTCATCTTCAATCGGTTTGTCACTTTCAATGACCCATAAGCCAAATGGCTCACCTGCTACTAAAAGATCATCCTTGTATCCTAGCTTCCTCCATATACCTTCCGCTTCCTCTTCTGGAAATCCGGTAACAATTCGATCTACCAAGGTATTACAGAATACACACGCTTCATTCAACCATTGGATAAACTTCGGCTCCAACCCCCATAAATCCGCAAGTTTTAATATAAAACGTTTTAATTGTGTGCCGTTATCATCTATAAGCTCAACTGGTAATATAATTAATCCTTTTTCTTTATCACCGTGGAAATATTGATATCTTTCATATAGGAACTTGGCAAGTTTGCCTGGATAGCTTTTCGGCGGTTCCAAATCCAATTGATCTGTCTCGTCATATGTAATTCCCGCTTCCGTTGTATTAGATATAATAAAACGAAGGGTATCTAAAGCTGCTACTTTGGAGTATTTTTGATATTCTTTATGTGGGTGGATTATGTCAGCTACACTGGTTATAACTCGAGTCTCTATGCTTTCCTCACCATTAATCACACCTCTAAGCATAACAGTATATCTGCAATCCTGCCGCTTTAAAGAATCCACGTTTCGCATCGACCTTGTCGGCTTAACCATAATGATATCTCCATCAAAGTAACCTTTTTCATTTGCTACGTCTATCATAAAGTCCGCAAATGCTCGAAGGAAATTTCCTTCACCAAATTGCAGTACGCGTATTGGTCGCTTAACCTTATTTACTTTAGAATTGTTTAAATAATCCATTTATTGTTCCTCACGCTTCTCAAATGTAAATGCTTACATTTATATATTACATGGTTTCTTTCGGTTCGTCAATACATTTTTTAGAAACTTTTGTTAATTATGTTGCTATTATATAAATATTTTCTATATTTTTGTTTTATTTGTATATTTCGTCTTAGCTATTGCCATTTACATCTTATCAGTATATAATGATAAATGTAAGCATTTACATTTCTAATATACTAATTATTG
>JGI24708J26588_10004181_pt1 | contig 10106 bp, 9 predicted proteins | sample BioPla1DNA2_FD_26588 | JGI IMG/M metagenome (IMG submission 26588) | reverse complement strand
CAACATTATATTAAGATTTTGCAAGGCGATCAGGTAACTTTAGAATTAACACCCTATGATCTGACTAAAGGTAGAATTACCTGGCGTGGGAAGTAATACTTAAATTATCTTAAGAAATGTTTTATGTGAATAAGACATAACTAATACAAAAAAACTTATACTGCCTCCAATATAAAAACAATGAAGACAGTATAAGTTTTTGGCATTAGTGCTTCTTATGCAAATTCTAAATTGTTAAAAAAATATCATTTGTGATACAATTATATTATATTTTGCTAAAAAATTATGATCGTTTTTATGATTTGTTATGCAACTTTTTTTAATGGATGAATTTAATTATAGTAATATGTGTGTTGATTAATAAAGGAGAAGAAATTTGAAATTAAATTTGGATTCAATTAAGAATAATCGTGCTGAATGGATTGAGCATGGTTTTCAACTTCCTGCTTATAAAATTGAGGATCTAAGAGAAAATACTAAAACAAGTCCGAAATGGATTCATTTTGGTGCCGGAAATATTTTTAGAATGTTTGTGGCAAGGGTACAGGATGAATTATTAGATCAAGGTATCGAAAATACTGGTGTGATTATAGCTGAAACATTTGATTCAGATAAGGTTGATTATATTTTCAAACCTTATGATAACTTAAGCACAGCAGTCACCTTAAAAAGTAATGGTGAAATTGATTTAAGAGTTGTTGGCTGTATAGCGGAAGCAGTAAAAGCTGAGATGAATAAAGAAGGTTGGCAAAGAGCCATTGAATTGTTCAAAAAGTCTTCTTTGCAAGTTGTTAGTTTTACCATCACGGAAAAAGGGTATAGTTTAGTTGATACTTCCGGTCAGTATACAAATACAGTAAAAACTGAAATGCAAGATCCGGACATGAAATCTACTAATACGATGGGGATTGTTTGCAGATTATTATACGAGCGTTTTAAAGCTGGGAAATTGCCATTGACATTATCTAGCATGGATAATGTTTCACATAACGGTGCATTGTTAAAAAATGCAATATTGGCTTATGCAAAAGCATGGACTGATGCAGGATTTATGGAAAAAGAATTTTATGAATATGTACAAGACGAAGCCCTTATTAGTTTCCCTTGGGCAATGATAGATAAAATCACACCGGTTGCAGATTCGTCTGTAGCAAAAATGTTGTCAGAACGTGGCTACGAAGATTATGAATCACTTGAGTTAAATGGCAGATTTTATCCACCTTCATTTGCTAACGCTGAAGAAACGGAATATTTAGTAATTGAAGATAATTTTACAAATGGCAGGCCTAACTGGGATAAAGGTGGGATTATTTTTGCAGAAAGAGAAATTGTAGATCGAGTTGAAACTATGAAAGTTACAACTTGTCTAAATCCGTTACATACTGCATTAGCAGTTTATGGAAGCTTGTTAGGATATGATCGCATTAATGAAGAAATGAAAGATGATGATTTGGTTAACCTGATTAAAGGAATAGGTTACTTAGAAGGGTTACCTGTAGTGGTAGATCCTGAAATATTGGACCCAAAAGCTTTCATTGACACAGTTATTGAGCAAAGATTTCCAAATCCATTTTTGCCTGATACACCTCAGAGGATTGCAACTGATACATCACAAAAGATGGCAATCCGATTCGGGAAAACTCTACAAGAATATAAAGAAAAAAATGCTTCGAAAATATCTGAATTAAGATTTATTCCTGCTGTAATTGCAGGCTGGTTGAGATATTTGTTGGCAATTGATGATTCAGGTGAGGTGATGGAATTGTCACCAGATCCGTTGTTAGAAGATCTACAGTTAAAGCTTCAAAATATTGAATATGGTCGTAATGATAATGTTGAAGAGACATTATTACCTTTATTATCGAATCAAGATTTATTCGGTATTGATTTGATTGAAATAAATTTAGCTGATCAAATAATTGATAATTTTAAGATTTTAAACCAGGGTCCAGGTTCTATTAGAAAATTTTTACAAAGTTTACCCAAGTATGATGCGATTGATTAGTGTTTGGCGAGTGTAACAAAATAAATTTAAAACAAGTCAGATTTCAAGGAGGATTTTATTGTGAAAATGACATTTCGTTGGTACGGAGAAGGTAACGATCCAATACCATTGAAGTACATCAAACAGATTCCCAATTGTAGTGGAATAATGGGAGTATTAGATCAATATGCAGCAGGTGAGGTTTGGCCTGAGGATGTAATTGCTGACTATGTAAAACATGTCAATGATGCAGGATTGGAAGTTGAAATTATTGAATCGGTTAATGTTCATGAAGATATTAAATTAGGACTTCCAACTAGAGATCAATACATTGAGAATTACAAAACTACAATTCGTAATTTGGCTAAACACGGAATCAAGGTAATAGTATATAATTTTATGCCTGTATTTGATTGGCTGCGTACAGATTTAGCAAGAGAGATACCTGAAGATGGATCAAACTCACTATATTATGATGATCAAGAATTGTTAGGAATGACACCTCAGGAACTGGTTAAACAAACAGCCGAGACATCAGGCTTTACATTACCTGGATGGGAGCCTGAGCGTTTGGCAGATCTGGACAGAGTAATGAAACTCTACGAAAATGTTAGTGCTGATCAATTATTAGAAAATTACAAATATTTCTTAGAAGGAATTATACCTACTTGTGAAGAAGTCGGTGTTAAAATGGCTGTTCATCCGGATGATCCTGCATGGCCAATTTTCGGCTTACCAAGAATTGTTCATAATAAAGAACAATTAAAGGCAATTATTAATTTAGTAGATAGTCCTTCTAATGGCCTTTGTTTCTGTACAGGTTCGTTGGGATCAGATCCTGCAAATGATATTCCTGAAATGCTGCGTTATTTTAGTGAAAGAGATCGTGTGCCTGCTTGTCACGTCCGTAATGTTAAATATTTAGGTGAGCGAAAATTCCGTGAAGCAAGCCATTTGTCTTCAGATGGTGATATAGATATGTATGAAGTAATGAAATCTTTATATGAAACAGGATTTGACGGTTACCTAAGACCTGATCATGGACGTATGATTTGGGATGAAGAAGGACGTGCCGGATATGGTTTGTTTGATAGGGCATTAGGGATCGCATACTTGAATGGAATTTGGGAATCCTTGCAAAAAGGAGATAAAGTATAATGTATAAATTACTTGATGGTCATGGTGTTGTACCCGTAATTAAGCTTGGTAATGTAAATGAAGTTTTGCCATTAGCTGATGCTCTATCGGCCGGTGGGATTAATATTATGGAAATTACTTTTAGAAGTGATGCTGCATATGATTCAATAAAAAAAGTAGCAACTGAAAGACCGAATATTCTAGTTGGTGCCGGAACGGTTGTTAACTTGGAACAGTTAGAGCAAGCCATTGATGCAGGCTCAAAGTTTGTGGTAAGTCCAGGATTTGATCCTGAAATAGTAAAAGCAGGATTAGACAAAGGCATTATTATGTTACCCGGAGTAATTACCCCTAGCGAAATAATGTCAGCAATGAATCTAGGCCTAAAAGTATTGAAGCTTTTCCCCGCATCTGTTTTTGGCGGATTGAAAGCAATTAAAACTTACGCTTCTGTCTTTGGACAAGCAGAGTTTATGCCGACTGGTGGCGTCTCGGCAAGTAATTTAGCTGAATTTTTAGCTGTACCGAGCATAAAAGCTTGTGGCGGTTCTTGGATGTGCACAGCAGATATGATAAAAAATCAAAATTGGGATGAAGTAACTAGATTATCAACTGAAGCAACAGCTATTTATAAGGAAGCTAGAGGTTAATATGGATTTAAAAGTAAAAGATCGCGATTCTTGCAAATATGATCAGTTTTCTTTAGGTGAAGTAATGTTACGTCTTGATCCTGGCGATGGCAGAATAAGAACTGCTCGCCAATTTACTGCTTGGGAAGGTGGCGGCGAATATAACGTAGCTCGTGGACTGCGTCGTTGTTTTGGAATGCGTACAGGTATTGTTACCGCATTAGCAAAAAATGACATTGGTTATTTAATAGAAGATTTTATTCTGCAGGGTGGTTTAGATACTTCGTATCTGAAATGGATGGATTTTGACGGAATTGGCAGAAGTTCCAGAAATGGGATTAATTTCACAGAACGTGGTTATGGTGTTCGTGGAGCATTGGGTGTTTCAGATCGAGCAAATACAGCTATCAGTCAACTTAAACCTGGTATGATTGATTGGGAAAAGCTCTTTGGCGAAGATGGCGTACGTTGGTTTCATACTGGAGGAATTTATGCTGCTCTGTCTGCAGATTCTGCCGATGTTGTTATTGAAGCCGTAACAACTGCCAAAAAGTATGGAACGATTACCAGCTATGATTTAAACTATCGACCTTCTCTTTGGAATGCAATTGGCGGTCACGAACGTTGTCAAGCGGTTAACAAAGAAATTGCACCACACATTGATGTCATGATAGGTAATGAAGAAGACTTCAATGCTTGCTTGGGTTTCGAGATCGAAGGTGATTTAAAGGAATTGAACCTGGATAGTTATCGGAAAATGCTTCAAACTGCTTCTGAAACATACCCGAATTTCAAAGCCATAGCTAATAGTTTACGTACTGTTCATACGGCAACAGATAATGATTGGTCGGCTTTTGTATATGCTGATGGTGAAATTCATAAAGCTAAACAGTATGATCATTTAGAAATCTTTGACCGTGTTGGTGGAGGAGATAGCTTTGCTTCTGGTGTAATCTACGGCTTGATCACAACCGGTGATCCGGCAATTGCTGTTAATTATGGTGCTGCACATGGTGCTTTAGCAATGACAACACCCGGAGATACGACAATGGCAAGAAAAGAAGAAGTTGAATCCTTAATGAGTGGTGGGAGCGCCAGAGTTGTTCGTTAGTAATAATAAGTTTACTTCTCAACTTTCCTACTTAGACAATATTTATTTATCTAGCTGGGAAAGTTGAGTTGATATAAAAATTATCTTTTAATCTCAAAATTCATATTCATTAATTGTTTAACGTCATCCAGATCGTCAGTGATGTTTCCATCTCCGTGGAGTGTATGTTTAATCGCACTTAATGCTACACCGAAATTCACTATATCAGGTGGTGAAAATTTTTTTATTAATCCATACATCATCCCACTTGCAAATGCATCTCCACCACCAACACGATCAAGAATATTAAATCTTAAAAGATTACTCTCGTAAGTTTGTCCGTTATACCACATGTACGCCATCAAGCTGTTTTCGCTGCCACTGTGAACATAGCGCACGTGTCTGGCAATAACTTCAATATTAGGATATGCTTCAATGAATTTCTTGAAAATTAAATCTTGTTCTTCTAGATTTGGTTGGAAAGGAATATCATCTTTCCAATCTCCTTTTGAATAATCATCAGGATCCTTATATAAATGATAAGGTTCAATACCGAATAAAACATTAATATAAGGTAAACATTTTGTACAGAAGTCCCTGGCTTCTTCCCAAGTCCAAAGTGCTGCTCTGAAGTTTCCATCGAAACTAACAGTCAAACCTAATTCATTTGCTGTTTTGAGGCAATTAAAAATAAAATCAGCACAACTTTTATCTAATGCAGGAGTTATTCCACTTAAATGTAACCAAGTAAATGGTTTCAGTAATGCTTTAAGATTGACCTTGCTATAGTCATACTCTGTGATTGCGCTATGCTTTCTATCATATGTTACTTTTCCAGAACGAATTCCATATCCCGACTCATAAAAATATGAGCCTAGACGATGAGTTGGCGTTTCTTCAGGAGTGCTAAGAATGATAGGTGTACAATGAACATCATTACTCCTTAACCAACGAATTGCACTTTTCCCTAAGCTGTTATTCGGTACAACACTGAAAAAAGTACTGTCAATACCAAGATTTGCGAGTGATAATGCAATATTTGCTTCACTTCCACCGTAACTTACGTCGAAACTATTTGTCATTCTAACCTTGTAATAATTAGGAGGAGTTAGTCTCAACATAATTTCGCCAATAGTAATAAGTCTTGTAGGATCTAGTTGATTTTTTAGAATTGAATTTTCATGTTTCAAGATTACTCTACCTCCAAACCTTATTAATGATAATTTACATTTGTCATTGATTATGTATTGATTATATATGAATAAGAATAATATTGCTCAAATACTACCTAAATACTACTAAAAAGAGGAATTTATTGTTAAGGTTATATGTGTTAAGGCAATTATGTTATTATAGATCCTAGTAAAATTAATAAGTTATTTTATTTATTTTTTTGATATTTTTGAGGGGTAGTGTATGTTAAATATTTTAGAAGAAGCTAATAGGTGTATCCAGTGTAAAAAACCAAGATGTAGACAAGCGTGCCCAATTAATAACCCAATACCGCAATTTATCCAGTTGTTAAAGGATGGCAAGATCAAAGAAGCGGGTGATTTAGTATTTATTAATAATCCATTATCAATTGTATGTTCTTTGGTTTGTCCGCATGGAGAGTATTGTCAAGGCCATTGTATCAAAGGGATTAAATCTACTCCGGTTCAAATAGGACAGATTGAACACTATATTGCACAATATTGTTTGGACAATTTAGATCTGTTTATAACGAATGAATATTCCGGAAATGTTGGTGTTATTGGTGGTGGAGCAGCCGGAATTGCTTTAGCATTTTTCTTACAAAGAGTTGGCTATCAAGTGACAATATACGAAAGTCAAGCAAAAATTGGTGGTATAATGCGCTACGGTATTCCCGAATTCCGTCTACCCAATAAAATAATAGATCGTTTAGAAAATAAATTACATGAAATGGGCGTAATAATTCATCCTCACACAACAGTTGGACCTACTACAACTGTTGATGATATGTTACGTGATGGCTTTGATGCAGTGTTTATGAGCACAGGTGTCTGGAAACCAAAAAAACTTAGCATTAACGGAGATTCATTAGGACATGTTCATTATGCAGTTAACTTTCTAAAATCACCNGAAGTTTTTGATTTAGGAGATAACGTTGTCGTAATAGGCGCCGGAAATGTGGCTATGGACTGTGCTCGTTCTGCAGTTAGGCGTTCCGTCAGAGAAGTTATAGTAATGTATCGTAAAGGTGAAAAAGATATGCCGTGCCGAGAAGATGAATATGGTGCAGCAAAGATGGACGGTGTACACTTCTCTTTTTATTCTTCGCCTACCAGAATTACGCGTGAGGGTATTTANTATTTGGATACTTCTGAAGATGGAACAGATGAAGAATTATTTATGCCGGCAGATACAGTTATTGTTGCTATTTCTCAAGAATCACAGAAAAACATTGTTGCAACGTCACCTGAAATTGAATTGGATGATTATGGTCGGGTGATTGTGGATGATAATATGATGACTACCAAACAATCAGTTTTTGCATCAGGAGATGTGGTAACAGGAGCAAAAACTGTAAATATGGCTGTAACTCAGGCAAAACAAGCTGCAAATTCGATTCATAATTATATACAAGGTAAGAGAAATTCGGATTGGCAGGAAGAATTGCTATATTCTTATGATATTGTTCAAACCAGAGAGGAAGATATGGCCAGGTTTACGAGAGAAAGATAATTTTTCAAATGCATTTTCTAATTGAATCATTATTCTCTAGAAAAGTTGCTAAAATAGTGTAATATCTGACTTGCAATAATTTTTCATTTTGGTAGAATATCTAGGCACGCCTTTAAGAAAGGCAATTTTTTGTTGCTTAATTAGGCTAAAAGGAAGTGAAAAAATGAAAGTTAGACCATCGGTAAAACCGATCTGCGAAAAATGCAGAGTTATTAAACGTAGAGGCAGAGTTATGATCATTTGCTCTGATCCTAGGCACAAACAAAGACAAGGATAATCGACTTTAGCAATCGATTATTGTTGAGGACACGCAAAAAGGATGCGGCTGCATCAATCTTAACCGAGATTGTTGTTTTCCTTCATACGTGTTTTTCAAATTTATCGTTACAATTTAAAACACTAAGATTGATGGAGGTGCATTAATGGCACGTATTGCAGGGGTAGACATCCCCAACGAAAAGCGTGTTGAAATCGGTCTCACCTATATATTCGGAGTAGGTAGAACAACCGCAACAGAAGTTTTAGAAAAATGCGGCATTGACCCAAATACACGCGTTAAAGATTTAACAGAAACAGAGATTACNCAAATCCGTGATGTCCTGGAAGAGGACTATACTATAGAAGGTGATTTGCGCCGTGAAGTTGCAATGAATATCAAACGTTTGACTGATATTGGTTGCTATCGTGGTCGCCGTCACCGTGCCGGACTTCCCGTTCGCGGTCAACGCACAAAGACCAATGCCAGAACCCGTAAGGGAACTAAGAGAAGAAGTTCTTCGGGTAGACGTTAGTAGGGAGGAATATCATGGCAAAAACAAAAAGAAGAGCAAGAGTTAGACGTCGTCAACGCAAGAATGTAGCTAACGGACAAGCACATATTCATTCTTCCTTTAATAATACAATTGTTACAATTACTGATCTACAAGGTAATGTAATAGCTTGGTCAAGTGCCGGAGCGCAAGGTATGCGAGGATCCCGTAAAGGGACACCGTTTGCTGCCCAATTAGCTTCTGAAACAGCTGCAAAAGCTGCTGCTGATCAAGGTATGCAAACAGTAGAAGTATATGTAAAAGGACCGGGTTCAGGTCGTGAGTCTGCTATCAGAGCTCTTGATACTGCCGGTTTAGAGGTAGTCTTAATCAAAGATGTAACACCAATTCCACATAATGGTTGCAGACCACCTAAAAGAAGAAGAATTTAAGGAGGATCAATATGGCTAGAGATATGTCACCAATTCTGAAACGCTGTCGCGCTTTGGGCATTGAGCCTCAAGTAATGGGGATCAATAAAAAATCAAAAAGAAATCCTCAAAGATCACGTCGTAAAGACAGTGAATATGGTCGTCAGTTACGTGAAAAACAAAAAGTAAAATTTATTTACGGTGTTTTAGAAAAACAATTTAGAAATTTATTTAATAGAGCATCTCGTATGTCGGGTGTAACGGGTGAAAACTTATTGCAATTATTAGAATTGCGTATGGATAATGTAATTTATAGATTACGTTTAGCANATACCCGAGCACAAGCAAGACAATACGTTTCTCATTCCCACTTTTTGGTTAATGGGAGAAGACTTAATGTTCCATCAGCTACTTTACGTGTAGGTGATGTAATTACTTTAAAAGAACGCTCTAAGAAGTTAGAACCATTTACTGAATTAGATGAGGCTGTGATTCCTGAATGGTTATCCATGAATTGGGATACCATGGAAGCTAAAGTTGTCGGACTTCCTTCACGTGAAGATATTGATTTTGATGTTGAAGAAACCTTAATCGTTGAGTTGTACTCCAGATAATATTTTGATTGCAAAAAACGATTGAGATTAATGTGCTTTAAGGAGGCCTTAATGTTAGAAGTTAGACAACCCGTTATTGAATGTATTGAAAAAAATGAGGATAACTCATATGGAAAATATACTGTCGAGCCTCTGGAACGTGGTTATGGTACAACTATAGGCAACGCTTTGCGTAGAGTGCTTCTTTCGTCATTACCCGGATATGCGGTAACCGCAATACGCGTTGAAAATGTATATCATGAATTTTCAACAATTCCCGGCGTGATAGAAGACATGACAGAAATTATATTAAATGTTAAAGATTTGAGAGCAAAACTACATACCGAAGGACCGAAAACTGTTTATATCAGTACGGAAGAAGATTTTGTCGGCGAAGTTACAGCAAATGACATTGTTCGTGATGATGAAGTAGAAATTCTTAACCCGGATCTGGTTTTGGCGACCTTGAACGGTGAAGGTCGTCTCTTGATGGAGTTGACGATTGATCAAGGTATAGGCTACCGCAGTGCGGAACGCAATAAAATACCTAATCAACCGATTGGTGTAATTCCTGTAGATTCAATTTTCAATCCTGTACGCAAGGTTAATTATCGTGTAGATGATACACGTATTGGTCAAATTACTGACTATGACAAATTAACACTTGAAATATGGACTGACGGAACTATCGAAACCGAGGATGCTTTAAATGACGGGGCACAACACTTAATCCAACACTTAGCTCTTTTCTGTGATTTGGAAACAGAGCTGGAAGAAGTTGAAGAAG
>JGI24708J26588_10004178_pt1 | contig 10113 bp, 10 predicted proteins | sample BioPla1DNA2_FD_26588 | JGI IMG/M metagenome (IMG submission 26588) | reverse complement strand
TGCCGATACTTCTCTTATGCTGATTTGTCTGCTTCCTACTTCATGAACGCCCTCGTCTATCAATCTCTCAATCTGCTTAATTTTGTTATCGTTGGTATTCTGATAGATAGGTAATAGCTGTATACTTTCGTTTAATTCCTCAAATTGAATAATTGAATCAACGTCTATATCTGCCCTGTAATTGACTTCGACTATATCGGTTATAGTTTGTATGTCTAACTTCTTAATGTCGCTTAGAGCGTCTATATGGACCTCTCTGCCCCATTCATCACAAGGGTAACAGTAGCCGCCTGTCCTGGGGTGGAAGCCTAAAGGCAATTTATAACCTTGATCCCCTCCACCTCTTAACTCAATTTGCTTTTTAGATACTGCTAGATCATTGAGAAGAACCTCATAGAATTTATTGATAATAACCTTATCAATCATTTGAGATAAAAATATATCTATGTGGTAACCCTTCCCTCCACTGTGGGAAATAAGGATATTATTATTATCTATTCCATAGTTGAGAATGGTTTGATATGTACGGTTTAATAAATCAATATCTAAAATATCAACATCAAGCCCTATCAAGTTGCTATAATCTTTCGGAAAGTATATACCTATAGTCTTTTTTCCTTGCAAATGCTCTTTGATGTCGTTATCGCATAGCCCCCAACTTCTAGTATCGCCCTTCTTGACTGTATAGGCTTGTCCGTTTGTATACTCTAGAAATCTATATCTGACGGAAATATAAAAATCATTTATAAACTGTATTAAAGCTATTTCTTTTGCTTTCTCTGGCTCATACTCTTTGATGTATTGATCCATAGTGTAACCATGTGTCTTTAAGTGGCTGCTTGTTATCTTTTTAAATTCCTTTTTGCATATCCTGCACTCTGCCAATCCTTCACCTTCTCCCTTATGGTCTTTTTTCGCCTTTACTGTCTATGTAGTCAACCAACGCAAATTTGCGTTCGTTAGAAATACCGCCTGCATTCAGCTTTTCGATTTTGTATTTCTCCGCTTTTTGCCGCTTAATTGCCTCTGGAACCAATGTTCTATCCTAAAGGCATAAATCATTGCCTATTTATCAAAAACTCCTTAAAACGCCATTAAACCCCATAAAAAAAGGCTCGTTCCTGATTTCCAGGAATAAGCCCGCATTGATTACTTTTTTATATGTACTTCATTTTAAGTATTGCAAAACTGCTATAAATGCTTTAAAATATGGGTACAATAAAATAATAATCCTGGTATTTATCCCGGTAGGCTTTACAGTATTTCGTCGGCAAAACTTCATACTGTGAGGCCTTGTTCTTTTTATGTGTTAAATTATATATAACTTGCTTTCTTGTGTCTACATTTACTTTTTGAATATCCGTTGCCATAAAGGGATCTTTTTATCTTCTCTCATTTCTCTCATGTGGCGGATCTCCTGGCGGAGTTCTTCAATCTGTTGCTGCTGATCCGCTACCTTGTTCAAGGCCTCGGTGTTATCCTCAATAACTCTTTTTATTGTTTCAATCATGCCCCTGTTCTGGCTTAGTATTTGCAACATTGTTTCTTGGGTACTCCGAAGCTCATAACTCTGGCTTTGTGGATCTATTGTAATTACTTGTTCGTATTGCCCCTTTAATATATCTCTGATTTCCTCAACCCTCTTACCATTGGAAGATAAAGAGTATATTTGCCCTATGATAGCCGCCACTTCATCAGGATATTTCACAACCGCCCCAAATCTTTGACCTTTTATAAAGTCTGAGTAAGTGTTTAAATATCTTCTCGCTGTGGTTTCCGGAATAGTTAAATTCCTTGCTATTTCGTTTATGCTCCGCCACTCTGCCATATTTCAACCGCCTTTATTTTGTTGTGGTGTACCACTACTCCGCCACTACTCCGCCACTACATTAAAACCTTTTGTTAGCAAGTATTTGAAGTACTCCGCCACCTTATGGCGTACACCACTTAAAAATTATTATATGTTTGCTCGGCCTGTTCCTCGGTGATCATATCCATAAAATACTTCATTTCGCTTTCAAGCTGTTTTATAACTTCTCTGTCAAGTTCCAGATCTTTAGCCGCCCTTATCATATAACCAATTGCAGCTGCGTTTGTCATAATCTCACCCCTCCAAATTTTAGCTATTCAAATACTATATGTTGTGTGTGGCCCTGTTTTGGCTTACTCTGAAATATTAAAAAAAGCTATAAGTGCCTTACAAGGCCACTTTTACATAATTCAGTATGTAGACAAAAATTTAATTTTGTTCAATCTGTTCAGTTTTATGCCCCTGATCTTGTTTTAAACAGTTTTTTACAGACTAACAACCTCCTGTCCTGTAATAGCCTTTAAAATGAATTGTAGGCCATCGTGGAAGCCCTTCGTATAACAAACATCTGCAATTCTCGTTTCTATACCAGTTTCAGCTTCTTCAATATCCAAATAATCCGGCCTATTCTCAATTAGTTTTATAAACTCTGCTGATAGCTCTTTGTACTGAATATCCTCGGTATAAGGATCATAAACCCTTTTTAATGCTGTTTTCTCGTCTAATTTAATCATGAATAACTCCTTTCGTTTGTAGCATCTGCCATTGAAAGAAGCTCAATAATATGCGATAATCATATTGAAGGCTATCTCTTAGCAGATGGCGTTTTGGGCCGGTACTCTTGCCTCTGAACATGGATAGAGTTTCCGGCTTTTTATTTTTCCTTTAACCATTTTTCTACTTCTTCCTTTTTGAATAAAACCTTGCGTTGAACCTTAATACATGGTAAACCCTCCTTTCTCCATCTATCAACCGTTGATTCGCTTACCTTTAAAAATTGAGCAATTTCTTTCTTGGTTGAATACTCATTCAACGTTTTATCACCTCTTTACTATTCGCTATACCTCATTATAATTCATTATAATTAATTAGTCAATAGCATTTTTATTTTATTTCCAGGACTGTGTTTTAGTTTCAGTTCTGCACCTTCCTATAAAAAAAGAGCCAGGCAAAAACCCGGCTCGCTGCTCTTCTTGTTCCCTCGTTTGCCTCATTAAAAAATTATTGTTACAACATTTAGTAATGGTAGAGGGGGAACCTCGGCCGTGTATTATCCATTCAGGCCCACGGCCAGGCTGTCCCTTGTTCGCTTTAAAGTGTTACAAGGACCACTAAGCCTTTTAAAAAGCCACTCCAATGTTAGGGGGAAAGGAGAATGAAGCCCTACACGGAGCGACTCAAGGCCATGCTCAAGGCCAAACCTAAGTCTAAAGGGAGTTTATATAAAGCCTTTCGGCATTATAACAATTTAAGCACCTAAACCTACCGCAACACACGCTGATGGATTGAACGCTGCATCAACTACTGCCAACGCCCTTAAATCAATGCTTGCTGCTGTAAAGCCCGAAGACCTATCTGCTTCTACCTGAATAGGCATTGCGAATCTTACATACAACTGTTTAGGATCTATTATATAAATCGTATCGTCTGCCATATGTTCAGATAAAACGATCTCTTTACCCAGGAATCTTGTTGCTCCATCTGATAGAGAGAAAGCATATTCTTGAGTGCCTTTGAATTGGCTAACCTTATAAAGCATATCTGCGTTCATAAGGATAATGGCGTTTCTAGCGTATCTCTGTGGCAAATAGCTTAATGCTGTTGCTATGTCTGCCGGGCCGATCGCTGTTTCTGCGCTTGATGTTAGCTTTTGATTAGTTCCTGGTGTCCAGGTTAAGTTGTCTAACCCTTTAGGCTGTCCTGATCCTGTTCCAGAAATAAATGACTTTTCAAGCGTTTCTATAACCTCGGCACTCAATAGCTGCAGCATCATATCCTGGAATTCTGCTGTTGCCATGCTATAAGAGGCAGCTGAGATCCTCGACCAGCGATACAGTTCAAATCCGCCTAACTCTAAATTAGTAAGTATCGGGCTTGCCTCATAGCTATTTGATTCAGCGTCAACATCTGAGTTTTCAATTTTCCAACTTGCAGCTGTGTTTGATGCAATAGGAATCTTAATTTTTCCTGCGTGTTCCTCAATCATTACTGTTGCTCTATGCAGCAAATCCGACCATTTCTCCGATGATATAAGCGTACTCATAATCGTTGTAGGTATAACCGCAGCTGAACCACTCAGGCTCAATGCTCTTAGTTCTATGTCCGTCATTGTCTTAATTCCAGTCGTCAGATACTTCTGGAATGCTTTTAATTCTAAACCGTTACTGGATTTTTCCATGTTTTCACCCCCGAATTTATCAATTACTTTGCATTCTTCACCTTTTACAGATAAATCAGTTAGATCAATAACTTTTGTTTTATTTTTTAATGCGCTTTTATTCGCCTCGGCAAGCTCAACTTTTTCCCACTTGCTATCAAGTGCTTCAATCTCTTTCATTTTTGCATCAGCTTTTTCTATCTTTCTCTCGTCAAGCTCAACTTTTTCCCACTTGCTATCAAGTGCTTCAATCTCTTTCATTTTTGCATCAGCTTTTTCTATCTTTCTCTCGTCAAGCAAGGCCTCGGCTTCATCAAGTAAAGCCTTTCTTTGTGCTAAATACTGCTCTTTATTCATGTTTTCAACTCCTTTTTATATATTAGTCCAAACAAAAAAGCACGACTTCTTGTCATGCTTTGCTGCAGATCGTTTTTATTCTGTGGCTTATTTATGTTGTTCCAGTATTTTGTCATGCTGTTCCTTTTGTCTTTTTAACTCCTCAACCTTGCTATTTTTTACTACGGTATAAAGTTCTTTTCCTGTAAGCGTTCTTGGCCCTTTATCATCAATTACATGTATGAATTCATCAAGGCTTTTTCTTAAAGAACCATGAACCTCTCTTTGTGCGGCTTCCTCGCCCATCCTCAAAATAATCATGTTTTGAATAACCATATATTCCGGGATCTTTAGGCCGTCTGAATAGTGTTTGATGTACTTTAGGAAGTCATCATCAAAGTTATAAAGCATATCTATTGCCTTAATTATTAGCTCGTTCCTCGTCATGCCTATTTTTTCCGCCTTTGCAGCTAGATCCTCCGCATCCCACTTGCTGCTTGCTGGTAATACCAATGTAATTCTTTTATACTCTGCCATTTTCTTGGCCTCCTTATGTTATTTAAATATTATGCAATCGTTCAAATCCCCGCCATGCTTCATATGTAATGCTGCAGAATATGGCGTCAAGTCTTTTTTGTTAAAACAATTTCGCTTATCGAGCAGCTTTTCATATTTTGCTAAAATCTTATTTTCCTTAGACTTCTTTCTATTTCTTGCCATACAGTACCCCCTTATAAAATAGTATTGATATTGAGAAATATTTTAAAAATAACATTCAACACCACTATTCATATATATTGTATCACAAATTGTATGAATGTCAAGCAATATATAATATATTTTATTGATAGTTGCCTGGTAGAAGCCTGCGGCCATTTTGCAAAACCCGCAAACCTTGACTATACAAGGCTTACAAGGGGGTAAAAAACCGAAAAATGCTAATTTATTATTTATGCCCGTAACGGAAAAATAAACACATAGCAATTTTCTTTTATATCTTCATCAAGGCTAAAACCCGTTAAGGTATGCATTTGCGCTCAATTGCGTTCGTTTGCGTGCAAGTGCGTGCATCTGCGTCAGGTTATATATAGCATCACCATAAGACTATAAGATAGGGGCAGAAAGTGGTAACGGTAGGGGTGAAAAGGGGTATCACATGACACAATAGCAAAGGTTGAAAAGATAGAACAGAAAGCCACGGATGAAATAAAAGCACAATGCCTTGCATGTCTTTAAATATATTTCTTAGTTTTTTAATTTCTGCTTAAAGCTTTGTATTTCTTTTTAATTACCGCCATATACTTCACTCTATTTTTAGGCAAGGGGGGTCATGCGTGTACCCTGCGTATTAAATGGAGGTTGCCCCTCCGGTCGTTAAAAAATTTTGCTGGAAATTTTTAGGAGGGGGCTATATAGCTATCATTATCTGCCCATGATCCCCTTCATAAAACATTTTATCTCTCTTTTTGTTAAACCTTGCCTCTCCTAGAGGTGTTATAACCCCATCGCAATCTATACACCGTCTACCATCTGTTGCTTCGCTCCCCCCATTTTTGGGTTGAGTGCAGGCTTGCTTGAGAGAAAGACTTTTCCCCAATTTTAGTGGAAAGTACCGGAGGCCGTCCATCAACCGATCCATAAATGGATTCGTTGTTCAATCTCTGGCATTGAATCCATAATTGGATTGACCTCTTTTTTTAACCTTCTTTTCCTAGCCATCTTTCTATATTTAAGAGCTATTTACAGATGAAAGTAGGTAGCTATTTATTGGCTGTATGTGTATATATACTTTATTTAATAGGACCCTTTGACCCTAAAAACTAACTCTAACCCTATGGTAGCAATGGTTTGAAGGGTGTCAAAAACTTGTCTTTTTTGATGGATATACCCCTTTAATAAGTAAAGGGCGTTTGATGAAATAAACGGTCCTATTAAGAAAGGTTATAAGGGCAACTTTTAAGGCTTTTGTATTTCTTTCCCTTGATGTGCTTCCTTCTTTCTCTATCATTCGACAAGTAGCATAGTGCTTTATATAAGCAATCCTTGCATAGTTCAGCACCATTACATACTGTAAAGGCTTTAATCTCCTTCTCATAGCTTGTAAAGTGTATTAGCTTGTATTTGTTGGGCTTCTTCTTAAAACCTCCCTCAGGGGCTGCTGTGCCCCTCTCAACTACTAGCAGCTTCCCTAATCTCTCTAGTGCGTTTATTTGTTCTTTTAATCTGCTTATATGATTCTTCCCGCCCATATCAATCAGCTGCTTATACGTCATATAGAAAATACCTTCTTGGTCTGCGTATGCTTTGCTGTGGATCATGAAGATATAATATAATCTTCTCAATGCTTCATTCTGCAGCTTGTGCCCTGTGTCAATACTGAGTACTTCCCTTACCTCTGGCAGGGTAATAGTTATCTTATTGGCTTGTATCCTGAACCGGTAGCCTGTCTTATATACTGATTTGACTGTATGCTGAATATGACTCCTAACCTCGTTGTCAACAATCGTCTTGCTCCATTTTGTATTTATCCATTGATTCATGAATTCCATAGTTTCGGCTATACAGTAACCCTTAATGTCTTTCAGGTATGCCGATACTTCTCTTATGCTGATTTGTCTGCTTCCTACTTCATGAACGCCCTCGTCTATCAATCTCTCAATCTGCTTAATTTTGTTATCGTTGGTATTCTGATAGATAGGTAATAGCTGTATACTTTCGTTTAATTCCTCAAATTGAATAATTGAATCAACGTCTATATCTGCCCTGTAATTGACTTCGACTATATCGGTTATAGTTTGTATGTCTAACTTCTTAATGTCGCTTAGAGCGTCTATATGGACCTCTCTGCCCCATTCATCACAAGGGTAACAGTAGCCGCCTGTCCTGGGGTGGAAGCCTAAAGGCAATTTATAACCTTGATCCCCTCCACCTCTTAACTCAATTTGCTTTTTAGATACTGCTAGATCATTGAGAAGAACCTCATAGAATTTATTGATAATAACCTTATCAATCATTTGAGATAAAAATATATCTATGTGGTAACCCTTCCCTCCACTGTGGGAAATAAGGATATTATTATTATCTATTCCATAGTTGAGAATGGTTTGATATGTACGGTTTAATAAATCAATATCTAAAATATCAACATCAAGCCCTATCAAGTTGCTATAATCTTTCGGAAAGTATATACCTATAGTCTTTTTTCCTTGCAAATGCTCTTTGATGTCGTTATCGCATAGCCCCCAACTTCTAGTATCGCCCTTCTTGACTGTATAGGCTTGTCCGTTTGTATACTCTAGAAATCTATATCTGACGGAAATATAAAAATCATTTATAAACTGTATTAAAGCTATTTCTTTTGCTTTCTCTGGCTCATACTCTTTGATGTATTGATCCATAGTGTAACCATGTGTCTTTAAGTGGCTGCTTGTTATCTTTTTAAATTCCTTTTTGCATATCCTGCACTCTGCCAATCCTTCACCTTCTCCCTTATGGTCTTTTTTCGCCTTTACTGTCTATGTAGTCAACCAACGCAAATTTGCGTTCGTTAGAAATACCGCCTGCATTCAGCTTTTCGATTTTGTATTTCTCCGCTTTTTGCCGCTTAATTGCCTCTGGAACCAATGTTCTATCCTAAAGGCATAAATCATTGCCTATTTATCAAAAACTCCTTAAAACGCCATTAAACCCCATAAAAAAAGGCTCGTTCCTGATTTCCAGGAATAAGCCCGCATTGATTACTTTTTTATATGTACTTCATTTTAAGTATTGCAAAACTGCTATAAATGCTTTAAAATATGGGTACAATAAAATAATAATCCTGGTATTTATCCCGGTAGGCTTTACAGTATTTCGTCGGCAAAACTTCATACTGTGAGGCCTTGTTCTTTTTATGTGTTAAATTATATATAACTTGCTTTCTTGTGTCTACATTTACTTTTTGAATATCCGTTGCCATAAAGGGATCTTTTTATCTTCTCTCATTTCTCTCATGTGGCGGATCTCCTGGCGGAGTTCTTCAATCTGTTGCTGCTGATCCGCTACCTTGTTCAAGGCCTCGGTGTTATCCTCAATAACTCTTTTTATTGTTTCAATCATGCCCCTGTTCTGGCTTAGTATTTGCAACATTGTTTCTTGGGTACTCCGAAGCTCATAACTCTGGCTTTGTGGATCTATTGTAATTACTTGTTCGTATTGCCCCTTTAATATATCTCTGATTTCCTCAACCCTCTTACCATTGGAAGATAAAGAGTATATTTGCCCTATGATAGCCGCCACTTCATCAGGATATTTCACAACCGCCCCAAATCTTTGACCTTTTATAAAGTCTGAGTAAGTGTTTAAATATCTTCTCGCTGTGGTTTCCGGAATAGTTAAATTCCTTGCTATTTCGTTTATGCTCCGCCACTCTGCCATATTTCAACCGCCTTTATTTTGTTGTGGTGTACCACTACTCCGCCACTACTCCGCCACTACATTAAAACCTTTTGTTAGCAAGTATTTGAAGTACTCCGCCACCTTATGGCGTACACCACTTAAAAATTATTATATGTTTGCTCGGCCTGTTCCTCGGTGATCATATCCATAAAATACTTCATTTCGCTTTCAAGCTGTTTTATAACTTCTCTGTCAAGTTCCAGATCTTTAGCCGCCCTTATCATATAACCAATTGCAGCTGCGTTTGTCATAATCTCACCCCTCCAAATTTTAGCTATTCAAATACTATATGTTGTGTGTGGCCCTGTTTTGGCTTACTCTGAAATATTAAAAAAAGCTATAAGTGCCTTACAAGGCCACTTTTACATAATTCAGTATGTAGACAAAAATTTAATTTTGTTCAATCTGTTCAGTTTTATGCCCCTGATCTTGTTTTAAACAGTTTTTTACAGACTAACAACCTCCTGTCCTGTAATAGCCTTTAAAATGAATTGTAGGCCATCGTGGAAGCCCTTCGTATAACAAACATCTGCAATTCTCGTTTCTATACCAGTTTCAGCTTCTTCAATATCCAAATAATCCGGCCTATTCTCAATTAGTTTTATAAACTCTGCTGATAGCTCTTTGTACTGAATATCCTCGGTATAAGGATCATAAACCCTTTTTAATGCTGTTTTCTCGTCTAATTTAATCATGAATAACTCCTTTCGTTTGTAGCATCTGCCATTGAAAGAAGCTCAATAATATGCGATAATCATATTGAAGGCTATCTCTTAGCAGATGGCGTTTTGGGCCGGTACTCTTGCCTCTGAACATGGATAGAGTTTCCGGCTTTTTATTTTTCCTTTAACCATTTTTCTACTTCTTCCTTTTTGAATAAAACCTTGCGTTGAACCTTAATACATGGTAAACCCTCCTTTCTCCATCTATCAACCGTTGATTCGCTTACCTTTAAAAATTGAGCAATTTCTTTCTTGGTTGAATACTCATTCAACGTTTTATCACCTCTTTACTATTCGCTATACCTCATTATAATTCATTATAATTAATTAGTCAATAGCATTTTTATTTTATTTCCAGGACTGTGTTTTAGTTTCAGTTCTGCACCTTCCTATAAAAAAAGAGCCAGGCAAAAACCCGGCTCGCTGCTCTT
>JGI24708J26588_10004174_pt1 | contig 10115 bp, 2 predicted proteins | sample BioPla1DNA2_FD_26588 | JGI IMG/M metagenome (IMG submission 26588) | reverse complement strand
GATGGAGTTCCACCAACAACTGCTCCTACATTTTCTGGTGCCTTATCGGTTAATACCAATAAACCATTCATATTAATGGTACCATCATTATTTCTGGTTAGNTTNNTGCTAGTATCTAGGTTAACAAACCAATCTTCAGCCACTTGTCTACCTTCGGTATTCTTAGAACTCTTACTAGCCTGATCCCAGTAATAATTGCTTGGACCATAGATCTTATTCGTATCCTGTGTTCCCTTAGCCTTAATATTCTCACCAGCTGCATTTTCTAAGTTTTCTGTACGGAAGGAAATAACACCCTCTGCAAAGAAATCTGTATTGACAGCATCATTGGTATAGAAGGCTACGTTATAAGAACCATTGTTAAATGTGGTACTGTTATAAACGATGATATTTGGACCACTGTTGGAATCGATACCTTTGGCTTTATTATCATAAGTTACGCTGTTCATTAATATATGATTGCCTTGGATACTGCTTCCACCTAGTTTAAATCCATTACCATTACCAGCATTGGTTCCATCTGGAAGGAAACCATTTCCATAGGTTACACAGTTTCGAATAATAACCTGACCAATTGGTCCAGTTTCTGGTTTCGCAAATAGATCCCACCCATCATCGGCATTGTTGTATGCGATACAACCATCAAATACATTACCTTCGCCAATGGTAAGTTTTGCAGCAAATCCATCGGCATCCTCATAACCTCGATCTGCGTTTGCATAAGAGGTACAGTTGAGTACTAAGTTATTGGATGGCCAATCTTCAAACTTATCCGAGGATAGATATCTACTAATTTGGATACCAGTATTTCCGTTATAATAAGTATTCACTTGATCAAGCACACAATAATCACCAGATAATTGTACGCCCTTTTGCATATCCGCAGTATTGGTTACATCAAATCCACGGATATACCAGTAGTCTCCTGCAAATACCATTCCAGCACTTGCTTTACTAAAATCAAATACCGGTCTTTCCCCATTAGGATCAGCGATTAAGTAAATCATCTGATCTGCAGTACCATTGATACCACGAGGAACTGTTACCGTTCTATTTAATTTATAGGTTCCTTCTGCAAGGACGATAAATTGACCCGCTTTTACATATTTTACTGCTGTGTAGATATCCAACGGATTTTCCTTACTACCTGTTCCACTCGCAAAGCCGTTCGGTGCTACATGGAGTACCTCACGATCATAGAATTTATGATTTACTTTATGGGTAAAGGTAGCTGTTTCATAGGAAGATAGATATTCATATTCACTGAATTTGAAATCTTTATCCGGTGTGAATTCTACTGTGAATGTATTATCACCAAGATCTAATTTTACATTCATCTTAGCATAAGTATCTGCAGTTACCACTTTATCAGTAACGATTGGATTACCATTCTTACCTTTTACTGTTAATAGACCATCCGCATTGGATAAGAATATTAATTCATAGTCATCGTTACCAGTAGCAGTTGCTGATACCACTTTATAAGAAGGTGTAACATAGGTCTTCTCTCTTTCCTCTGCAGGAGGATCTGTTTTTGGATCTGAAGTGGTAAGTTTAATATCGGTTACAGTAATCTTTGCATTTCTGGAAGCGAAGAAACCAACATAGATATTGTCCTTATCAATCTGAGTTAGATTATCACGTTCAATATCATAATAAAGTTTGGTCATGATGTTTCCATCTTCGTCCGTATAGCTCAAACGATATCCTGTATTATCTCTTTGAATCTTTAACTTAAAGGTTGTAACTTCCTTCACTGTTCCAACAGGATCTGGAGCCTCAAAGTTACCAACGATATTATAAGTACCGGATCCTTTTGATGCACAAGATATTTCAAGCGGACTCATAGTGGATTTAAATAATTCTGTTAAATTAGTATTAATGGTTCCATCTGCGATATTCTCCGCTGTAACACCAGTCTTCTCTTGAGCACCAACACCAAGTTTCATGGAAATCTTATCTCCAGCATCGGATACTTTCTGGTTAACACTATCCCAAAAATATTCAACCTTAGTAACCGTAGCCATATAGGAGTTATTCCAGAATACGGAACTATCTCCATTGGTACCTACAGCATCTGCTGCCATTAATCCAAAACCTTCCTGACCATTGGAATACTTCCAGGAATCAACATTTACGGTAGCTTCCAAAATAAAGTTTTCATTTTCAGGATCAATGGTTGTATAGTAGAATGCTAGGCCATCCGTAGATGCAGGAACTAATTTCCCCTTACCACCTTCACTAGCTACTGTTACAGAGCCTTCGTTGGCATTACCTTCATAATAGTTGGTAGAAGTATTTACCCCTTGACCGAATGCAGAGAAGAACCAAGGTCTTTGTGAGTCTTGGGTTGCTGTTGCAGAAATCTCATCTGCCTCAGATACATCCTCTCCACGAACAGCCTTAACAGCGATAATATACTTGGTACCAATGGTAAGACCTGTGATTAGGGCACTGGGTTCTGTTACGGTAATGCTATCCTTAAATTCGCTGTCTCCTTCTGCTCTATAAGATACCACATATTTTTCTGCTTCTTTTACAGAATCCCAAATAACTTCAATACTACCATTTCCTTTGCTGGTTGCACCTTTAATGGATGGTGTTCCCAAAGGAAGTACAAAGTCAAATAGTTGGGATAGTTCGCTTTCTTTTACTGTAGTTTCATCAGTTCTTTCTGCCACCACTTGGAAAGCATATTTACCACTGGATTCCGGTACAAGTTCAGCAGTTCTAGTAGTTAATTTATCATTCTTTCCTACTAATACACTGTCAATTACCTTGCCATCCTGATCCAGCATAGAAACAGTAGCCTTATCGGCACCATTCATACCAGTCACTAACTCAAAGGTTACAATAATCTTAGAACCATCTTGAGTAATGTCTGTAATTACTGGTGCTGCAACGGTATCCCAGTCACTTCTTTCTGGTTCAGAACTTCCACCTTCCATAGTAACCACAATACCATATACATTAACTCCACTGGATGGAGATGCCAAATAATAATCTCCTGCTTCTGTTATTTCAAGAACTCCTACTTCGTATCTTTGACCATAGGCTGGTACTTCTCCTACCATGGTTCCATCTAGTTTATACAAGCCAAGAGCTCGATCGGAACCTGAAGAGCTACTGATAGCATAGATCTTAACAGTAGCTGCCCCTGTCGTTGTAAAGTGAATGGAACGATAGTCTGCTGTACCAGTTCCTCCAAGTTTAATTCTTTGACTAAAGCTTTCGCCATCATCAAAGGTTTTACTATTTGCATCAACATCAACCTTACGATCACNAGNAGCCGTAATGGTAAATCCATTCTTTTCAAAGGTTGAATCATAAGAAGCAACTTCTAACTCATCCGCTGAAAGGGCAATTGTAACTGGTTCTGCTGGAACTTCTTCCATAGCAACAACTACACCATATACATTAACGCCGCTATCCTTGGATGCCAAATAGTAATCTCCTGCTTCTGCGATTTCTATGGTTCCTACTTCATATCTTTGACCATAGGCTGGTACATCTCCTACCTCTGTTCCATCAAGTTTAAACAAGGTAAGAGCACGATCAGAACCAGAGGAAGAGCTTAGTGCATAGATTTTAACGGTAGCTGCTCCTGTGGTTGTAAAGTGGATAGAACGATAATCTGCCGCACCAACTCCACCTAATTTAATTCTTTGACTAAAGCTTTCGCCATCATCAAAGGTTTTATTATTGGTATCAACATCAACCTTACGATCACTGGCAGCCGTAATCATAAATCCATTATGTTCAAATGTTGATGTATAAGAACCAGCTTCCACCTCATCGGCTTTCAATACCATAGTTTTTGTTTGAACCGGAGGATCAGTTGGGCTAGGTTCTACGATTTCCGCCACATCATCACTAGGATCAATGGTAAATGGTAGCCAATCTCCTAGGAATGCTTGGATTGCTTTTTCAGCACTTGATATATCTGTACCATCGGAAAGTTTCGCTTCGGTTAATACGGTTGACCATTCTGCACGTTCTGCGCTATGATCCGCTCCCTTCAGAGCTTCCATGGTTCCATATTCATACATCTTTTCTGATGTACCGCCTAAGGTACTTAACCAACCAATTGGTTCTATCATGGACTCTAATTCGCCGTAGAAATCAGTAGCATTGATAATCGTCTTATAGAAGACTACTTCACTATGGGTTGGGCTCCAAGGTCTTCCAAAGTAACCTGGTTTAGAAATCTTTTCAGAAGCTGTTTCTACACCCGGCTCTGCAGAAGTTACAGTACAGTTGTACATTAAGTAACCTCTTACACCCTCATTCTGCTGTGCTGCTGTAATATAAGCCACATCATTTCCATCTTCACTAGTATTTAAAACCAATTGACATTTGTAGAATACCGCTGTCATCGGTCCAAAGATGAAATCGCATGCTCCCATTACTTTACATTTATTAAATGCTACTAGAGAATTTCTTCCTCCATATAAGGTATCCTGTCTACCTACAAATCTACACTGATCAAAGTAAACATCAGATACATTATCTGCAATTGCTAAAGCAGCTGCTCTTTCCACAAAGGATCTATTTTGTACAGAAGTATCTCCAACTGTCTTTGGTCTAGGTCCTTTGCTACCTGCAAGCTCAACTAAGACATCATTGGCCTCTTTTTCAGAAATATACTGATTGAAGGAGTTTTCAAAAATGATATCTTTCGCTTCAAATCCACTGCTGTATACAACAACAGTTGCATTCCAATAACTTCCGCTGGTGGTTCCTGTTCCAGGGTTGGTAAAGGAAAGACTTCCGTTTGCCTTATTGGCTTCTAGAAGATCTGCATTGTATTTGCAATCCTTATCCATACTATAATAAGCATATCCATGCCCATAATAGGATGTAATTCGAACTGCTTCCTCTGCAATATCAACGCCCTTGTTCTTCAACTCAATACTTGGATTAGAACTTGCATTCTTTAATGTAACATTAGGAACATCGATTACTAACATTTCTTCGTAGTTTCCTGGTTGAATTTCAATGGTCACTCTTTCATTGTTCGGACGATACATATCACGAACTGCATCTAGAGCATCATTGATGGATGTGAAATCACAGCCTTGGGAACCTACGGTTATTGTTTCCTTATAAGGAATCGGATTTGTAACAGCTATACTTACTAGGTAAGTCTGTGTACTATTGGATCCCTCGATACTTTGAATTGTTACATAACCATCCTTCTTTGCTGTATAGGTAACCGTATCCATTTGATTGGTACTACCGGATCTCTCATCTACGATAGTTGTTGTGTCATCATCAAACTGGAAGGCTGCACTATAGCAATATTGAACTGTAATGACATCTCCTGCTTTCACAGGTACATCAACAGATCCACCATAGTTCATCAGCAAATAAGTTTTATTCTCTGATACATAAGCATTGGATAATTTAAGTCCTAAATAGTACTTGTTTCCACCAATAATTTCTATACCAGGATTTCCGTTATAGGTTGCGAAATCCCAACTATTTAGAGATTTGAATTTAACTACAGCTGTTGTTGCTTCGCCCTCAACTTTTACGTTAGGGGTTATATCCATCACCACAGGATATTCACCGGTTCNAATAACCTGAATGCTGTATTGTCCATCTCTTAGCTGGATTTCATCGTCCAATCCAAAGCCATAACTATAACCTTCTTCATTAATATTGCTGAAGATTATCATTGCATTGGTCTTAGCTTCTTCATCAATACCGGATAAAATCAATTCCACTGGATAGGTTGCTTTTGCTTCAAAAATCAGATCCTGTTTTAGTCCATTTTCTGTAGCAACTATGGTACCTGATCCAGTCAAGGAATAATCATTTATTCCGGAAACATCGATCACATATGTTACGCCTCTCTCTAGATTGAGGACATACTGCCCATTCTCCAACAAACGGAACTCTGGAACGTAAACACGATCCGATAAAAACTTTAATTGAACCTTAGATAAGGCATCCTCAGAAAGCCCTTTGATTTCACCATAAACCGATACAATATCCACTGGTTCTACCACGATATCAAAGTTCTGATTTCCTGCTCCCTTAGGAATGGAAATGGTATTTGCACTAGTAATTACATAACCATTGGCATTCTCTAAGGCCACATCATAATCATAGTTTTCATTTAAGGTGATACCATATGCACTACCAGATACCACATCAATTGCTCCACCGGTCACTGCCCCAATCGCACTTCCCGATACTGCTGCTAAGGTAGTCTCACCGGTCTTTTGATTTGTGAAGACAATTTGATAATTTTGAAGTTCTCCAGGTGCATCCACATTACCACTTACAATTACNGGACGGGTATGCTCACGATAAACTCTAGCAACAACCAATTTTTCATCGGTAGAGTAAATCNTATACATACCTTCTTCCCCTGCATAGAATTCCATTACCTGNGCTTTTCCTCCACCNAGTGAGAAAACCTGCTGTTGAATCTTACCAGAGGGACTCTCAAAATTGATGGTTGAACTACCTCCATTGGATCCAACAACAACAGTGAGGATATCATTCTTGTACAGTTTNACNTCTAGAAAGACATCAGGATTACTACCAGAATTTGAATAAANATATCCTGAATATGTAATGCTTCCATCCTCACTAGTCAGTATTTTGTCATCATAACGAGTTAAATTAGCGTTAGATGACCTTAACCTGTGGTTAATCTTACCTCCNCCGTTGAATCTTAGCTCGCCATCTGGAGTCGTAAGATCACCCATGCTAACACCTGTAGTACCTGGTGCAACATCTGGGAAATTATCGTTGATCATATCCACAGTAAGCTTATTATTGTATAGGCTTGAATCTAATTGTTCTGCACCAAAATCCCATACATCAATCTTACTGTAATCAACGGGTTGATTCCCAACAGGAATATTAGTAGCATCCTTCGGTTCATCTACAACTTGGGATGGCGTTTCCCCACTCTCGTATTCCTCCCCATTTGCTTCTGCATAAGCTACAGAATCCGGCGGTAGCATGGTAACAATCATGGCGAACGAGAGAAAAAACGCCATGGCACGCCGTTTACCCCTACGTAAAACATGGAACATACATTTACCTCCTTTATATTCTTATTCTGTAAGCACTTTCAGTGCATTTAATACAATCATGTTTGCATTTTAAGTTATTTTATCGTATTTTTGCACGGAAACTCTTACAGAATAGTCGACAAAATAAAATTGAAAGGAATAATACATTGTAAGTACTTTCAGATTAGACTAGTTTTAATTTAGCACTTATTAACATAATTGTCAATATGTAGTGACAATTATTTAACATAATTACTATGGAAGTCGTCAAATTATGCAATCTTTCACATACATTAGGCCAAAGTAACCATTTTATTACCAAATAAAAAAGCACCATGTATCTTGCATAATGCAAGAATGNTGCCTGATTAATGNTCCAGTATTATTTATAATTCGACTAANATTGCATGGTTTTATGCATGATTCCTAAGAATTTCCTTCAAGGTATCTAAAAGAATTTGAGTTTTATTCAAGGTATCTGGGGAAACAAGAATCTTTTTCACAAGAAATTCATCCAAAGGAAGCTGTTGTAAGACTATCTCCCTCTTAATCCAATCTATGGTTTCTTTCCTTAGGTAATTCCCCCTTTGGAGTAAATGCAAGATGTCAGGTGTCATTCTCTCCTGGCGTTCCTTCCATTCTAAATCCTTAACAGCCTTATCAAGACCTTTTAGCAAATTCAAAAGTTCTCCCTGTATGATTCCTGCATCTGTTAGGCTTTGCAAGCTTATCTCATTTTCTTTCATGTTTTCTAGAAGGCTTGAATTTACAATCCCGCTGGCTCGCAAGAAAAGTCCATATAATATCTTTCCCCGATAATAGTTACTAAGGAATTCTTCTTTTTCCTCTTTTTTAATCTGATTTAGGCCGCTTTCTTTCCTAGGATGCGCTGGACCTATATAGGTTTGATCTAAGCGTTCTAAAATATCATAGATCACAGAGGGTCTGGTCAATACTACTTCTATCTTCTGGTTGAAGATTTCCTCCAGAGTTTTCTTTATACCATCAAGAGAGGGTTCACCACAGGCCACTACCAAGCGATCTTCTCTTTTACCCAAAGGAAGAAGGTTCATGACTTTTGCCTGTTTTATACTTAAAACTTCCATCCAGTCTTTATCAGGAATTTCCATCTTGGTATCTAGTTCATAATAGTCAATATTATTTTGAGCTGCTAAGGTACTATAAAGGGTAGTTTCATCCAAGATTCCTAGAGCAATCAAGCTTTCCCCTAGTTTTCTCCCGATTTTCTTCTGATAATAAAGACCCATCTCCAACTGATCATTGGTGATCAAGCCCTGCTCCAAAAGTAATTTTCCCAACTGCTGCTTATTGTCTAAGATATTCTGAATATTTTCCGCATCATATACATATACCAAATCCTCTGTCAGAACATAGTATCTGCTCCTTCTAGAATCGTAAATAACTCTTTTATCTAAGTCGATGGCAAGNTCCACNAGACCTTCCAAGGACAAAATGTTAATACTCAATTGGTCCTTTAGTTCGACTCTTCCCTCCGTTATCCATTCCTTGAANCGTCTATGCTCTCTTGCTTTTTTACTTTTGANCTCTTTTCTNTCATAGATTAAGTAAAATAATAAGCCAGATAAGAAGATAACCACGATCAATGGCATAAGATTGGAACTTAATTTGTTTTGNATGGNATTTCCCGATCNTAAGTCACCGGTATTTTGAACAATGGGAACTTGAAGCATATGTTCATCAGCTTCTGCAATGGCAAAATCCACCGGTCCCAATCGAATCGGTATGGTGTGATTTAAAGTTTTATCCAAGGATATTCCATTGACCCTTCCCTGCACTCTAATATCAGAAAGGATTGCGATTTGATATATGCCATTATAAAACATCAATTCATCATTGATGGTCTGTAACAGTTCATAGCTTTTTGCTAGTTCTAGTTGCAGTTCTTCGGCCTGAAAAAAATTATGGTCAGTATTTTCTATGCCCTTCTCAAATTCAAACTTCTGCTCCTTACTTGTATATAAGGGATAGGACCAATAAACTTCGGATTTGTCATTGATACTACGAAGCAATACCCTGGATGTGATAGAACCCTCTAATTTTCCTGATCCCAATCCCGATATCTTTATTCTAGGACTTACATAAACCAAGGGATCCGAAGCATAAAAATAAGCAGCCAAACCAGCTTCTAACTCCGTACCCGCCGGCCAAATCCGTAAGTCCTTTCTTGAAACAATCCTATAATCGCTTGATATCTCTAAACTTGCCTCCATTTCAGATATATCCTTAGGCTTATCTTTTAGTCCAAGGTATAACCAAGCAATGGAAACCAGTAAAGCAATCGTGACAAGGTAGACCAATCCCGTTCGCATCCTTTTTGCCATCCAATCACCTATACCTTTCCCTTCCATCTATCTGTCTAATAATAGCAGAATCATCTATTATGATGGCAAATTAATAGCAAATCATACGGCGGGGCGTATATTTTGTATCTTTTAATTTCATTTGATAATTTCCAGAAAGATCCGAGGCTTCAAAGGCAAAGGATAAGGTTACATCTTTTTGATTATTCAAAAACAATTTTGCCTTAAGATCAAGCTCTTCTCCCGGTTTTAGTTGAAAGGTCACCTGGTTTTGTGTAAGCAATCGATTAAATAATCGATATTGATCACCCACATACATCCCCATGGAAACCAAGAGGGTATTCGCTTCTGAAAAATCCGCTTGAATTGTTGTTGTTACGATCATGGTCTGATTGGTATTATTCACTATGTTACCGAGGGTTTTATAATTATTGTTAATCTTTTGTTTGGTCTTTCCATCAAAGCCGATTAAGCCCAAAGCTCCCTTGCTATCCTGGGATACCATTGCCATTGTATTTCGATGTAGTCTACCACCATCCAGGGCACTGCTACCTTGGAAGGATATCAATGCAAATACCAAACTTAGGGCAAACATTCCTATGATAATCATCTTTTTTATCATATTCGCATCCTCCTCCTTCCAAACGTAGTGTAAAGACTTACACTATCTTTTTTTATTAAAACCTTTATATATCAAGGGTTACACGTTATTTAGATAAAAAATAACAATGACCCCCCT
>JGI24708J26588_10004170_pt1 | contig 10122 bp, 6 predicted proteins | sample BioPla1DNA2_FD_26588 | JGI IMG/M metagenome (IMG submission 26588) | reverse complement strand
TTGGCAGGTTTCCTATAGATTTCTTCTGGTGTACCTACCTGCATTATATTTCCCTTGTCCATTACTGCTATCCTATCTGATATAGCTAGGGCTTCCTCCTGATCATGGGTTACATATATAGTAGTAATCCCAAGCTGCATTTGCAGTCTTTTAATAATGGTCCTCATTTGAACCCTTAGTTTAGCATCTAGGTTTGATAAAGGCTCATCCATTAATAGAATACTTGGTTCAATTACAATGGCCCTAGCAAGGGCTACCCTTTGCTGCTGCCCTCCTGATAATTCATTAGGATTCCTATCTTTTAAGTTTTCTATTTGTACTAGTTTAAGAGCCTCCATAACCCTAGGCTCAATATCTTTTTTAGCTACTTTTTTTGCCTTAAGTCCATAGGCAACATTCTCAGCTACAGTCAAATGCGGAAATATTGCATAGTTTTGAAAAACCATACCAATATCTCTCTTGCTAGCATCTATGTTATTAATTCTTTTATCATTGAAGTAAAAATCTCCACCCTCTACTGTATTAAAACCTGCTATCATCCTTAATAATGTTGTTTTTCCACAGCCTGAAGGTCCGAGTAAGGTAAAGAATTCACCTGGTTCTATGTCTAAATTCACACCATTAACTGCTATAAAATCCCCATACTTTTTAACTGCGTCCTTAATTATAACTCTTTGGCTCATAACCCACCTCCATTAATATTTTGTAAAAATTAAGAGAGCATAGGTTCATGCTCTCTTGATTTTCAACTACTTAACCATAATGTCATTAAATTTCTCAATAATCATTTCTTTTTCATTTGCAGCCCAGTCAAAGTCATATTCTACTAATGGAATATTACTTAATATTTCTAGGCCACCTTCTAATTCAATGTCATTTCTAACTGGCCTACGGCCCCAATCAATATGTTGTGCAACTTGGCATTCTTCTGATGTAACAAAGTCAATAAATAACTTTGCATTTTCTTCGTTTGGTGCGCCCTTAACAAGTGCTACACCATCTGGTACTGCAGAAGTCCCATCTTCAGGATATACAAATCCTACTGTATCAAGATCTGCATACTGAACTGCTGCCTTTTCTAATGTAAGCCCAACATAGAACTCTCCATCAGCTACCATTTTATGTGCTTTTCCTGATGAGTCTAGAAGTTTACCATCTAGGTTATCATGGAATTTTTCAATGAATTCCCATCCATCTTCTTTACCACCATGCCCAAGGATCATTGTAACTAATTGGGTATAAGCTGAACCTGACTTTGATGGAAGTGTAAATGCTATTTTACCTTTCCACTCTGGTTTAGTTAGGTCTTCCCATGTTTTCGGTATATCAAGCCCTGCCTCTTCAATTAATTCTTTATTATAGAATAGAACCATTGGTAATGGACTTTCCCCAATCCAGTAGCCATCTGGATCTTTGTGTGCTGGATCTATTACATCATCATTAGCACATACATAGGGCTCAAAATATTCTTTGAATGCCGCTAGGGAATCAGCGCCCCCACCCCATAATACGTCTGCAATAGGGTTTGCAGATTCTGCTGCAATTCTATTTGTTAATTCTCCTGTTCCTGCTGCAACAACTTCTACCTTAATACCTGGGTATTTTTCCATAAACATATTAACACCAGCATTAAGTGGGTCTGCATCATGTGGGGAATAAACAACTAGGGTTCCCTCTGGCTCACCTTCATTACTTTCTACTTCTGTATCTGCATCTACATCTTGATCGACAACATCCTCAGTTACATCCTCTTCTTGAGGTGGTTCACTTTTGCCACAGGCGGTTAGTGATAATACCATTGCAAAAACTAAGATTACTGATAAAAGTGACAACCTTTTTTTCATATTTTTCTCTCCTTTTTATTGTGTTTGTTTATTTGTTATACTTTATTATCTTAACTATAGAATAATATGTAAGCTTTAACCATAGGTTAAACTGACATTATCTTTGATTTTATGTACTTTTTTATATTTAAGTTCAAAAAAAGAGACTATTATATCCTATCATAATAGTCCCTTTTAACTTTTAACTATCTTTTAAAGTATTGGCTATAGGTCTTAGCAAATGAATTGCCCTGTGTTGCATCCCAGTTAATTGACCAGGTCATAAGTCCCCTAAATCCTGGATAACCACCTACTTCTTGCAATTTATAGTTACCTCCATAACTTTTACCTGTCATAATATAATCTAAGGCCTTTTTCATTTCTGCCGGAGGAATATACCCTCCTGATGGTGCTGCTGATGGTTTAGCTGGTATACCAATCCCCACTTGATCTGGCCTAAGTGGTTCAAAAAATGCATTAGTATCTCCTGCAATATTAAAACCTTGAAGTAACATATCTACCATTGCTACCTGAAAATCAGCTGTTCCTGCATTGTAGGTTGCACCATCAAGGCCAGCATTTCCACCACAGTTATAGTGCTGTACATGGAGCATGGTTAAATTATGCCTAGTCCCTTCGATTATAGGAAGGTAAGCACCCCACGGACCTGCAAATGCTGTAATACCACCCTGTACATATGCAATTTCTGGTGCCATTGTCAGCCAAAAGTTATCATCGTAATTGTCGCAAATCCTATTAATTCCTTCTACCATATACTTAATTCTTGGTGTTGATGGATTTTTTAAGTCCTTATCCGCCGCCGAAACTGTAATACCATTTTCTACGTCAATATCAAATCCATCAAAGCCATATTTATCGATTAATCCTGTTACAGAATTAAAAAATTTATCAACATCTTCTGGAGAATCTATGTGCAAGACCCCATTTTGTCCGCCTAATGATAGGAGAACTCTTACTCCCCTGCTATTTAGGTAGGCTATATCTGATCTAAACTCCTCATCTGTAGCATTGTAGGGTTCAAATTCTACAATAGCACGGTCATTCCTAGTTTCACCAAAGGCCACTTGTACAACATCCCATTCCTCTGGAATATCTCTCAACCTTATATTGCTTGAACCATTATCAAAGTTATGCCAGTATCCAACAAGAACCTGTCCCTTATTAGTGCCAGGATTAATTGGCGGATTAGGTTCAACTGGTTCTTCTGGGTCTACTGGATCTATTGGCTCTATCGGCTCTTCTGGATCTACTGGCTCCACTGGATCTATTGGCTCCACTGGATCTATTGGCTCCACTGGCACTTCCCCATCACCATCTACCAATTTCCATACCCCCCATAGATTAGTTGGATCTGGCCTTTCATTAGTATTCCACCATTTTGCCTCGTAGACAGAGTTATTATAACTTACCCTTTGACCACCCGTATAAACCTTATTTGCATCCCAGGCTTCATAATCAAGCCCACCCTGGTCATTATCTCCAGGTTTTTCTGGCTCTACTGGCTTTTCTGGTTCTTCTGGCTCTACTGGCTCTGGATCTACTTGACCACCACCGTTAATAGCAATCCCATTAATCTTTATATTGGATATCTGACCTGTCTTAATACCATTTCCGCCTATGGAAACTACTTGTCCTGGTTTAATATCCTTATTCCATCCTGCATTTATAACAGTATAACTGCTAGCATTAGACTGCAAGTTAGCATTCCATGCAGATGATATTGTACCTGTATAGTCAAATGTCAACTTCCAATCCCTAATCGTTGTTGTACCTGTGTTCTTAATATCCATTGTGTAGCTAAATCCTGACCCCCAATCAGATGTAACTTTAAATTCAACTTCTGCTTTTTGACCCCCTTGAGCCGCAAATGTTACTGGGGCTACCATAGTCATTAATACTGCTACACTAAGTAGCCATGCTAATACCTTCTTCTTCTTAAACATACCTTTCCCCTTTCTTAATCCTAAAATATTGACAGAATACTCATTACTTATATCAATTGTACTATCAATTAGATGTTTTGGCAATAAATACTATCATTTTTTAGGATTATTAATTTATAGGTTAAAAAGTATGTACAAAACCAACATATGTATGGGATAAAAAGCATACATACTGTATTGAAATACTGGATTGCTCCTGCCTTTCTCACCATTATATAACCAAATAGGTATAAGAGCCAAAACAGCAAACCCTTGCACTGTAAAATCAAAAGTGTACCCTAATATAGTAATAGGTATATACATTCCTGTGTAAAAGACCATATTAAGTAATATAAGGGAAATAAATTGCCCTAACCACGCCCATTTAAGGTCCCTAAAAAGGTAAAAGGCTAGCACAGTTAATACACCCATGCCCCCATAATCTACAAGAGTAATCCTAGCTAAAAGATAAAAACCTATAACTTTTAAGATACCAATAGTATAATTTTTGTAATTGGGATCTTTACGGGCCTTATCTATACTATTAACTGCTAATAGGCCAAATAATAATGTGAACATTACATTCTGATGGAAAGGATAAAATATTGAGCTGCTATAAAAAAGATTAAATGGAATCTCCGAGATTAGGGCAAAGATAAATAGGCGCTGGGCATATTTTTTAAAATTAGATGTATAATGATAACCTTCTGCTATTTGAAAGGCAAAAATAGGGAAGGCCAAACGGCCAATCCAGGTCATCCACTGATTACCTGGTACTATGGTAGCCCATAAGTGATCAGATAACATAAATATTACGGCCAATAATTTAAGTACATTAGCATTGATTATTTTTTTCATATGGCACCTCTTATTTTCCCAATTTTTAGTTGTCATTATAGAATTTATATTGATTTTTGCCTGCTTTTTTTGCTTCATATAAGGCTGTATCTGCATTGTTAAGTAGGATATCTACATTATTGTTATCATAAGGAAATACAGTTACACCTATGCTTACAGAAGGAATCAACGAACTTTTATCAAGGGTAACTGGCTCTGATACCCTAAATATTATTTCATCTAATATATCTTTAATTTCTTCCTTACTCTTCCACCCATATATTAGAAATGCGAACTCGTCGCCACCTATCCTAGCCATCATGTCTGATTTGGCAATAACAGACTTACATCTTCCACTAACTTCTTTTAAGATCTCATCTCCCATTGCATGCCCATAGGTATCATTTATAATTTTAAAATTGTCTAGATCCATATAGCATACTGCTAATAGCTTGCCTTGCTTTGCAGATTTTTCCAGCATCCTATCAAACTCTTCAAAGAATAATCTACGATTTGGTAGCCCCGTGAGTCTATCAAAAAAAGCAATTCCCTCTAGTTCCTCTTTACTTACTTTAAGTTTGGCAAGTAGCCAAAAAAACATTCCAATAAATAAGCTTAATAAAAGAGCAGCTATTGATTTAATATATAGGTTCCTTTTTTTGACCCAACCATTTGAAGGCGATACAGATAAGTTCCATTTATTATTGGGAACTATTATTTCCCCTGTTTCTGGTTCTACTAAATCTGGCCCCGATGAACTTATGATATACTTTTTATTAGTATCTGGATTTATCTTCCAAAGTTCATAGTCATATCCCCTCCCTATTAATTCATCCACCTTGGCCTCATGTAGAATATCATCTACATACATGGCAACACCTGTAAATCCCCAAAATTCCTCCTTACCACTGTCGTCTTTTAGCATTACCGGAAAACGGGCTAAAATAGAGTACCCACCCTGTATTAATTGATATGGTCCTGATACCGTAAGCACCCCTAATTCCCTAGTTAAGATAGATTCTGTAATCCTGTCCTTATCACTAAACAAATCGTGGCCTATGGCTGATCTATTCTCTTCATAAGGATATATTTGCTGCACAACACCATTAGGTGCTAAGGATATATTCTTAATATTAGGATATAGGCTAAGCACCTGTTTACCTAGCTCATCAAAATCATCTATCTGCCCTTGCTCTCCCTCATGTATCAGCATATTTAAAGAATAGTTTACAGCCACATTGCTATTAATAATATTCTCAATATCTCTTACATAAGTATCTATCATTCTAGAAACATGAGCCCTTCTTACAATTAAGTTGTTTTTCTCGCTATTAATGATAAATAAAGTAGATATAGTTAGTGTTATTGTAAAAGAAAGCATATATACAAATCTTAAATAATTTTCTTTCTTGCCTTCTTCTTTATTTTCAGCTATCTTCCTTTCTTCATGTCTAAACATTATATCCTCCATATGTGTTGTATGCTTAATATAATATAAAATATCTTTGTATTATATTGTATCATAGATAGGCTCATTATATGACATTCAATTTTTCAGGCATCCACCCTTTTACAATGGGATGCCTTGAATAAAATTTTTGAAATTCTCTGCTATAGTAACTTTTTCTTCTATCTCACTAACACTATATGTTGATACAATTTCCTTTAAATCTTTAACATACTCTTTCCATTCATTTTCAAGGGAATCTGCGGCATGGTTAAATGCTATTTCAGTTTCCTTCCAAAACTTCTCTAGTTCCATATTCATTTTTATTTTTGCATCTACTTTCTCATATTCCTTAATTATTTTCTTTGCTATGCTTTTTTTCCATCCACCTGATAATAAGGCAAAACTTGAAAGTGATATAATTACAGCTAGGGCTATTCCCAGGGTTACAGGCCCACCTATCGCAGCTACACCAGATGCAGCTGCTGCTGTACCCCCAACTGAGATTCCTATTGCAGATAGGAGGCTCACCCCTTTGGCAACCAAAATATATGCTCCTAAATTTCCAAGGGTAGAAGCCCATATGGCTAGTCCCCCCAAGGCAGTTAGCCCAATTAGTCCTGATGAAAAAGCCCGTGTTGCATTGAAGGATAAGCTATAGTTGGGGATATCCACTGGTAAACTATTGATTTCTATTGAACTTTCAAAGTCAGATATATACTTATCTATTTCCTCTTTTAGCTCCCTTGAGCCATCTTGTAGTTTTTGCCCTGCTTCATTGTGAAGCATAGAATTAATATAGCTAACTAGTGATTCTACATCCTCTTTTTTTCTTTTAAAGCCTTGTTTATTAATTATTTCAATAATCCTATCTACATTCATTACTTCATCATAATAACTTGAGAACTCTTCCACTGATTTTTTCCCGATTTTTCTTAATCTATTTGTTAAGTCCTCCCTCCTGCCTTCATTATAGTTTGCCCTTCTTGGCTCATTATTTTCTATCTCTTCAAGGAGTTTATTGTATTTATTTCTTTCATTTATAATATTATTATATTCTTGGATTTCATTGTCCATATTCAGCCCTATTGACTTAATATGATTACTTATATGGGCTTTAGCTTCATTATTAATGATCTCAGGTAGCCCTTCAATTAGTTGTTTTAATTCATCTTCAAAGGCTATTCTTAAATTTTCAATATCTGTAGTATAGGTAAAGTACCTGCTCCTAATTTCTTTGTCATTATATTGGTAGCCCGATATTTCAGATTTATCTTTAAAGTAACCAGATGGTATAGATTCTAAGAACCTATTACATCCTTTATCTATAATCTCATTTAATGAATTTATATTTCCACCATCAACTGTATGGGCTTGGGAAGCAAGAATAAATAAATTTGCTAAGGGCTTAAATTTATTATTTGCCTTATTTTCTATCACATTTAATGTGTTAATAGTTTCTTTTAAATATTCTATCCCGCCTCCTTGCATAAATTGACCTGCATGTGACATATAAATTAGGATATCAGCAAATTCCTTGGCCTTAAATGCCATTTGATCATCTTCAACCCTGTCCCCTGTCCCAAACCCTGGGAGATCTATTATGTCACAATTCTTTAAGATTTTACTATCCAGGAAAATTACAGCTGCTCCTGCTTCATTTTCGTCATATTTTTTTCCCTGCCTAGTTCCATAATTTTGTAAAATTTCAACACTTCCACCAGCAAGCTTCCACTCACTACAGTAGCTTTCATTTTCTAGCATCTTTTCATCCCAACCAACAACACCTTTTACCGATGATTTAAATACCCACACCTCATCTCCTATAAAACTTGGTCTATCATCTATATGTTTAATATATACTGTTATAGATGTTGTGGGTGTCCATGAGGTAGGCATCTTTTCTAACCCGATTAATGAATTGATTAATCTACTTTTACCTACATCTGAATGACCAACTATAGCTAACTTAGGTTTCCTAATTGTTGTTTTTACAATTGTATCTAGTTCTTTTATATACCCATCGTAGCTCCCAACCCATTCATTTTTATATTTACTAGATTTACTATCGATATATTCTACAATTGAATGCTTGGTAAATTCTGTATTTCTCCATGTATCTATTACATTCAGTGGTTCTGGCGCTGGACGCTTGTAATTGACTAGCTCATCCAAGGTTGTCCCTGTGGAATTTGCAATCCTTATAAGAATTTCCAGGGGAATTTGATCCGTTGACTGTTCTAATCTAGAGATATTATCTTGCCTAACACCTATAAGTTCTGCAAATTCTGTTTGGGTCATTTTTAATTTATTTTCCCTAAAATCTTTTAAATCAAGCATAAAATCACTCCTTTATTGGGTTTTTATTCCTTACTTTTAAACTTTAGCACCAATCAAAGCATAAGTCAATATATAANTATGCAAATTTGCATATTTATATATTGACTTATGCTTTTTTGCATATTGTTTTGTCTGCACATAAAACATCTAATAGTTTTCTTATATTAGTCTTCCATTAATATCATTTACTGTATATTCTTTTTAAAATAAAGCATACTATGATAGATTAATAATTTGTAAAAAAGGAGTTAAATAATGGACAATAAAGAAAATACTATTAAAGAAAATGCGAAAACTAAACAGCTAAAACAGTACCATAGGCAGAACAATAATCATGATTTAACTAGTGACTATGGGGTCAAAATCTCTAACGACCAAAGATCATTGAGGGCTGGTAGGCGTGGACCTACCTTACTACAAGATCCACGTTTTTATAAGAAACAATCACGATTTAGCAGGGAACGCATACCTGAGAAAGTGGTTCACGCTAGGGGCTTTGGTGTACATGGGGTATTTGAATCTACTAAATCTATGAAGGAATACACTAAGGCTGATTTCCTAAAGGAACCAGGGATTGAAACTCCGGTCTTTGTAAGATTCTCTAACTTTATAGGTAATAGGGGTTCTAAGGATACAGCTATAGATGTTAGGGGTTTTGCAACTAAATTTTATACGCAAGAAGGTAACTATGACAACTTAGCACTTTCCTTTGCTGTCTTTGCTATACAAGATGCAATGAAATTTTCTGATTTTACCCATGCCGTCAAGCAAAATCCGGTAACTGATGTTCCCCAGGCTACCATAGCCCATGATAATCCATGGGATTATATCTCAAACAATCAAGAAATTGCCCACTTCATTATGTGGCTCATGTCAAGCCGCGGTAGGCCAAGAAGCTGGCGAATGATGGAAGGCTACCCTATTAACACCTTTAGATTTATTAATGATGAGGGTAAGTCCACCTTTGTAAGATTTGTATGGAAGCCTACACTTGGAGTACACTCACTATTAATAGAGGAGGCTAATATTATAGGGGGAGTAGACCCTGATTACCATCGCCATGATATGATTGAAGCTATAAAGCGCGGCGCTTATCCAGAATATGAACTTGGTGTTCAGATGATAGCTGAAGAAGATGAGTTTAAATATGATTTTGATGTCCTGGATGATACCAAGCTTTGGCCTGAAGAAATCATCCCTTTTGAGATTATAGGTAAGATGACCTTAAACAAGTTAGTTGATAATGCTTTTGCAGAAGAAGAACAATCTTCCTTTGATCCTTCTAACCTAGTTCCAGGCATTGAATTTTCTAACGATCCTGTTTTACAGGGAAGGTCCTTTGCTTACCGCGATACAGATTATCATAGACTTGGAACAGCAAATATAGAAGAAATACCTATCAATCAACCTATTGTTCCAACACATTATAATGACCGAGATGGTTATGTAAAGCATAGGATTGATGTTGATAAGATTCACTATCACAATAATTCACTGGCTAATAATACACCTTCAGAATCCTCACCAGATGATGGTGGATATATGAATTATCCTGGAAAAGTAGAGGGAAATATTACTAGGGACTTCCCAAGTGATGCCTTTGATGACCATTTTTCCCAGGCTAGGCTTTTCTGGAATAGTATGTCTCCAGTTGAAAAAGAGCACATTATCGAGACATTTAGTTTTCACCTTGGTAAAGTCCTTGATAAATCTGTTCGCCAGCAAAGTATCG
>JGI24708J26588_10004162_pt1 | contig 10129 bp, 9 predicted proteins | sample BioPla1DNA2_FD_26588 | JGI IMG/M metagenome (IMG submission 26588) | reverse complement strand
TACACTGCCCTTCGCATCTAAACTGAACTGAAGTTTGGTCAAAATCCGGTTGTGAAAAAACGCCAGCTAAGAGGGGCCCTTGTCAGGTATTGCTTATTTTGTGTTAATTGTTTCCAAAGATTGACCCTAGGGACTGCCTGACCCGACCGAGCTGGTTCTCGTCTACCACGCCCTCCCTGCCCTGTGTTATAATTAAGCAGCAAGGTGGTGACCGCTGTGCATTTCCAGGCTGACTCTCTGTTTGGTCCTGAGGGCTTACTCGCCCAGGCCCTGGAGTCCTACGAATACCGTCCAGAGCAAATCCGCATGGCCGAACACATCTGGGCTGTGCTGCAGAATGAGCAGCACGGCATGATCGAAGCAGGTACAGGGGTGGGCAAAAGCTTGGCTTATCTTTTACCTCTGATCTATTATGCCGTGGAGGAAAACAAGCTGGCCGTGGTGGCCACCAACACCCTCACCCTGCAAGAGCAGCTTTTTCACAAAGACATCCCCTTCCTCCAGAAGGCGCTGCCCCTGGAGTTCAAGGTGGAAGTGTTTAAGGGCCGCTCCAACTACCTCTGCCTCCGCCGCTTCCAGGAGTACCTCCACGGCCGCGGCAGCCAGCTGAACCTCCTACATAACATAGAAGCACTGCAGCGCTGGGCAGAAGAGACTGAAACGGGAGACTACAGCGAAGTCCCCTTCCCCATCCCCTGGGAACTGTGGTCCGAAATCTGCTGCGAAAAAGAAAGCTGTCCAGAGGAGCGCTGTTCCCATTTCCAGGACTGTTTCTACTGGAGCCTGCGCCACCGCTTGTCCAAGGCCCATATTGTCATCACTAACCAGGCCATGCTGCTGGCCGATGCCCGCACGGAAGGACGCGTTTTGCCCAACTTCCACGCCGTGGTGATTGATGAAGCCCACAATCTGGAAGATGTGGCCACAGGCTCCTTCAGCCATGAGCTCAACCGCAAGGGTTTCCTTGCCCATTACCGCACGGGGGTTCAGCTCCAGGCTGTACTGCGGGATCATGTGCCAGAATACCTGGTTCAGGACATCAATCTCACCCTGGATCAGCTAGTTAGGGAAGCGGGACAGTATTTCAACCAAATCGAAGGCTTGATCACCAGCCCCACGGTGCCCATCGGCCCGGAAAACCGCGCCGCTTTTGCCCACACCACCTTGGACAAGCACCTCAAAGACCTGCAGGGCCTGCTCAAGGAGTGTGAGCTGGACGAAGAAGGGGAAGCCTTCGGCCTGGTGGAGCAGTTCGCTTCCTTTACCGCGAGGCTCCTTGATACCCTAGAGCTGATCCTGTCAGCCAGCGACGAGAACTTTGCTTATTGGGCGGAAATGCAAAACGGGGAGCCCTGCCTCACGGCTGCTCCCATCCAGATCGGGCCCCTGCTGGAAGAGACACTCTTCAGTAGGACTCCCTCGGTGATCTTAACTTCCGCCACCCTCAGTACCAACCAGTCCTTCGCCTACATTCAAAACCAGCTGGGCCTGCAGGATGCTTCCGGCCTCATTTTGGGCTCGCCCTTTGCCTACGAACGACAGGCCATCCTCTGCGTGCCCACGGAAGCAAAGAACCCTAAGCATCCCCGTTATGCCCATTACACCGCTTACCTGATCCTGCGCACCCTGGCGGCAACTCGGGGCGGCGTTCTTGCCCTGTTCACCAGCTACAGCCTGATGGATCAGGTGGCCGAGGCCATCTGGCCCAAGCTGGCCGCCGAGGGCTATGACCTGTACAAACAAGGAGACGGTCCGCGCCTAGGTCTAATTCAAAGCTTCCAAGACAACCCCCGTTCTCTGCTTTTCGGCACCAACAGCTTCTGGGAGGGCATTGACCTGCCCGGGGAAGCTTTGAAGGCGGTGGTCATTACCCGCCTACCCTTCACTGTGCCGGACCGCCCGGTAACCGCGGCGCGCCTCAAGGTCATTGCGGAAGCGGGGGGCAACCCATTTCTGGAGTACAGCGTGCCCCAGGCCATCCTACGCCTGAAGCAGGGCTTCGGACGGCTGATCCGCAGCAAGCAGGACATGGGCGGCGTAGTGATCCTAGACGAGCGCATCCTCACCGCCGCCTACGGCTCCAGCTTCTTGGAGTCTNTGCCTCCGGCACGCTTTACCCGCGATCTAGAGGAGCTCCGCACTCTCTTCGGCAACTAGCTGCACATCATATAGCGGGCCGTTTTTCACCACCCGCACCTTTTCCACCCCATCTCCCACCATAATCTCAGTGGGGCGCATTTTGCGGGTCACCTGGTACAAGGTGGAGCGGATGGTGGACTCATTCACATCATCGCGGATCTGTGTGAATTTNTGGACCACAGCCCTGGCGGGAACCCCGTCAGGGTTTTCCTGTGCCAGTATGTACAGGGTCTCCACGATCTGACTGGTGAGCGAAGGTCGTGAGCCTCGGGGGCTTCCTGATTCTTTCAAGAGACTGTCCAGTTTGCGCAGATCCTGTTCTTTGGCTTCCAGTTTACGCTGCAGCTCGGCGATTTCGCTCTGTAAAATCTCCCGGGCCTGCCGGAGCTGTTCCCGATACCCCATGGTCATCACCTCTCCAAGTAGCAGCCGGCGGGAAAAAGCCCGCCCTTGCTTCTTGGTTAGTATGAACCTCTTCGCCCCTTAATATTACCCCCCGAGGCCCAGCGCATGACCAAAACCACGAAGATGGTACCGCCTAATAAGATGGGGATATAAAAGACCACGGCACGCCAGAGCAGAATAAAGCTGGCCAGCTCATCGGGCTGCAGTACCCCATCCAAAACAGCCCAGGAGATCCCTTCGGAAAGTCCCGCTCCACCGGGAATAGGGGAAAACACGGGNGCCACNCCAAAGAGGACCGCCAGGGCAAAGCGCAGTAAAGGGTAAAAGATGCCGAAGCCGCCCAACAGCAGAAAAGTACCGGTGTAGTAGACCACGTAATAGGAGAACGCGATGGCCACACACGTGAGATAGTGGCCGGTCCGCTTGGTGAGCAGGAACTCGTAGGTGGAACGGAAATCCGCCAGCCAAGCCGCGGAACGGGACTGGCGTCCGAACTTGCGGAAAACCCATTGAAAAAGGCGCTCACTCTTGACAATACCAACCTGGAGCGCGGCTATGATGGACAGGTAAACCAGCGCACCGATCTTTACGGTGGTGAAATATGCCGCCAAATCCGGCGGTACACTGGGAAGCAGCGAAGATGTTGACAAGCCCAGCAGAGCCAGGGCCGACTGCCCCGCCAGCCCTCCGCCCAGGACCACCGCAGTTGCCCGAGATGCCTTCAGTCCCCGGCGGTAGAGATAGTAGACGATGAGTGCACCTCCGCCACCTGCAAAGGGGGTAACCAGGGTGAGAAAGTTAGCTGCGCCCAGGACGATGGTCAGTTCCCACCAGGGGATGCTCTGGCCCAACGCCCGAGCAAGGGTGCCAATGCGCTGCCCGTCCACGATCCAAGCGGCCAGCACAAAGAAAAGGGCGCCAAAGAAGTGGCGCAGAGGGTATTCCCTCAGCTCCTGAAGCACCTCTCGGGGGCTGCTGATCTGCCAAAAGATCACGGCCAGTGCGCCGGCACTTACGAGCAGGGCAACAACCATTCCCTTCCAAGGTACCTTCCATTCCGGCTTGCTTGTTTTGTCCATGGCCTAGTACCTCAACTGTTCTGAATGTGTTATCAAGCGGGATTCCGCGTAATAGGTGCTTAAGATGGTCAAATAGTCATGGCCGGCTTCGGCCATACCCTTGGCTCCCCACTGGCTCATGCCCAGTTGATGCCCTGCCCCACCACCATAAACTTGTACCGCCTGCACCATGCCGTTTCCATCCAGCTGGCACTCTAGGAAAAAGTGGGCGCTGGGCAGCAGGGACTGCCTGCCTATGCTGTCCCTCACCCGCTGCAGAGAGGTGGGCTGCAGGGTGCGGCGCACGTTCAGCTCACCGGAAACGGAGATCTCGCCCTGCGTACCGATGATGCGCAGGTTGACTACCCTGCCCCTGGCATCCCTTTCGGCCACATCCAGGGTGACCAAATCTCCGAAACCGTCTGGGAGCAGAGNCGTCAGCTGCCTGATGAGCTCCTCCCGGGTAAAAGAGCATTTCCAGCGAAACCAAGGTGAGTCCCCTTCCAAGGGCAGCTGACTCAGATCCTGCCAACCTCGCGCATCTGTGAGCGGATTCCGGGGCGAGGTGGAGTAGAAGTATGTAGAAGTCACGGTGCCCTCGGGATTGACCAGAATCTGCCCGTCCGTTTCCCAAATGGCTTGAGTGGCCCTTGCGGACTCGGGCGCGTTATTATACACCTGCGAGTTAGTGCTGTCCGNGACGTGGAAGCCCAAGTGGCCCTGGCGGGAGTACACAGCCTGGGCCACGGCATAGGTCCTGGCGGCCACCGCTTGGGCCTTCAGCGCCTCCATGGGCCAGGTTACGGGCATTTCGCTGGGCACCACCTGGATCAGGTAGTCTTCCAGACTTACTTCGTTGATAACCAAAAACGTATCCTCGCCNGCAACCGTAAGCTCAAAACGGCCCCGGTAACAGGGGAAAAAGCGGGTGCTCTCTCCCCGTTGAAAAGAGTTAATCTGGAGGAGTCCCCCGGCCTCCGCTTCTATGTAGATGCGCGGACCGAACTCCCAGATACTTCCCCGGCCATCCTCCACCTGGAACCTCCCGTCCGTTACTGATACCACGGTTTCCTCTCCAGCCTGAAGCTGAAAGCCGCGCCCGGTGCCCTTTTCTTCCACATAGAGCCTGGAAGTGGGAGAAACCCTAAGCTCGCTGTGTTCAATGCTCCTGAACTGCTCCGTGCTGATGGCCACTCGGATCGTGCGAATGTACAGCGGATCATAGACATCAAAGCGGACTACTTCACCCGCGTAGATGGTGGGCACTACCTGCTCAAAGCCCACCTTTACCGCGTCCAAGGGTATGGGCACCATCTCTGCCTCCCAGTGCTGATAGCACTGCACATCCTGGCCGATGGGCAGATACCCATGGTGCTCAAACTCAACCAATGTTGGGGAGATGCGTAAAATCTTGTCAGCTGGCAGCGCCAGGGGCGCCTGGGAGCCGGGAGCCACATGGGGTAACTCCCCCTCGGCGGCCAGAACAGCCCCGCACAGCAGCACAAGCAGGAACCAAGCTGCCATCAGTTTCTTCATCTAAGGGATGCTCCTTATGCTTTCTGGAGCCTGCGGTGTTCTTTGAAAGTGCACTTGTCCTGCACAAAGATGAGGCCCCGTTCCTTGGCTAAAGATTCCACCTGGGAGTTGACGATCCCTTCTTGCAGCCAGATCGCCTGCAAATCTTCCCGCTGCAGGGCATCTTCCACCACTGCCAGGGCTTCTTCCGAAGGCCGGAAGACAACAACCATGTCCACTTGCCCTTCAATCTCGCTCACCTTGTTGTACACCTTTTCGCCTAGAAGCTCAGGGCCGGCAAAGGGATTGACGGGGTAGATCTTGTAACCAACACGCTGCAGATAGGCGGGCACTGTGTGAGCCGCCTTGGATGGATCTCTGCTTAAGCCAACCACGGCAATATTCTGCAAACTAAGGGCTTGCTCAACCGCGTTCTGCATGGAATTCCGCTCCTTTCTCAGCCCAAGCAGGAAAGGTATGTTATAATAAATACTAAATGCCGTTCAAAGGAGTCTGCGCTTTGTCTACCTGTTTGATCTTGGACTGTTTTTCTCTAGTATACCGCTCTTTCTTTGGATTACCAACAACTATTAGGCGGCAGGACGGGCAAATAATCAACGCCGTCCTCGGCTTTTATAACACCCTGACAGGGTTGATGAAGCAGTTCCAGCCTGATTACCTCTTCGTGGCTTCTGATCATCCCAGCCCCACTTTTCGGCACGGTCTGTTCCCTGATTACAAAGGCCACAGACCCCCCATGCCCCAGGAGCTCCGGGGCCAGATCGAACTCATCGAAGATGTGATCGCCAGTTTCCAGGTCCCCTTGATCAGCTTTGCCGGCTATGAAGCCGATGACATCATGGGCACCATGACCAGATACGCTCCGGAAGGCACCCACTGCTACGTGATCACCACAGACCGGGACGCCCTGCAGCTCGTGTCTGAACACGTGACCGTTGTGGTTCCCAACAGCCGGGCCAACAAGATGTTCACCCCCGAGCTGGTGAGATACGAAATGGGTGTAGCGCCAGAACTGGTCCCCGATTACAAAGCCCTGGTGGGTGATGCCAGCGACAACATACCCGGCATTCCCCTGGTGGGTCCCAAAACGGCGGTACGCTGGCTGGATATGTTCGGCTCCCTGGATGAACTCATCGCAAGTGCGCATCTATTGCCAGGCAAGGCTGGCAGGAACCTGGAGGAAAACAAAGAAAACGCCCGCCTCTACCGGGAACTAGCCACGATTGAACGCAGCGTGCCCACTTACTGCTGCTGGCAGGCGGGGCGTCTAGCCTTCGAAGAGCAAGAAGTGCGCCGTACCCTGGATTCCCTGGGTATCCGGGCATCCATACCTGAAATAAGCTGATTTGCGGCAGCCCCTGGGCTGCCTCTTTTATCCCGACCCCTGGCGGCGTTGGGATAGGATCTCCTCTGTTTTTTCCATGGCCTTCTGGGCCTGGGGATGGTTCTCCAGCGCCACGGCGATGAACAGGGTGTCCACCGTGCCGAGTTGGGTAAGCCTAGAAGCGATGGCAGCACTCCTAAAGAGATTCTCCTGCGTGGAAGTGAGCAGCAGGATATCCGCCTCCCTGGCCAGGGCAGAACCTGAAAAACTGGTGATGGCAATGGTTGTGGCCCCAGCCTGCTTGGCTGTGCGCAGGGCCTCCACAATCTCCACCGTCTCCCCGGAAAAGGACAAGCACACCGCCACATCACCGGCGCGCAGGTGCACTGCCCGGGCGATCTGCAAATGGGTATCGAGGAAAGCACTGGCCCGCATACCGATGCGGGAAAACTTCTGCTCCGCATCGAGCGCCACTATCCCCGAAGCCCCCACACCGTAAAAATGGATCTCGCCAGCCTTAGCCAAGGCATGCACAGCCCTTTCTAAAGCCTCCGTGTCTAAAGCTTGGGCCGTTTCCTGCAGTGCACTGATATTGGCCTGGAAGATCTTCTCCTTGATCGTCCGGACATCGTTTCCGAGTTCCACTTCCCCATGGATAAGCACGGGTTTTACCGCCACATCTTGAGCCAGCAAAATCCTGAACTCCTGGTATCCTTTGTATCCCAAGCGCTTACAGAACTTGACCACCGTTGCGTCGCTTACTTCAGCCTTCTTCGCTAGTTCCGTAATGGAGTAGTGGACGGCTTCGCGGGGATTGTTGAGGATCACCTTTGCCACACGCTTCTCAGCAGGCCTGAGTGCCGGATACGTCCCGCGGATGTGCAGTAAAGCATTGGCCATTCGACTCACCACAAGACCCTCCTCCTGTAAAGTCCTGTGCTGCAGATCTATCTCCATGACCCCCGCAGCGAGAAAACGTTTGCTTTTGGGAATAATAACTAATTCCCCACAGCGGGTGCGTTGCCCTGCCAACCTCGCGTTTTATCCTCCAAAACCCCTTTTTATTTCCTTTTTCTAAATTGTGTTGACAATTCAAACAAAAAGTCCTAAACTAGGAGCAAAAAGAGGTGATGGCCATCTGGCTCGTGCTGTTCTTTCATCTCGTGAGTGCCCTCCAGCCCTACCAAACCACTAAGTATCAAGGACTCGTGGGCCAAGATACCCCCTGGGACTGCGGCCCCACGGCCTGCGCCATCCTCTTTCTCCTGGCCGGTGAAAGCACCGAACCCCGCCTGGAGGCGGTGGAAGGACGGGGCGTTTCCCTGGCGGAGATGGCCCGCTACTTCCAAGACAGAGGCTGGGCCGTGGAGGGCTACAAGCTCACCTGGGAACAGCTGCTCTACTTCTTCCAGCACTCCCCCCACCGCCCCCTGCTGGCCCACCGAGAACTGGAACTCGGACACTACGTAGTCCTCCTGGGCCTGGTGCGGGATCTTTTGGTGGTGGCCGACCCCGCTAGCGGAGTGCGGGCCCTGCCTCCGGAGGTTTTCCTCGAAGACTTCAGCGGGCTGGTCCTCCATTTCCCCGACTTACCCCCCTTAGCCAGTGTGGAAAGAATCCTAACATCTGTGGAACGCCGGCTGCGGCTTTTGAACCAGGCGGTGGCCGAGTTTTGAAGGAGGGATGTCCATGACGCAGCTGCGTAAAGTACTGTTAGTGATACTCCTGGTCCTCAACTGGGGACAGAAGGCCCAAGGAGCATGGATCTGGGAAACTCAGGTGGTGAACTCCCCCTACCATAGCCTGCGGGTTTATCTCTCCCAAGTGGGCTACGCTTGGCAGCCCAAGGAGGAACTGCAGCTGGCCCTGTACCTTCCCGTGCAGTACGGAGCAGAGCCCAACGCACCCAGCTTGCAGGTCTTGGCACCGCGGGCCCGCCTGAATTGGTCTCAGCCCATAGACTCCGCACTCAGTGGAGAGCTGGCGCTGCAGCTGAGCCCCAAGAAGGAGTTTTTGAGCCTGCGCAGCGGCGTGAAGCTGCTTTCAGATCCGCTGGCCGTGAAGTTCAGCCTGCTCTATGAGGATGGGCTTGCCCTGCAGACGGACTTGGCTTTCGCAGTAAATGAAAGGTGGGCCCTGGCAGCCCACCTCCGATACCGCAGAAACTCTCTACTCACCTACGAACTTCACCACTTTAGTCGCGGCGACAGGCAACTCAGTCTGAGCTACACCCACTCCTTGGATGGAAGCATCCAGAGCCTAGGTTTGAAAATCAGCTTCTAGCCAGGGCTTCCCCTAACTTCTCCAACTCGTCCAGGAGCTCAGCGAAGACCTGCATGGCCTGGACGATGGGCTCTGGTTTGCTCAGATCCACCCCAGCCCGACGCAGTAGGTTCAGGGGATAGTCGGAACCTCCGCTGCCCAAGAAAGTCAGGTAGCGCTCCCTTGCCGGCTCGCCTTCGTCCAGAATCTGCCTGGCCAGGGCCGCGGCTGCGGAAAAGCCCGTGGCGTATTTGTACACGTAAAACGGTCTGTAGAAGTGAGGGATCCTGGCCCACTCCATGGCGATCAGCTCGTCAACTACAATGCCATCGCCGAAGTACTTTTTGTTCAAATCGTAATAGATCTCCATGAGCTGCTCGCAGGTGACCGCTTCGCCCCTGCCCACTTTGTCGTGGACAATCATCTCGAATTCGGCAAACATGGTCTGCCTGAACACGGTGCCCCTAAACTCGTCCAAATAGTGGTTGAGCAGGTAGGCCCGCCGCTGGGGATCCGTGGTCTTCTTGAGCAGATCATCGTTGAGCAGAGCCTCGTTCAAAGTGGAGGCCACCTCGGCCACAAAGATGGTGTAATCCGCGTTGGGAAACTCCTGATTCTTGTTGGAGTAATAGGTGTGCATGGCATGGCCCAGCTCATGGGCGAGGGTGAACACATCTTTGAGGTTCCCCTGGTAGTTCATGAGCACGAAGGGATGAACGCCATAGGTGCCCCAGGAATAGGCACCGCTGGTCTTGCCCCGGTTTTCCATCCAGTCAATCCACCCGCCGCCGAAAGCCTGGTCCAGATCGCCCAGGTACTGCTCGCCTAGGGGCTGCAGACCCTGCCGCACCATGTCCACAGCCTGCTCCCTGGGAAGCTGCTCTTCCTCCAGGTCAACCATGGGTACGTAGAGATCCCACATGTGCAGCTCATCCAGGCCCAACAGCTTCTTGCGCACCCGCACGTAGCGGTGGAGCAGATGCAGGTGGTCGTGGATGGTCTTGATCAGATTGGTGTAAACTTGAGGATCCACGTTATCCTCGAAAAGGGCTGCCTCCAGTGAAGAATTGTACTTCCTGGCCCGGGAGAAATAGAGTTCCTTCTTTACCGCGGAAATGTAGGTCACGGCCATGGTGTTTTTCCAGGCGGAATAGGTTTCATACATGGCCTTGAAGGCCGCTTCCCTGACCCGAGGATCCCGGGATTCCAAAAACTTAATGTAGCGCCCGTGGGTCAGTTCCACCATGTCCCCTGCTTCGTTTTGAATGTCGGGAAAGCGCAGGTCCGCATCGCTGAACATGCGGTAGATGTTCCCCGGCGCACTGGCCAATTCGCCAGCGGCAGCCAGGAGTTCTTCCTGTTCTGCCGGGAGAATGTGGGGCTTTGTGCGCAGCAGGTCCTCCAG
>JGI24708J26588_10004158_pt1 | contig 10131 bp, 10 predicted proteins | sample BioPla1DNA2_FD_26588 | JGI IMG/M metagenome (IMG submission 26588) | reverse complement strand
ACAAAATAAATATAGTATGCTTTTACTTTCCTATCAAATATAACAATATAACAATACTATAAAATATTATAATAGCAAAGTTTCACTTAACTATCTATAATTTTAATAAATCTTTTATTAATTATTATATAAGTTTGACTTATTATTAGCAATGTTCTACAATGTTATTAACTGACATATTCTGCTTTTAGGAGGTACATATGATTCATGTAACTGTTTGTGGCCACGATTCCAATCATCATAATCCATGCGATATATCCCATCCAAACGGACTTGATGAGTATCTTCTTTTACTGGTGAAGTCCCATGCTTGGTTTTACATAGATGGCAAGAGAATAGAAACCCAGCCTAATATGGTAATAATTTTTGATAAAAATGTTCCTATTCGNTATGGATGTGATGAAAGAAATTATAACGATGATTGGATTCACTTTTACATAACTGGTGAGCAGGATANCAAATTATTTTCTGAGCTAAATATACCCTTGAACTGCCCCCACTACCCTGTTGGTTTTTATCGATTATCTAACTATGTAAAATTACTTACCAGTGAATTCCGGTCCAGATCTCAGAACTATGAAGAAATTCTTGATTTATTGATGCGGGCATTTCTTTATTCTTTAAAAGAAGTATTATCGCAACCTATTGTTCAAGAATTAAACCATAGATTGTATGGTGCCTTCTGTCAATTAAGAGCCAATATCTACAACAATCCAGCTTATTCATGGAATGCCAAAAAAATGTCTGCATCATTAGACATTAGTATTTCATATTTTCAACATCTATATAAGCAGTTTTTTAATTGCTCTTGTCAAAGAGATATTATTAATGCCCGACTTGAACAGGCTAAAATCTACTTAACAAGAAGTGAAATTAATATTCAGAATTTAGCATATTTTTGTGGATATGAAAACGAACTTCATTTTATGCGGCAGTTTAAAAAGTTTGAAGGAATGACTCCTTCTGAATATCGTAAGGCGCATAAACTATTAAAATAATTACTTAACACAGAAGCCAAAGTAGCTTCCTCTTTAAGCTTATACTTATTTTTCCTATATCTCCTTAAATAACCAGCTTCTATGATATTGCATTAATAATATCAATATAAAAGGGAGCTGCCTTTTCACTAATAACTAATTAGGGAAATGACAGCTCCAGTAGTAATTATTATAAATTTAAATGCTTATATTTTTATGGTTGCTTTCCGATATATGCAAGGATACCACCATCTACATATAAGATGTGTCCATTTACGAAGTTAGATGCATCGGATGCAAGGAATACTGCAGGTCCTGCAAGATCTTCTGGAGTCCCCCATCTAGCAGCTGGAGTCTTAGAGATAATGAAATTGTTGAAAGGATGTCCATCTTCTCTAAGAGGTGCTGTCTGAGGAGTTGCAATATAACCAGGTCCTAAACCATTACATTGGATATTATGACCACCGTACTCAGATGCTATATTCTTTGTTAACATCTTTAATCCACCCTTAGCAGCTGCATAAGCGGATACTGTTTCACGGCCTAATTCACTCATCATAGAGCAGATGTTGATAATCTTACCGTGTCCTTTCTTAATCATGCTAGGAATAACAGCTTTAGCCATGATGAAAGGTGCATTTAAGTCAACATCAATAACTTTTCTGAAGTCTTCAGCACTCATTTCAGTCATAGGTATACGTTTGATAATACCAGCATTGTTAACTAGAATATCAATAACGCCTACTTCCTTTTCAATCTTAGCTACTAACTCTTGAACTCCTGCTTCATCAGTTACGTCACAAACATAACCATGAGCTTTAATACCTAATTCTTCATAAGCAGCTAAACCTTTGTCTACTAACTCTTGGCTAATATCATTAAAGCAGATAGTTGCACCTGCCTTGGCATAAGCTGATGCAATAGCAAATCCAATACCATAAGAAGCACCAGTAACTAATGCTATCTTACCTTCTAATGAAAAAGTATTTATAATATTTCCCATAAAATTAATCCTCCTTAATAAAAATTATATATAAATTGAATGTTGACAAAGCTATATTAAACTTGATATTACTTCAACCAACATTTAATTTTTATTACTTTCAACACCATATACTTCAATTTGAGTAAGAGCTGGAAAGGGGGATGGGTCATCTGATTTAATCAGGTTATAAAATTCAAGCCACTCTACTTCCTTTTTATCAAATTGAATAACATGGGGTTTATAGCTTTTCTCCAATTCCCATGTCAATTTAGAACCATCTGAGAAAAGGAAGCTCACTTCCTTCCACCAGTTGTCATGGGGAAAATCTGCTCTGGTATATAATACAATCTTATCGATTAGTACCTTTCTACCAAATTCAAGCCTCATCTTAGCGTCATCCTGTCTATTGATGCCCCAAGATTGATATGGCCAAGGGCCATGGGAGTTATTAACTCTTACACCATCAATGGCATTCCTAGAAGCAAATACCGCTTCTCCTCTTGTCTCCACATTTGCTATGGTATGAGGATAAAATCCATCTGCTTCATGTTGATCCATAACATTACAAGCAAGATTTTTATAAGCTTCTATCTCTTCCTTAGTTGCCACTCTGACCCAAAGTGAATGCAAGTCTCCACAAAAGACCTTGGGTGAATAGGAAATCCTTTTTTCTGCAAATGGTATATGATAAGTAATCTCATTCTTAGTTAAGTAAATAAATGCAGACCCTAGAGCATCATCTACTTGAGCCAGCAAATATATATCCTTTTCTGATGATGTTATAACAATTTTATCCCCTTCTTGATAGGCATGTTTATAAACAAGAAAAACTTCATCTTGATCTATATTCTCAGCTTGAACCTTGCCGTCCTTATTAATTATTTTTAATGATAACTCGACCATATAGGCCCTCCCCCGTTATATCCCCTTTTTATATTATCATTATCTGATATCCTTCATTGCAACATGATCCATGTCGTCAAAGTCTTGGTTTTCACCAGCCATACCCCAGATAAATGTATATGCTCTAGTACCACTTCCTGAGTGAATTGACCAGCTTGGAGAAATAACAGCTTCTTCATTTCTCATAACAATATGTCTTGTTTCTGTAGGCTCACCCATATAGTGGAATACGATAGCATCCTCTGGCATATCAAAGTATAGATATACTTCCATTCTTCTATCATGAGTATGGGTAGGCATAGTATTCCATACACTACCTGGCTTAAGTTTTGTTAGCCCCATAACTAATTGACAACTTTCTACTTGTCCAGGAAGAATGTATTTTGTAATAACTCTATGATTGGATTCTTCTAAGGATCCAAGTTCTGTCTGAACACAATCTTCAGGCTTAATTAATACTGTTGGATATGTCTTATGGGCAGGAGTACTATTAAAGTAGAATTTAGCAGGGTTGTTAGCATCTGCACTGGCAAATGTAATATCCTTAGCACCCATTCCAATATATAATCCAACTTTATTATCTAGCTCATAAACAGTACCATCTACTGTTACGGTACCTTTACCAGCTATATTGATGATACCCATCTCTCTTCTCTGTAAGAAATATTCAGCTCTAATCTCTTCTCCTGCTGTCAATACTAAAGGTTCAGATGTAGGAACTGCTGCACCTACGATAATACGATCAACATGGCTATAAACAGTTTTAATCTCTCCTGCTGTAAATAAATTCTGAATTAAAAATTCTTGACGTAGTCTATCGGTAGTATAATGCTTTACATCTGTAGGTGATGCTGCTGTTCTAATTTCCATTATTAATCTTCCTTTCTTAAATATATTATTTTATAGTATGAACTTTGTTCATTATCTCCATGTTACAATAAAAAACTGAATATTTATAATAATATCATAAACTTAGCATATTTTGAACCCCTATGCTCTTATATACTATATCATATATATACTATATATTGCAAATGATGTAGTCTATAAATATTTCTCTAAGATTGGAGTAGAGCTCCCAGCATAGATATAATACCATACCTTTTATACTATTTCTTGTCTTTTCTTCTTAAAAATATTGATTTTATTGAATTTTGTTGCTATAATCATGGCAGTTTAAATAAGATAAGCCAATATTGAAAGGATTATTGATAATGAAAGAATACAATTCATGCCAAGCTGCAATTGATGCCTGTCTATCAAACAAGCACTTTGCTATTGCTCATTTATATTTCGAAGAAAAAACAATGAATGTTCATATCCATGATTGCTATGAAATATACTATTCAATCTCTGGCGGCAAGCAATTTTTAATAGATAATAAATCTTATAAGATACAGCCAGGGGACCTTTTCTTCATTAATCAATATGAAAGTCATTATATAACTCAAATTGATAAGGAAGAGCATGAGCGTATTGTTATCTCCATACACCCAGAATTATTACGTGAATTATCCACTGATGTTACAGAATTGGATTATTGTTTTAACTATAGAGAGTCTGGATTTAGTCATCGTATCTCATTGGACAAGGAACAACAACAGCGCTTGATGTATTTTATCCATAAAATCACCAGCTTATCCGGATATGGACAGGATGTTATGGAGCGTTCTGTTTTTATTGAATTAATGGTGATGTTAAATAAGATTTTCTATACCCAAAGGCATAGTATTGCGTCGGAAATTTCAGAAGATAATACCATTCAATATCAATATGATCAACAGGTTAATAGTATTTTGGAATATATAAATCAAAATATAAATCGCCCCATAACCATAGAGCATTTAGCCAATCAATTCTTCTTAAGTAAATCTTATATTTGTCGAATTTTTAAATTGTCCACAGGTACCACCATAAATAAATATCTTACAGCCAGACGAATTAGTATTGCAAAATCCCTCTTGTCTGAAGGTATGAATGTCAATGAGGTCTGTGAACAGTGCGGCTTCCGTGATTATAGTAATTTCCTTAAAGCCTTTACCAAGGCAGTAGGGGTATCACCGAAAAAATACGCCTTATATAATACTAGATAGTTACCAAAACTTACTTTATTTCATAATAACACCAACTATTATTAATAAAATTAATTCCTAGCTAACAAAAAACCCCGCCCTTTAGAAGCGGTCAGATAGGGACTTATAATTCCTGTAAAATTCGGCATAGTCGTTGATATTCGGCTATGCCCTTTTTAGTTTACTTTGCTTTACCGAAAAAAAGACAGGCTGTTTTTAGTTATTAAAAATAAATTAACTCCTCACCACTAATTTTTATAATCGTGATGAGGAGTTTCTATTTTAGTTTNTAATGTCAGAATCTCAGTATAAATTTTGACCTTATATTCAGTTTATTTATCTATCACCCTTATAGTTTTTATAATAGGTTGATCTTCTTTAGCCGTATTCCCGTTATCATCTAGGACAGGGGTTTCCTCACATATCTTATCAACTACTTCCATTCCTTCTGTCACATAACCAAAGACCGCATACTCACCATCTAGGAATAAGCTATCCGCCTGGACGATAAAAAATTGAGAACTGGCACTGTCATAAGAATATGGGGCACGGGCCATGGATATGGCTCCTCTGGTGTGGGATAAAGGATTGTCAACACCATTATTCTTAAATTCACCTTTAATGTTTTTGTCAGATCCACCAGTACCGTCACCATTAGGATCCCCACCTTGGATCATAAAACCTTCAATTATCCTATGAAAGGTTAAACCATCATAAAAGCCATCTTGGACTAAGTTTATAAAATTAGTTACTGTAATCGGTGCCTTATCAGCATCTAATTCCACTTTTATCGTTCCATAGTCCTCTACTTCAATTTCAACATAATGTTTTCCCTTCAGTAAATCCTCGTTATCATCTTTACTACAAGCCAGCATAACCAAAGTCATCAGGCTTATAAGCAGTAGCAAAGCAGATATCTTCTTCATTCTACAACCTCTCCTTTTGCAAGCTTTAGTATATAAGTGTAATTTTACCTTATGGACTTTTTTATTTCAAGTTGTAGTAAGAAAACTTTTTACTTAACAGCCTTAAAAGCTTCTTCTAAATCTTCTATAATATCTGCAATATTCTCTGTTCCAATAGAAAGACGGATGGTATTTGGCTTTATACCTTGATTTAATAGTTCCTCTTCTGTCAGCTGGGAATGGGTAGTGGAAGCAGGATGAATAACTAGGGATTTTACATCAGCTACATTGGCAAGTAGTGAGAACAATTCTAGGTTATCTATAAAATCCTTAGCCTTCTTAGCATCGCCTTTAATCTCAAAGGTAAATATAGAGCCTGCCCCCTTGGGGAAGTACTTCTTATACAATGCCCTTTGGGTTTCATCCTCTGATATCGATGGGTGATGAACTTTTTCTACCTGAGGATGATTATTCAAATATTCAACAACCTTTAATGCATTTTCCACATGACGCTCTACCCTAAGGGATAAAGTTTCTAAGCCCTGTAAAAACAGGAAGGAATGGAAAGGGGATATGGATGCACCAGTATCTCTAAGCAAAACTGCCCTTATTTTAGTAACAAAAGCGGCAGGTCCCACTGCCTTGGTAAAGCTAATACCATGATAACTAGGATTAGGGTCAGTTAGAGTACTGAACTTACCTGAAGCTTCCCAGTCAAATTTACCACTATCAACTATCACACCACCTATAGCTGTACCATGACCTCCAATGAACTTTGTAGCAGAATGGACCACAATATCCGCTCCATATTCAATAGGTCTTAGTAGATATGGGGTGGTAAAGGTACTATCCACTACTAAAGGTATCTTATTTTCATGGGCAATTTCAGCAAGCTTTTCAATATCTGTAATGTCAGAATGGGGATTTCCTAAGGTCTCTATAAATATTGCTTTGGTGTTCTCTAATATAGCAGCCCTAACAGCCTTCTCATCAAAAGGATCTACAAATGTTGTTGTTATTCCGTATTCTGGTAATGTATGGGCAAATAAATTTTTAGTTCCACCATAAATATTATTAGCAGCTACAATATGATCCCCTTGTCTAGCTAGATTCTGTATAGTGTAAGTAATTGCCGCTGCACCAGATGCAACTGCAAGGGCTGCTACTCCTCCCTCTAGGGCAGCAATTCTTCTCTCAAACACATCTTGTGTTGGATTTGTTAATCTTCCATAAATATTACCAGCATCAGTTAGGTTAAATCTGGCCGCTGCATGATCGCTGTTATGAAATACATAGGATGTAGTCTGATAAATAGGTACTGCTCTAGCATCTGTAACTGGATCTGCCTTCTCCTGACCAACATGTAATTGCAAAGTTTCAAATCTTAATTTTCTGTCTTCTCTTTTTATTTTTCCACTCATATTCATACCATCCTTTATATTTTTATTTTAATTCTTCATTAAAAAACCATAGATTTTATAAGCTAAACATTATTCTTTTTTTACAGTTAACTGTTATAAGTTATAACAGTTTATAAATTATATAAGAAATTCGAGGAATTTCTTATTTAAAAAAAGCAGGTCATTATGTTATGACCCGCCAGTTAAGATTATATGTTGTAGAATATTATTCTTATTATAACCTATATTCTTAGCATAATTCAGGATTCATAACACCTATGACAAGAAAACTCTAGCTTTACCTATAGACATAAAACTACAGCCCCACATCATTGTATTATTTAAAAATATATTAATAATATTCAATGATGTTATCATACCTTTACCTCCTTCAATGCTAATAAATAAGTATACTATGTACTCAAGCATATAAATAATAGCCCATTTCATAGTTAGTTGATAGGTTATATATGTTTATACTCCATTTCATTACCAATGTCAATATATAAAATTGTTTTTTATTATTTATTTTTTATCTCATTAAACCAAGGATTTATTGTATGGCCAATACCTCTTACTATTTCCCTTGGTAAATGATCTAGCCTGCTAATCAAGCTCTTACGGCCACATGCAAGAGTTTCGCTTGCGAAACTCTACAGCTTTCATAGCAAGCTTTGACGAGGGCAAAAAAGTCTTCTTATAAATGATTTGAAATCAAAAATAAGAAGACTTATAATACTTTATTATCTTATCAGTCCAATATCCCCTTAATAGGATTATGTTTCATTCCTAGGCTTCGTTGATATTTAGTTTCTAATGCTTGATATTTCCCAGCCCTACTGCTTTTCTCAAAACTTGTTAAGATCTCAAGTACATGATAGGTTTGATTATAATTAGCCCTATATTCCCTACCTGTTTTTAATGCTTTAGCCATATCAGCCAGACCTAGGCCCCGGGAATTTTCCTTATAATCATACATTAAAGGCATCTCCCTGTACTCACCATCTTCAGGACGTAGTAACTTTATTGGACCTCCAAAAGTGTTGGGATCAGGAACAATTAATGTTCCTTCTGAGCCATATACTTCAAATCTAGCCTGTTGCTTATAATGAACATCAAAGGTTGTAAATATTGTCCCTATCGCGCCGCTTTCAAAATCCATTATACCAGTAACATATGTAGCTACATCTACATCTATTATGCTTCCATTAAGGGGCTGACTGGTAATAGTTCTTGTTGGGAATGAGGTTTTAGTTAGTCCCATAACCCCTTTTACACCACCAAGTAAGTTAATCAGTGCAGTGATGTAATAGGGCCCCATATCCAGCATTGGCCCTCCGCCAAATTTATAATAGAATTCAGGGTCCGGATGCCAGGATTCGTGACCTCGACAAATCATAAAGGTTGAGGCACCTACTGGGGTTCCAATATACCCTTGATCTATTAAATAGCGACAGGTTTGAATTCCCGCCCCTAGGAAAGTATCTGGAGCTCCGCCTAGCATAAGGTTTTTAGCTTCGGCCAATTTAACCAGCTCTGTCCCTTCTTCGAAAGATGCGCCAAGGGGCTTTTCACTATAAACATGCTTACCTGCTTCCAGTGCCGCCTTAGTTACTTCAAAATGTTCATAGGGCCTAGTAAGATTTAGTATAATATCAACCTCATCATCAGCAAAGGCGTCGTACATAGTTTCATAAATCTTAGGTATATTATATTTTTCTTTGGCTGCTTCAGCCTTTGCCCTAACTAAATCACAAACACCAACCAGCTCTATTTCTTTAAAAACTTCTGTGATATTTCTTAGGTAAATACCACTTATATCACCCACACCAATCATTGCAATTTTTACTTTACCCATACTAGCCTCCCATTAATACATCTTAGCAGTATTTTCAAATTTACTTGTAGTTAACTGGTGCTCAATAGCATATTCCTTTCCTTCAGCAGCCCAGAGCATTCCCCTCTCCATGATTATTTCAGCAGTTGGAGCTTTATCAAAAACATTATCTTGATGACCAAGGGAGTTATAGAAAACCCTACCATTTCCCCAAAATTTAGTCCACGCTACTGGCATATCCACAGGTTTATTAGATATATGATAATAGTTCACTATAGGAAATCTGGTTGTGGCCAGAACTTCTATAGCAGGATCTATATGTAAATAGTAATGCTCACTAGATACTTTAAAATCTTCCAGCCCCTCTACTATCTTGCTAGAACCTTTACATATGTTAACTGTATACTCTATACCGTCTCCACCAGGATGACTAACCCATTGTCCTCCCGTCATAAATTGCCACTCCGTATTCTCACGGAAGGAATCGCACATGCCTCCATGGCAACCAGCTAGGCCAACACCAGAACCTACTGCTTTTGACAGATTGGTAACATATTGATTGTCAATTTTACCCATGGTCCAACAGGCAACCACTAGGTCTAAGCCCATTAGATAATCCAAATCTGCCAAGACATCCAGTGTATCACTTATCTCACAAGAATATCCGTTTTTCTCCATTAAACCAGCAAAACGTTTGGATGTAAGTTGGGGCTGATGGCCATCCCATCCCCCTTGCAAAATTAAAACCTTCTTATCTGTAACCATAGATATCCTCCTTTGCTCTATATTCTACAACTTTGAGGTTTACCGGCTTTAGCTGTATCAAAGATAAAGTCAATCAATGTCATTACCCTTAGGGCCTCTTCTGGTCTTACGGCCAGTTCTGCTTTACTATCCAGAACATCAACAATATTATTGTAAAATGAAGCCCATCCCCCTTCTACTTGAGGTAATGGTTGTCTTACCATAGTATGCTCAGGTCTGGGAGCCATAGTTCTTGTCGGTCCTGCAGCTGTATAAATAATATCATCTTCCCATTTCATAATTTCATC
>JGI24708J26588_10004157_pt1 | contig 10135 bp, 16 predicted proteins | sample BioPla1DNA2_FD_26588 | JGI IMG/M metagenome (IMG submission 26588) | reverse complement strand
AGAAAAGTAGTAACAATTAAATTCTAATTAATGTACATTTTGAGATTCTAAAAATTATACATTTTGGGATTGACATTTACACAAGGAACATGAAAATAATTTTTATGAAACTGATTTTATACGATATATTACTGAAGATATTAAAGTAAATTATGAGACGCTCTCTTATAGTAAAGCAAAGTACTATAGATATTTATGGTTTTGTACGCTTTCTACAATTCAATATTACAGTATTTTTTTAAAAGAACCAAGAATACTTAGCCATATTAATGCTGCTCACACAATAGGCTCATTTCATATAATTCCAAAGGGATTTGGATTTCAACCAAAATGTAGATGGCTATTAGATGATGGAATTCGAAGTCTAAAGGTTATTGAAGAAAACTGGGATTATATAAAAGAGAATTATGGTTATATCTCATTTAAGGAATACAGAAATAAGTATCTTCTAAGCGATGCATATAAAAATGGAAAATTGAATAGAACAGAATTGGAAATTAATTTTGATACTACATGGGAAGAGATATTTATAGTAATGAGTAATTTAACAAACTTTATTAATAAACGTACAAAGCTAATTATTGATGAACTCAATGAAAAAATTAAAGGAGATAAATAAGATGAAGATAATATTTAATAATACCATTGGAGAAAAAATTGCTACTATCAAGCTAGATTTAGAAAATCGCAAGATAGATAATATTAAAATTGAAGATGGAAGGAGTAGAATTGCAAAAATATATTATCCTGAAATAGAAAAACCGTCTTATGATTCATTAGAATCAATAATAAATTACTATTGTGATACTAAAAACAAGGATTTAAGATTGTTATTAGAACATATTAAAGAAAATGGATTCTACACTCCATACAGACCAAATTTAAGGATTATAATAGAGTGATAGTACTCAAATCACTATAGTTCGGTAATTCCAAAAGTAAAAATGCATATTGCATTTATTATGTATGCAAACACGCACATTAAAATACCTTTTTGAGTACATAAGTAATGAGCGATATTAATGGTAATTATGTTGCTATTGATTGTGGCTGTGGTTAGCCAGAATGAAGACTTGGATGTCTTCGACTATATGATATGAATGAATTATATTTAGAATTGAAGGAGTGATTAAATGCACTTCTACATAACAGGCGACTGTTATGGAGATTTCAGTAGAATACTAGAATTTTGCCTAGAAAATGAAACTAAAAAAGATGATGTAATGATCATTCTCGGTGATGCTGGTATAAATTATTATTTAGATAACAGTGATAGAGAATTAAAAAATATATTGTCTGACTTGGATATAACCCTTTTCTGTGTACATGGCAATCATGAGGCTAGACCATGGGAAACTGGAAATTACGAGGAAGTTGTGTGGAATGAAGGCCTTATATATGTAGAGGAAGAATATCCTAATATATTGTTTGCCAAAGATGGAGAAATGTATAACTTTAACGGAAAGAAGGTTATTGTAATTGGCGGAGCATATAGTGTTGATAAGTATTATAGATTACGCAATGGAATGCATTGGTTTTATACTGAACAACCGGATGATGAGATAAAGCAATATGTTGAAGAACAGCTGGAAAAAGTTGAATGGACAGTTGATATTGTATTATCTCATACAGTACCAGTTGAGGCAGAGCCTGAATGGGCTTTTATTCCGGGAATAGATCAATCATCAGTGGATAAGTCTACTGAAAAATGGTTACAGCATATATATGATAATTTGGACTTTTCAGAATGGTATGCAGGACATTATCATGTTGAGAGCGTTGTAGAAAATATACGCATTATGTATGAAGACTATGATGAAATTTGCGTAGATGAGTAGATTTATTTCAAATACGATTAAATGTATTCAATCACTAAAATTCATTTGCTTCAGTTTATTGTTTAAAATATAAAATACTATTAATAAGGTAGGATACACGTATGTATGACAAGCAAGTTATTGAATTAACTCATGATCAAATATTAATTCTTTCTGAAATTGAGAAGATGGTAGAAAACAAAAAACTTCCAAATAGCTATCCAAGTTTTATTACACAAAGTTCGGATGCTCTGCTCCTATGTCAAGATTTAGTACAAGTTAAAATGAGAAGTTTGTCCTCATTTAACTTGCTAATTGCAAACCCTCGTGTTGGGTTTTTGTAAACAGTTTCTCAAAGTCATCTGGAGACATGTAGTCACAGTGACTATGAATACGTTTTGTATTGTAGAAAGCTTCTATGTATTCAAATACTAGGCGATATGTCTGCTTGTAATCTCGTATTTTAAAGCGATGCAACCATTCGCGTTTTATAAGTGAATGGAATGCCTCAATACAAGCATTATCCCACGGAAAAGCTTTTTTAGAATAACTTCTCTGCATAGTAGCAGTTGCTTTTTTGTATTCTTTTGATACATATTGGCTCCCACGATCGGTCTTATACCGAATTCGTGATAACAGCGATAGAGGATTTCAGTATACAGGAAATATCTTTAAAAATAAGATTGAAGAAGCTGGAATGACTCAGAGTATGTCAAGAGTTGGTAAATGTATAGATAATGGACCTATGGAAGGATTTTTTGGTACTTTAAAAACTGAAATGTTTTACGAAAGAAAGTTTAAAACGCTTGAAGAATTAAAAGAAAAAATAGTTGAATACATTAAATTTTATAACGAAAAAAGATTTCAAAAAAGACTAAGATGCATGGCTCCTTTAGAATACAGAAACCATGCATCCAAATGTGCATAACACTTTAATTAAATTACCTGTCTACTTGACAAAGGTCAGTTCAGAAAGGGTGCTTTTTTATATAGGAACATTTTTAAAAAGTGCCCTAGATATAATTGAAGCTAGAGGGGAGAGACTTAGAAAGATTCATCTATAAAAAAGAGGAGGATAAAAGATGAGTGAAAAGAGAAGATTCTTTTTAAACTTTGAACAAGCCCCTGTCCATGATGGAGATCAGTGGGTAGGAATAGCCATAGGATTAGATGAACTAAAGGCAAAATATAAACAAACACTAGAAAAACTAAGAAATGCTGATGAATATGATTACACTTCTTATTATGGTCTAAGAGAAGACCAACTAATGGTATATGAATATACAGAAGAAGACGGATTTAGTCGCTATCCTACCCAAAATCTAGAAGAATAAGTAGATGGATACCTAAAAATAGAAAAGGAGGCCTTGCCTATGGGAAAAACATATACTATGAGCGATATCCACGGATATCTTGAAGTAATGGAAGGAAACTTTAAGAAGATAAACTTAGAAAACAAGGAAAATCAGCTAATTTTTTGTGGCGACTATACAGGACATGGGTCTAAAAGTTGACAAATTTTGCATAGGATAAAAGAACTGTTGGAGATCTATCCCCAGCAAGTTATAGCCTTAAAATGAAAGCAACTGAGAATGAAATGAGAGAAGAAGCACTACTAAGAATGAGTGTGAAGATGAACGTGAAGACATCAAAACATATGGTTTTCATATGGTATTTGCATATAATATTGCTAATGAAGAGTATTCAGAATTAGGAATTGGAAGCTTTTCTATTGAAGAGGGTGTGTTGTGGAGGGTGGGGTAAACTGGTAATATAGTATAGGGAGAGGGTGAAAGGATATTGAATAAACAAGAAGCAATGCTTCTGGTTAGAAAACTGCTTGACCAGCAAAAGTACTTATATACTCGTATCCAATATGTAAAAGATGTGGATAATAGAGTAGCATTAGTAGATATAAGTGAAGTTGATACTATACATTTGACCTATGATGTGGGGGAACCTATTGGAGAGATTCAAATGAGTTTACGATTTGATAAAACTTATATGGATAAACTAGCATTTCCACACCCTATTATTGTGAATGAAAAATATATTTTGCAAATAACTAGATTCCTCAATTTTTTAAATTCATACAATAAAACATGGAATGGAAGATTTTATTTGGATGAAGATTATTTAGATATAGCTTATTCTGCAAGAATCCCATATTATCTATTAGATGCATATCCGAATAAAAGTATGAAAGGAGGGGTATCAACTCCTATAGATTTATATTTGGATATAAAGTATCTGCTTTTCAAGGTATCAAAAGGTATAATAGGAGCAGAAGAAGCCATTGAGGGTATGAAAGAATTATGGCGTTGGGTGAATAAATAGATATTCGAGGAGGCTATAATGTTTAAAGATAACTATATTGAGCACACGATAGCTAAAAAATATCCACATATAAATATAAACGACTATATCTGGCAAGGATTGATAACTGTCAATTATGAGTATGGCTCAGGTTGGCATGACGTAATCATTGAGCTAGTTATGCAAATAGAAGATATTTATAAAAAGAATAATGTAGATATTACTGATTTTAAAATAAATCAAATAAAAGAAAAATATGGTACTCTACGCTTTTATGCAATATCAAGCTTAGGTGAGGTACATGATTTGATTTCTGAATATGAAGACAAATCAAAAGAATTATGTTGTGAATGTGGAGAAATAGGTAGTCTTCATGAGAAGCATGGATGGTCTCAAACACTCTGTGATAAATGTGCAATTAGACTTGAATATAAAAGATGGTAAAAAAGTTCTACAAGAGCCAGATATATTGAAGTTTGATTTCAAGCTGAAGATGGCTGAATTAGATTTATAATAAAGAACAAGAGTTAAAAGTATTTTGCACAAAAGAAAAAACGGAGGAATAGCAAGTAAATACTTTGTTTGGAGGATTTTATGATAGATTTCATACCACCAGATCAGATGAAAAAATATTTTGAGGAAATTCGTTTTGGTTTTTCAGATTTTGAAAAAGCAACACTTATATGGAATGTGAACAATTGTAAATGGCGTGAAAGGATAGATTCGCTTCAAGAATTAGCTACTCAAACAGATAATAGAACAACAAAAGAGCAGATTGCTGAAAGAATTCAATATGAAGGATATGGAGGAAGGTAAATAGACTAGTGATTATAAATAGATAAAAGAAGAATTGGAGGACAAAGATGATCTATATAACGGGGGATACCCATGGAGACTTGGATAGGGTAGAAAGCTTTTGTGATGAGTATGAAACCACAGAAGATGATATCCTAATAATACTAGGAGATTCAGGAATAAATTTTTATCTAAATGATAGGGATATAGAGTTAAAAGAAAGACTATATCAGTTACCAATCACCTTATTTTGCATACATGGAAATCATGAAGAAAGACCAGATTTAGTAGGTGGTTATGCAGAAAAATCATGGAGAGAGGGACAAGTATATTATGAAGAAGAATATCCCAATATACTATTTGCAATAGATGGAGAAATATATGATTTAAACGGAAAGAAATCTATAGCCATAGGAGGTGCATATAGCGTAGATAAATTTTATAGAATAAGTGGTAATATACCCTGGTTTCCTTCAGAACAGCCAGATGAGTGGATAAAGGCAAATGTAGAAAGAAAATTAGAATCAGTAAACTGGAAAGTTGATTACATATTATCCCATACAGGACCCCTTAAATATTTACCAACAGATGAATTCCTACCAAATATAGATCAAAACAAAGTAGACAAATCAACAGAAGAATGGCTAAGTAAAATAGAAGAAAAACTTGATTATGAAATCTGGTACTTTGGACATTTTCACACAGATAGATTTATAGATAAAGCAGTAATACTTTATGAAGATATTTTGGAATTAGGAGAGTAAGATATGGGCAAGATTTATGCTATGAGCGATATCCATGGATATTATGAAATTATGGAAAGAAACATAGAGAAAATTAATTTAGAAGATAAAGATAACAAATTAGTTCTATGTGGTGATTATATAGACTATGGTTTTGATAGTTGTAAAGTGCTATATAGAATTAAAGATTTTATGGAGACATATCCCGAACAAGTGATAGCCTTAAAAGGCAATCATGAAATCATGTTTCTAGAATTTCTAGAAACAAAAGAAAATGATGTATGGAATATAGAATGGCTAGGTGCAGACAAGGACTTTTCAACCATAAATACATTTATATCAGAAGAGACTAAAGATAAAATAAAAAAATCAAAATTAAAATATAGCAATCCAATCGAATTTGCTTTTCAAATAGCAAGGTTAATAAAAGAAGATATAAAAATAAATCACAAAGAATTAATCAAATGGTTAAAAAACTTACCTCTATACTATGAAACAGAAAAACAAATATTTGTTCATGCCGGCATCGACGAAGAAGCAGAGGATTGGTGGCAACATGGGACGACAGAAGAAATATTTACAAGTAAGTATCCTCCAAGCTTTGGCAAATTTTATAAAGATATCATAGCAGGACATATAGCAACCAACTCATTAAAGGATGAAGAAGGATTTCATGGGGTATATTTTGATGGGGAAAATCATTACTATATAGATGGAACAGTAGAGGTAAGCGGATGTATACCATTGTTGATATATGATGATTTAAAGGAAAAATATATATACTGACTTAATATTTTAAACTATGACATATCAAGCTTTTACTACAGATGAGTGATTGGCAGATGTTGCAGATGCAAGATATTCAATAGGTTAATAATAGAAGAGAAAAACGGTATTAGATAGATATTCCAAATACAAGAAAATAACGAAGCAAGAAGAATTAATTCACTAAGAAATAAATATGGATATTATAGTAAAATGAAGTATGATTCGAAAATGTAGGTATTTTAGTAACTTAATAGATTTGGAGGTTGATGATATGAAAATCCTTGAATGGAATGTAAATTGTGCGGTTGGTTCTGGTAACGGAAGAAAGGAGTTATCATCACTTTTTCCTGATAAACCTGACTATGATATTTTGGTATTAACAGAGTTTTATAGACTTGATGATTATGGTGAATTTGAAGAAATAATCAAAAATTGGGGTTATGAAGTTTTTATCACTGATGAACAGAAAAACCGCAACGATATATTTATCGCAGTATCAAAAGAATATGAACCAAAACTTGAAAAAAATCAAGTAGCCAGAGAAGGGATGCCTGATTTTTTAGCGATACCTTTGAAATCTGGTCATAAAGACTTTGTAATTGTTGGTGTGCGCTTCTTTGGCGATTATGAAGATAAGTATAGTCAATTTATCAAATTTTTGCATCATATAAATTGTTATGAGAATATTATAATAGCTGGGGACTTTAACAATGCGAAAATTCGGGGTGATGAAAATACAATATATACAGAGCGACAGATAGATAGATTGTACTCATATCATGAAGAGGGTATTATGAAAAAATATCAACAATTTGAATATAATTATCATAGGATAAAGCTTTGGTTTGCTCAAAATGAAATTTCTTTGGTTACACCAATCGAGGGGGTTTCATTTCCGTATAAATCGTCATATCCTACCGGAAGTAAAATTGACCATTTTGCCACAAAAAGTATTCTAATAAGTAATGTAGAGTATTTACCAACAGAATTGAGTGATCATTATCAATTAGTTGGAGAAATAACAGTTTGATTTTATCATGTTTCTCAAAAAAATTTAGAATGAGATAAAGATAAAACTTTTAGGAGAACAAAGCAAAAAAATGGATTCCTTTATTGCTTTCTTATTATGTTGGTGATTGTTGGACTTACAGTATATCTGCAGAATATAAGGGGGATATGTACGCCCTATGTGGTAGGATAGTTGTCGTATAAAAAGGTCACGTATGAAAAACAAGTATTATCATGGAAAGTGGCAATAGATAAATCACTAGAGTTTTTAAACTTGATAGGCTGACTCATTGTAACGAATATATTTTATAAAAAATGGAGGAATAGATAATGGGTAAAATGGAATATGATATCTCTGAAATTGCATGGGAAACATACAAATTATTATACGGAAGTAATTTTAAAATTATAGAGAATAAGAATAGACTACATATAGAAAGTACTTTTTCCTTAGAAGGAAAGACAACAGGAGTATTATCGTTTAGTGGTGAAACTGATTTTAACTTTAAAGTTGCTTTTGCTCATTCAAGGAGAGAAGCATATATAAAGCATTTAAAGGATTTAGAATCTTCAGAAGAAAAAGAAAAGTATTTTAAAGTCTATAAAAACAAATTTGAAATTTGTGAAAAACTTATGTATTCAGTTGTGAATATTTCAATGATGCCACAAACAGGAAATCTTCAAAACACAAAAAGAGGAATTGGAAATGACAGAATAGATACTTTTATATATGTGATTGAGAATTATTATGATGGGATTGATAATTTATTAATGAATTATTCTTCGGCTGAAAATATTGAATTTTTGAAACAATATTTTAAAATGTTTAGTAGTGCTAAGGAGTATTGTGCAACCATTTACCATATTAATGAATCATTAGTTGATGAATTGATTGAATCGGGGAAAAATCCGATAGATACCCCGGAACGTGTTATTCAATATATGAATTTAGCATATAGATTTTGGTGCCAAAAACTGAAATTTTTCAATGGTTTTGATAAAGTATCGGATTCCATGAAACAAGAATTAAATAAAGTCGCTGAGTTGCTAGATAAATGGTTTTGATGCAAGGGATACGATGTTTTATTATTCAGAGCAAGTGAAATCAAAAACCTGAACCAACTTATTAATATAACGAGGTGGAATGCATTATTATTTTTAGAAACCTTAAGAAATAATATTATTATGTATTAGGAAAGTCAGGATATAAAAGCTCTTGATATATTATCTAGAATAGATTTAGCTATCTAAGCTAATTGTCATAGCTTAGATATGTTAAGTCATTAGGGACGAAAGAAAGTTTCTCAGGAGGATAAAAAGGGTAGTTGACTCTTGAAGAATACTAAGAGAAATGTCTACATTGATGTTACATCTCAGAACGAAATGATGCTGAAAATAAGCAAAGAGACCTCAAAGTTAAGCAAATAAAGGAAAAATGAAGATCGCTCCAGTTTTGTTACAGTTACCCTGACAACCCTAATTTTTACAGGCTATTAATTCTATGGATGGTACTGGATTAAGGTTTTATCCAAATAGTTATTGTGTGACTGAAAAGGAAATTCAGCATGAGATTGGAGGAATCGTAAGTAAATATGAGCAATTAAGTAAGACTGTCTGTGAAATCTGTGGACAACTCGGTGAACTCCGTTTTGATTTGGGGCGGAAATAAACTCTATACACTTTATGCTATGATACAAATATGATAAATATGTAGAAGATGAAAGAGAAAAGAAAGGAACTAAATCATGAAGATAAATAAATTTTTGAGAAGAATTGCATTTTTAGATTTTCAGGGGCTTCATATGATTTGTAGAAAAATCCTCGAATTCACTCAAGAACATATTTTAATTAGTGATGAAATTGAGGAGAGGATTAAAAACCGAATAATCCCTATTAAATACCCTGATTTTATATTACAAGATTTTAACATTTCATCTTCTAAATTAAGAGAAAGGCTCATAGAGCATATGGGATATGTGCTATTGTCAAAAATATGGATTGAGGCTTTAAGTAGATGGATAGGATCCAGAAGATGTCTCGAGGTTATGGCAGGGACAGGCGCGTTAACATGCGAACTTAGAAAGTGCGGTGTTGATATTGTTGCAACCGACAACTATTCATGGAAGAAATGCAATACGTGGGTGCATGTTGATGAAATTGATGCAGTTGAAGCTGTCGAAAAGTACAAGAACGTTGATATTTTGATTATGTCTTGGCCGCCTTATCAGAATGATATAGCATTTGAAGTATTAAATAAAATGAGAATGGTTAATCCAGATTGCAGGATGGTTTATATTGGCGAAGAAGAAGGTGGATGTACAGCAAATGACAAGTTTTTCTCATTAATTGAAGAAATCGAGGATGAGAGTTTTCATAAAGTAAAATTAGAATTTCAAAATTGGTCAGGGATTCATGACAGACCATTTCTGATAAGGTAAAAAATAATGCTTCATGCAGATAAAGGTAAAATATCATTTAATCGATAAAATATCAATTAATGTTTTTGTAGTGGGAAATTAAAGTTTTTGAGAAAAATACCCTTCTACCAAGGCATCAGTAGGTCTTCACGACATCATTATTGTACTCTCAAGGCATGTTGAAGTCGTAACCCTGCTTACAAGGACTGAAGCGAGTTGTAAGTAGAGGTACGTCTCATGTCAGGAATGTCCAAGAAGACGAGCGTANCGA
>JGI24708J26588_10004156_pt1 | contig 10136 bp, 11 predicted proteins | sample BioPla1DNA2_FD_26588 | JGI IMG/M metagenome (IMG submission 26588) | reverse complement strand
CAGCTATTACATTCTTTATTTGAAATTTTAATTTATTCAAATAAATTTTCCATCTTCTTCTTTATTCTGTCTTTTCTGCTGACTGTTTCCTCTACATCGATTTTGAAAAAACCATCTTTTTCTACCAAACAGTCACCCTCCTTTGTTTCCAAAGGGAGTTTATATTTAGGGATATTAATAAAATTTTTGTTTTCATCCTCACAAACAGCAATATTGCCTTCAAATCTATCAACAATATACCTCATATTTATAACCATACCTTTCTATTCCCTATGGTTTACAGATACCACAGGCATCATATCCTTCTTCTATTAATTTATCTCTATTTTCCTCAGATAACTTTTTATTTTTATCACTCATATTGGCAATGGATCTACAGTTATCATAATGGAACTTCTTAGTATTTGTATTAAGTACATAAGTAACTTTCTTCTCTGAAGCTTTCTTCGAATCAGCATCCTCCTTATTCTCTACTTTAGAAGTGCTTTCTACTTTAGAAGAGCTTTCTACTTTAGATTTTTCTGCTTCAAAATTACTTGTCGGTTTGGTACTCCAAGTGATATTTGAACCATCAGAGCTTGCTACTATTGTTCCCTGTTTATCTGTTCGATATAAGTTAATTCCTCTTTCCTTAAACTCTTGTAGAACTTCCTTGTGGGGATGACCATAACTATTATCCTCTCCACTGGATATTACTATGTACTTTGGAGTAACTGCATCTAAAAATTCAGAAGTATTGGAAGTTACGCTACCATGATGATTGGCTTTTAAAACATCAGCCTTTATATCTATCTTATTAGCTATTATATCATATTCAGCTTCTGCTTCAGCATCTCCGCACAAAATAAAAGTGTTATCTTTATTTATTAACTTAATGCCTACAGACCAGTTATTCAAATTACTATCATAATCCTTATTAGGAGCAATAATAATAAATTCTGCATCTCCTATGGCATATGATGTACCTACCACTGGCTTTGTAATTTTAAGGCCTTTATCTTCTATGGCATCTAGAACATCTTCAAAGGTTTTAGTATTATTGCTTACTGGTGGCATAATAACCTTACCAATATCAAACTTATTAATCACTACATCCAGTGAACCAATATGATCTGCATGGGGGTGGGTACCTATAAGATAATCCAGCCTTTTAACCCCTAGTTCTTGAAGATAAGATACGATACGGTCGGCATCTTCGTTATTTCCTCCATCAACTAGCATGAATTTATTATTAGATTCTATTAAAATACAATCTGCTTGCCCCACATCAATAAAGTGGACTTTCATCTCCTTATTTATATCATCTTTAGCTTCTTCATTAGCTATACCTTTATTATTATCATCTTCATATGAACTGATAACATTAGATTTCTTTAGTGTCCCCTCATCATCTGTAGTCACAATGCTACTGGAACACCCTGTTAATAAGAAAGTTAAGATAATTGTAAATAAAATAAAACTTTTAAAATATTTTTTCATTTAACACACTCCTTCTGTCATTATCTTCATGCTAGCTTTTTAATATGGAGCTGTTAAAAAATTATAGCATCTTTCATATTATAGTCTCCACTTAAAGGCTTTCATATTATAATTATTTGTTTTAACCCTGCTAGACAAAATAAAAGCCCACAGGAATTCTCCCATTAGGCTAATATAATTCATATAATAGTATACTAAAATATTATCTATTTTTCAAATAAAAAGTAATAAAGGCCTATTCTTATATTCATAAATCCAATAAAAACCTATGGATATCTTATTTATAATAAATTTAATAAAATTTTGCGAAAATAGCATACTAATATAAAGAATATTAAGTAAAGGAGTATCGCTATTTTGAAAAAATTATTATACATCACGGTTAATTCAAAGCCTGAAAATTTATCAACTAGTAAAACCATAGGTAGGGCTTTAGTTAATGGATTTATCCGTAAACACCCAGATTTTTCAATCGAAGAGTTGGATTTATATACGGAACATATCCCCAGGCTAGAGTATCAATACTTTGAAAGTAGAAATTGCATTATTAATGAAGAAGCAACTAAACAACTACCGGAAAAAGAACAAAGGGAAGTAGCAAAAATTGTTGACCTATGTAATCAATTTGTAAGTGCTGACGTTTATGTAATTGCCTCACCTATGTGGAGTATGTCCTTTCCATCTCCATTAAAAGAATATATAGATTGTATAGTTCAGGTTAATAGAACAATCACCTTTCCAGAGAAAGGTAAAAAACCTGAAGGACTTCTTAATGACAGACCTAGAACGGTTGTATATATACAATCCTCTGGCGGAGAAATACCATGGATGTTGAGACCTGTTTTTAATAAGGGATTAGATTATGTTGAAGATATAATGAAGGCTATGGGTATAAGTAAATTTGAAAGACTATTGGTAGATGGAACTGGCACCACTGAGGAAGAAAGATTAGCAGCTATTGAAAAAGCCAAAGAAAAAATTGATGACATAATTGATAAAATCCAAGTTGAAGAACTGGTTCATATCTAGTTAAATATAGGGGATGTTCCATGGAACACCCCTTTTCTTCAATATTTTTAGCTAAACTTAATCTAGATGCTGCCAATCATCATCTATTCTTTAGTTTACATATCCCCTGGGTCATGGTGCCCATTGGGCAATACACACACCAGGAACGGGGTTTGAAAAGTAGCATGGTAATTAAGCCAATTACTGTAGATGTCAACATAACACTATAAAATCCAAAAGCAAATTGAGCAACCCAGGGGGCAAAAACACTACCATGGTAAGCAAAATGCCAGGGTAATTTAAATGTCCATAATAACTTAACTATTTCACTAAGTCCGTTTACTTCGGAAAATACTAGATAGGTTGAAAAAATCATATTTCCAAACATTATTAGGAAAAATGTTAAAAAGCCATATCTAAACCAAGTACTTTTCATAAAATTGGGTATATCTTTGTTCCTTGATAGCTTTAATTTACTACCTAGCAAATTAAATAGCTGACCTCTACCACAATATTTATTGCAATATGCTTTATTTCCTTTAACCACCGATATGGTCAAGGGGGTAAGGAAGCAAATCATCCCTAGCCAGGCAAAAAGGATGTTTATAAACCCTAATATTAGATATACTGTAGATACAATCCACAGATAATCATACCAGTTTTTATTCTTATTTTTCATTATCCAATCCCTCCTGACTAGTATTATGTTGCATTATAGTAATCACCGATGCAGGGCAGATCTTTGCACACAAACCACATCCAATACACTTTTGTAAGTCTACCTCTGCATATATTCCTTTGGGCACAGAAATAGCGCCTCTAGGGCACACCTTAATGCAGCTACCACAAGCTACACACTTACTTTTATCCACTTGGGCATAACGTTTTCTTCTTTGTGTTACCATAAATAACCTCCGCACGTTTTTATCCATGATAACAATTATAGGGGTGGTTTTCTGTAACTTCATCACAGTTATCTAATAAGGTCTTACCTAAAATAATTTACAACAATCAAAAAGCTGTTTGTAAAACTATATAGTTTTACAAACAGCCTTTAATTAATAATATTAATTTTTCTTCTGGCTAATTAAATCTGATAAGAAAGCTAAGGCCAATCCTTGACCCCAGCCTTGAATCCACTCTTTAGGTATAGTACGATATCCTTCTCTGTCTTTCATAACAGCTGTACCGCCTGATACATTTAGGACACGTCCATCTTCACTAATATTATCTAGTACACCTTTTAATGCTTTATTAACATATTTACTGTGTAGTGGATTTTGATTATTGATCATTGCCGCAGCAATACCGCAGGAAGCAGATACCTCTTCATAAGCTTCCTCATCATCTAGTATAGTTCTCCATAAACCATTGTCAGTTTGTAGATATTTTATTGCAGCTAATTGATCACGAACAGAGCATTCCACATCCATACACTGTGGATATAAGTACCAATCATGTAATTGAGCTTTAACTAAGGACATGGTATAAGCAGCCCATGCATTGGCTCTACCCCAATAAAATCCTGACATATGATCTTTGTTAATATTATCATATCCATGATACCATAAGCTGGTAGAAGGATCTTGTAAGTATTTAATATGCCAAGCATATTGATCTAAGGCATCATTAATGATTTCTTGATCTTGTAATTTAACACCTACACGTAACATGAAAAATGCTGCCATAAACAGTGTATCTGCCCAAGCCTGCTCCTTAAATCCTAAATGCACTAAAACCCCTTCTCCAAAGCGAAGAGCTGTATTTCTTAGGAAATCTATTTTACTCATAACAAGATCCCAATACTTCTGATCGCCTGTTTCTTCGTATAATGTTATGAGCATATGTCCCATAGCACAAGTATTGATAGTCCATTCAGGCATTCCTAACTCAATATATTCGTCAGTCCATGCTTTAAGCATATCCAAATATTCTTTATTACCTGTTGCTTCATAAGCTCTGGATACGCCATAGTAAGCTACGCCACATGGCCAATCCCAAGTTAAATCCATAGTCATGGTCTTTCTTACAACATTGTCGATAACTTTCTCGATTTCTTCCCTGTTGTATTCTAATTTCAGCATGTTTCTTCTTCCTCCTATTTGGTTCCCATCAGGGAAACTTAATAATTAATAGTATTCTCTAAACATTCTATATGGCTGTATCTATAATCAGCCTCTGCCTTATATCATAATACATTTTTTCAATTTTGTGAACACTTAGATTGATAATAAATGAAGAATTGCTGATTTACCTCTAAAAAGTTATTTCAATTTATAATTATTTATTACCTGAATTGTTCTATCTATATCCTCATCCCCATGGGCACTGGATATAAACATAGCTTCATATTGGGAGGGAGCTGTGTATATACCATTATGTAACAGATAATGAAAATACCTGGAGTATTGATCCACATCTGAGGTCATAGCCGTACTATAATCAATCACTGCTTCTGTAGTAAAAAACACAGATAGCAGAGATCCTATTTGATTTACCCATACCTGGTCCTGTAAATTCCTTTTAATGGCATTAACCAGTCTTTTTGCATTATTTTCCATTCTGTCATATATTTTATCTCCCTCATTTTTTAAGATTAATAATGTCATTATCCCTGCTGCCGTAGCAATTGGGTTACCAGAGAGGGTTCCTGCTTGATATACTGGACCAAGAGGTGCAACAACACTCATAATCTCTTTCTTTCCCCCATAGGCCCCTACGGGCATGCCACCTCCCACTATTTTACCCAAGGTGGTTAAATCAGGTTTTATATTATAATAGCCCTGGGCTCCTCCCAGACCTAGTCTAAATCCACTTATTACTTCATCAAATATTAACAAGGCTTCATGTTCTAGGGTTATATTTCTTAAGAATTCTAAAAATCCCTTTTGGGGAAGAACAAGTCCCATATTGGCAGCCACAGGCTCTACTATCACAGCCCCTATCTTATCACCATATTGCTTAAATAGCTTTTCTACTGATTCTTCATTATTATAATCTGCTATTAGTGTGTTTTTAGTATAATCCAGGGGAACTCCTTCACTATCGGGTATTGACTGAGTTAAGGAACCAGAGCCTGCCTTTACCAATAAGCCATCGGAATGACCATGATAACATCCACGGAATTTAACAATCATATCTTTTTTCGTATATCCCCTCGCCACACGAATAGCACTCATTACAGCCTCAGTCCCTGAACTTACTAGCCTAACACTTTCCATGGATGGCATTAATTCTCCAATTAACTTTGCCAGAATATATTCATTCTTTGTGGGGGCCCCAAAGGTAAGACCTTTATCGCAAGCTCCTTTTACAGCATTAATAACCCTATCATCACTATGGCCCAAGATACTAGCTCCCCATGAGCATACGTAGTCAATATATTCATTACCATCTACATCATATATTTTAGAACCTTTTCCTTTATCAATAAAAAGTGGTCTACCTTTTACAGCCATAAAGGATCTTACTGGACTGTTTACGCCACCAGGAATATAGCTTTTGGATTTTCTATATAATTCTCTCGATTTATTCAGTCTGTTCATCCTATCACCTATCCAATATTTTAAATTATATCTTATCCAACCACTTGGCTACATCTAAAGCATGATATGTAATAATAATTGATGCACCTGCCCTTTTCATGGCCATCATATTTTCTAATACAATTTTCTTCTCATCAACCCAATTGTTTGCAGCAGCCGCTTTAACCATGGCATACTCTCCACTGACATTATAAGCCGCAATTGGATAGTTTGTTTTATCAGCAACCTCCCTTACTATATCCAGATAAGCTAAAGCTGGCTTTACCATTAGTATATCTGCCCCTTCTTTAATATCTTCCTCACACTCCCTAATAGCTTCCTTCCTGTTGGCATAGTCCATCTGATATGTTTTTCTATCCCCAAAACTGGGAGCTGAATGGGCTGCCTCCCTAAAAGGTGAATAATATGCCGATGCATACTTAGCACTATATGACATAATAAGCACCTCTTTAAAACCTGCATCATCCAAGGCTTCTCTAATTTTTTTCACACGACCATCCATCATATCAGAAGGAGCAATAATATCAGCCCCAGCCTCTGCCATGGATACGGCCATCTGAGATAGGAGTGGCAAGGTCTCATCATTTAATATTATTCCATCCCTTATAAGGCCACAATGGCCATGGGAGGTATATTCGCAAAGGCACACATCAGCTATTACTATCATATGGGGCCTTTTTTCTTTTATATATCTGATTGCTTTCTGGGTAATTCCCTCCTCTGCATAAGCCTGACTTCCCACTTCATCCTTGTATTCTGGAATACCAAAAATAATAATTGAATTTACGCCTACTGAAACTACGCGGTCTATTTCCTCATCTATCCGGTCAAGGGAATACTGAAAAATACCTGGCATCGATGATATGGGATTTTTAATTCCAACCCCTTCTATTACAAAGACAGGATATACCAGGTCTGATTTATTTAATGTAGTTTCCCTAACCATAGCTCTTATTTGCTCATTTACCCTAAGTCTTCTCATTCTATTCATAGGGATTTATCCTCCATAAATATTCATATAATCATTTATCCTACTTACTAAACCATTTACATCACATTCATTGGCTATAATATCCACTGGATTATTAAACTTTATTACAGCTTCTGAAGTTACCTTACCTATACAAGCAATTTTATTTTTTAAGGATAGGGCTAAATTCATTTTATTAAGCTCTTTAAAAAATGAATTAACACCAGAAGCACTGGCAAAAACAAAGCAGTCAATATCATTTATTAAATCATTATCGAGCTGAGAAGATAGCTGGCCCACCACATCATAAAATGGTATTTCTTGATAAGCTATTTCCTTTTTAGTTAGGACTTCTAATAATTCCTTACTGCCCTGCCTAGCCCTCGGTATCAAGACCTTTTCACCATTTGCAACAATCTCACTGAATTGATAGGCTAAATCCCTGGTGGTATATTTATTTGGTATAAAATCAGCAAGGTAACCATGTTTTCTCAGTTCATCCTTGCTTCCACTACCAATTACAGCAAATTTAATACGACTTAATCTTCTATGGTCTATACCTAAGTCATTCATTTTAGTAAAAAATAATCTTATAGCATTCTGACTTGTGAATAGAAGCCAATTATATGTATCAATTCTTTTAAGACACTCTCTTAGTATATTACTCTCAGCTGTTTCTACTATTTTCATATCACAGACATCAAGCACTTGATAGCCTTCATCTTCTAGTTTTTCTCTTAGCTTCTTACGCATTAGCTCAGTGCCTGTTATACCAATCGTAATTAGGCTAGCAGTTTTACTAATAGCTTGATAATTGATTTTATTAACAGACTTATAATTTAGCTTAGCCGTCTCCCCAATTACAATAATAGCTGGGGATGGCAACTGCTCTTTTTTAACCACTTCAACAATGGTAGCTAACCTTCCCCGTACTGTTATTTGATTAGCTGTGGTACCATTAGATATAACAGCCACAGGAGTATCTGCTGATTTGCCAGACTGTAACAACTTATCAACAATCTTATCAATAGAAGCTAGCCCCATTAAGAAAATCAAGGTTCCCCCTAGTTTAGCCAGTATCTGATATTGCTCCAAATCCAACTCTGTACCTGTCATAGTATGGCCAGTTATAACATGAAAGCTTTGACTTATTCCCCTATGGGTTACAGGTATACCAGCTGCTGCTGGAACTGCGATAGCTGATGTTACACCAGGGACCACCTCAAAAGGTATCCCATGGCTTATCAGTTCCTGAGCTTCTTCCCCGCCTCTTCCAAATACAAAGGGATCCCCTCCTTTTAAACGGACCACCATTTTATAAGTCTTGGCATATTCTATCAAGAGCTTATTAATATCTGCTTGTTTCATGGAGTGATTGCCCGCTTCCTTGCCCACATAAACCATATGGCAATCCTTCTTAAGACAATTAAGTAACTGGGGGGAGACTAACCTATCATATATTACTGCATCACACTGTTTAAGTAATTCCATCCCCTTGAGGGTAATTAATCCCTCATTCCCAGGCCCTGCTCCAACTAAATATACTTTTCCCATGGAAACCACCCTTGCTATCTATTTTCTCTCTAATATTTACTTTCTTAATCTCTCCATCCATCTTCTTTAGTATCCATATATCTGCAGTATCATTCTTGACCTTGGAATATATACTATAGGCCTCCTTAAAATCTGTATCTTCATATGAACTTGCCTGCCATAAGCTATATAAACTTCTTTCAATTAACAACTCCATCCTGCTGTTTTTATCACAGATTTTATGCAGTATATCAATCCATCTATTATCTTCTCTACCTTCAATTGCAATAATTCCTTGACCTGGGGCTGGTATGAATTCATCAACTCCAAAATATTTGTACTGATATCTAGCTTCCTGGTGAAGATTTAACCTTTTTAGTCCAGCAGCAGCTAAGACTATGCCATCGTAGATACCAGACTCTAATTGTTCTAAACGGGCAATTACATTACCCCTAATTGGTTTACACTGAACATTGCTATAATGTCTCTTGATTTGAAGCTCTCTTCTTAGACTGGATGTCCCGACTATGGCTGATCTTTTATTCTTAAATGCTTCAATATCAGTAGTAACTAGCACATCCCTTGGATCTTCTCTTTTAAGCACTGATAAGATTTCCAGTCCTTTAGGTAGTTCTATAGGCATATCCTTGGCACTGTGTATTGCAATATCTATTTCCCCATTAAGTATTTTTTCTTCAAATTCTTCTACAAATATACCTTGACTCCCAAACTCAGTAAGTGGTTTGTCTAAGTTCTTATCCCCTACTGTATCATATGTAACTATTTCAAAGTCCAAATCAGGGCACACCTCTTTAATTGCCTCTATAACTAAATCAGTTTGAACCAAAGCCAATTTACTAGCTCTTGTTCCTATTTTTATTTTTCTTTCTTCCATTATAACTCCTTAAGGCCCCCTATAATTTCCTCTATTTCTTTTTGCTCTAATCCTCTCCCAGCTTCTTTACCACAGGCTATTAACTTCATATATATCTTCTTTCTCATATTCCCATCTGGAACAAATTCCTTAATATATTCCCTTACCTCACCCAAGATATCAATTAAGTCCCCGTAATACTCTGGAATATGCTTTTCCAATTCTTCTTTAATAACTACTGTAAACATTGGACTTTTTCCACCGGTTGATATGGTTAACAAGAGATCTTTCTTTTTTATGATAGCTGGAAAGATAAAATTACTTTGTTCTTTGTCATCCACAACATTTACTAATTTATTATTATTCTTGCATAAGTTTGCTATATATCTATTAAGCTCATGATTATCTGTGGCAGCTATAACTATATCTGCTTGTAAGATATCTTCCTGGCAAAATTCCCTTTTTATAATATTTAAATCTGTCTCGTATGCTGAATTTTTTAGGGTATATATCTCTTTGCATATTTCAGGTGCTACTAGATGAATTTTTATATTAAATTGCAATAAAACTTTTACTTTATGTAAAGCGATCTTTCCACCTCCCACAATCAAACAGACTTTATCACTGATATCCATATAAAAAGGGAAAAATGCCATTAACTTTCCTCCTTAATCATTAATTTTAGGCAGTTCAATAATCTTAGGATCTCATCAGCAGTTAAGATTTT
>JGI24708J26588_10004148_pt1 | contig 10147 bp, 8 predicted proteins | sample BioPla1DNA2_FD_26588 | JGI IMG/M metagenome (IMG submission 26588) | reverse complement strand
CATCAGTTAATTAAAATTCTATATATTTATAACAAATCAGCATTGAAATATTTTATATAAAATGCGACAACTTACTTGACAAACACCGTTTATCAACTTACTCTTGTATTGGGAGATGAAATTAAAGCAAGGAAACTAGCTAAAATATTGAGTAATTTATTACAAAAGATATCGAACAGCATTCTGTATGATATTCCGATATCTAAAAAGGAAGTAATATTCTTGCCATATAAGGCTTCCATGTGGGATTGTATGGAGAGTGTTTGGCAGGCAGCTTCTGCAGATCCAAACTGTGATGTGTATGTGATACCCATTCCTTATTATGATAAAAATGCGGATGGTACTTTTGGAGAGCTCCATTATGAGGGGAATGATTATCCTTCCTATGTACCTATAACCTCATGGGAAGAATATAATCTTGCAGGAAAATGTCCGGACGTGGCATATATTCATAATCCCTATGATAATGTAAATACGATCACCAGTGTTCATACGGATTTTTATGCAAAAGAACTAAAAAAATACGTTGGAATACTGGTGTATATTCCATATTTTATTGCAAATGGTGATGTTCCAAAACATTTTTGTGTTCTTCCGGGAACGATATATTCTGATAAAGTAATTGTCACAACAGAGAAAGAAAAGCAAATCTATATAAGTGAATTAAAGAAATTTGAACAAGAGAATCATTGTGAGGGAGCCTTTGGAAAGATAGAAGATAAATTCCTTGTTCTTGGCTCGCCGAAATTAGATAAGGTACGTAATACAACATTAGATAGTCTGGAAATTCCGTCAGAATGGATAAATATCTTAAAAAAACCTGACGGAAATAGAAAAACCATAATTTTATATAATACCACTATACAACCATTATTAATTCATAAAGAGAAGTATTTAGAAAAGTTACAAGAAGTCCTTGAATTTTTCTATGAGAAAAAAGATGAGTATACTTTACTTTGGAGACCACACCCTCTCATGGATTCTACCATTTCTTCCATTAGTTCTGATATGAGTACAGTGTATGGAAATATGGTGATAGAATATAAGAAAAAAGGGTTTGGCATCTATGATGATACACCTGACCTCCATAGGGCTATTGCTATCTCGGATGCTTATTATGGTGATCGTGGCAGTATAGAAGCGTTATATAAGGAAACGGGAAAACCGTATATGATTCAAAATGTGAAGGTAAAGATACGATGAATTGTCATACAGAAAGAAATTCTATATGGAATCAAATTGAAGAAGCGAAGTCCTTCTTTATTTACGGTGCACAGGTAGTGGCATATGGTGTATATGTGGCGGTGAAAGAAGTATTAGGAAAAGAACCTGAGGCTTTCTTAGTAAGTTCAATTATCAATAATCCTGCAAGTATCGACCATATTCCCGTAAAAGAGGTAAATAAAACTATCGATGCAAAGGCTCTTATTATTGTAGCGACACCGGAAATCTATCATGAAGATATTAAAGAAAAACTATTCTATTATAAGCTTTCCAATATTTTATTAGTAGATACCCATGTAGAATATCTGATTATGAGAAGATATTTTAATAAACAGGGGTGTTTCCGATTGTTGGAGGATTTATCTTTGCCTGATACAGAGACCGATGGACTTACAGGTGTAACAATGTATATGGCAAAACATTACAAAGACCCTAAGTTAAAAGAAAGATATGATCTACCGACATGGATTAAGCCAATACAAGTAGGTACGTCCTTAACAGATAAACGTATAACAGAACTTTTGGATAACATGGGAGACAATATATCAGATAAAAACTATAAGTATTCTGAATTAACTGCTATGTATTGGGCATGGAAAAATAGTAAAGAAGAATATCTTGGTATATGTCATTATCGCAGGATATTGTGCTTAAGTAATGATGATTTACGAAAGGTAAAACAGCATAATATCAATGTGGTATTGCCATTGCCGTTTGTATGTTATCCGGATACTTCAGGGCAGTATGGGCGTTATATTTCAATAGAAGATCAAAAGAAAATGATGCAAGCCTTGAAAGAAGTATCACCCGATTATTATAGGGAAGCAATAAGGATATTACAAGAAACTTACCTTTATAACTATAATATATTTTTGGCAGATTCACATACGTTTCATGAATACTGCCATTGGATTTTTCCTATATTGGAAAGGGCAGAAGCATTATGCGAACCCGAAGGTATGGTGAGAAGAGACAGATATATAGGATATTTTGCGGAGGTCTTGACGGCAATATACTTTTTATACAATAAAAATAACTTAAAGATAGTTCACGGGGAGAAAAAATGGATGGTGTGATTATGAAATTAATATATGTGAACTACTGATAAATTTATGCACCTCATACAATAATCATTGCACTTAAATATATGAAAGAAAATAAGGAGTAAATTATGGGTTTTGGTTGCTATGATGCTTATAAAGAACAGAACTTCATCTGGTTTTCCGCAATAGATCATAATGGTTTGTATAAATTGAACATAGATAATAATGAAATGGTTAAACTGGCTGAGTTTTCAGAGGAAGATAATATTTTTGATTTACATCGAAAAATAATTGTTTATAACAGAACATTATATTTTATACCATTAAAAGGGAAGGGAATAAGTAAATATCATTTAGATACACATGAAATGGAATATTTTATTCCCGATGATAGGAATGAGATTCACGCATCAAATGCTTTTTTAGATAATAATGTAATATGGATACTTCCAAGAAATTTAAGTCAACCTTTGTATGAATTCAATATTGTTCATAAAAAATTTCATCAACATAAAGAATGGAATGAGAAAATCCTAAAATTATATGGTTTGGAAAATAACCATATATTAAGTTTAGCGTCTAGTTGTTTCGCTGATAAAACCATGATGACTGTTATCAGTAACACACCATATGTAATAAAAACCTCAATGCAGACATGGAAAATAGAAACCTACTGTATTTCTAATAAATATCGATTAAGAGGTATTGCATATGATTCGGGAAATTATTGGATAACACTGTCAAAAGGAGGTTCTATTCTTTATGTAGACATTAATGGAAAGAAAATTAATATGATCGATTTGGATACTTCCAGTAATGCAGCATTTATGAATATAATTGCAGATGACCAATCTGTGATTATATTACCAAGTAAGGACACAAAAATATATAGAATCGATAAAAAGCTAAATCAATCTTATATCTATGACATTGATATGAGGCAAAATTTAGCAAAAAAGCATTTGTCTTGGTGTATGGGGTGGCTTAAAGACGAAGATGGACTATATATCTTGCCATGTGCAGGTGATGAAATAGAAAAATACGATATAAATAAAGAAAAACAGGTGGATTTTATATTAAAAGACGTACAGTATCAGAGTTTTAGTGTTTCTGAATCAGAAGAACATTCACTGACTCATTTTCTGGAGACAATAGATTCGTATCAGTGTATTGTCAAATCAAATTATAAAATAAACTCATACGGGAAAATGATATGGAAGGCAATCGAACAGTTATATGAATAGCGGTTTTGTTTTTTTTGTACGGAAGGAATTTTTGAGATGATACAGAATAATGTTTTGAATAATACTACCATCCTCATTACCGGAGCCACAGGATTTATTGGTGGCTTACTTGTCAATGAATTCATATCAATGAATATATTTAATAATGCCCGTATTAAACTGATTCTCCCAATACGAAACCTGCAAAAAGCAAGGGAGAAATACCCTATTCAGGACGAAAAGTACAAATGTATAAGTTTTATAGAAACATCACTCGATGGCTACCAGATCCATCAAATTGACATGCCTATAGATTATATCTTTCATTGTGCCTCTGTTACCACATCCTCCATCATGATTTCGAATCCAATAGAAGTCGCAGATGGTATTGTTCTTGGAACAAAAAATTTATTAGAGCTGGCTCGGCAGAAGAAAGTAAAGTCTATGGTATATCTTTCATCCATGGAAGTTTACGGCATAATCAATAGTTATGGTCAATTGGTTACTGAAGATATGTTAGGTGATATGGATATCTTTTCTGCAAGAAGCTGTTATCCTTTGGGTAAAAGGATGGCAGAGCATTACTGTTATATATATTCTAAACAATATGGCGTACCTGTTAAAATTGCACGTCTGGCGCAGACCTTTGGCTATGGTATCAGTAAAGATGACAACCGAATATTTGCTCAGTTTGCCAGATCAGTTATCAATAATGAGAATATTGTATTGCATACCGAAGGGTTATCTATGGGTAATTACTGCGAATCTAAAGATGCTATCAGAGGATTATTAATCATTCTAGACAAAGGAAAAGATGGCGAGGCTTATAATATAGTAAATGAAGAAAACACCATGCAAATTCGTGATATGGCTAAACTTGTTACAGAAAAAATTTCTAAGGGAAAAATAAAAGTATTATATAATATTTCTGACAAACACGACTATGGTTATGCCAAGGATACCTATCTTAAGTTGTCTTCTGCAAAACTTCGTAGTTTAGGATGGAAACCTACAAAAAGTTTGGAGGAGATGTACCTGGATTTAATTCATTGGTGGGGTGATGGTAGGTCTGGCAGTATATAAAAAAATATTTGTTTTTATTTAACACAAAGAGAATGATTAATTAAGGTTTATTAATAATATTGCGATTTTTGTCGATATACGATATTAGTATAATACAGATTGGCGATGTGAAATTTGAAAATATGGAGGAAATCTTGATGAATTTAACTGCTGTTATTCCGGTTCGTGCAGGTAGTACTAGGATAAAACACAAAAATATTAAACCATTTGCAGGTACGAATTTGCTGATAAATAAAATACGGCAATTAAAGAAAATTACTGATATAAATAAAATAATAGTGTCATCAGATAGTGATGAAATGCTGAGAATGGCGAAAGAAGAAGGTGTAATTCCTATACGAAGACCAATTGAATACTGCGATGAAAAAAGTAAGACTTTTAATGAAGTGGTTCGTTATATTGCTCGAAATGAAGTTGAATCAGAAGATATGATGTGGGTTCCGTGTGTATGTCCACTTATAGGTCCCGAAAAAATAGCTGAAGGTATTTTATTATACAAACAAATCTTAAATGGAGAGTTATCCGGTGACTCAATCGCTACTGCCAGAATAATTAAGGAATACATTTTTAATGAAAAAGGGCCCGTAAATTTTGACAAAGAACATCATGTTAAGAGTCAGGATTTACCTGATTGGTACTATATTACGAATGGCTTTTTTATAGCTAAAACTGCTGATATGGATCGTTGGGGTTTTGTTTACGGAGAAAAGGTGCATTTATGTGAGGTTAATAAGCTGGAAGCTATAGATATAGATGATGAATTTGATTTTGCAATGGCTGAATTTGCAATGAGATATCTTGAATCCAAGTAGTAGAAAGGAAACTGAATTTATGAGATTACAATTGTTAGATTGTACTTTACGAGATGGGGCATATGTTGTCGATGGAAAATTTGGAAGTAGTGTAATCATCGGAATTATTCGTAAGTTGCAGGAAGCAAATATAGATATTATAGAATGTGGTTGGTTAAAGAATGCATCACATGAGGAAGGGACGAGCTATTATCACGTACCAAGTGATTTAGAACGCTATTTAACAACCCCAAAGAAACCCGGAACAATTTATACAGCTATGATTGACTATAATAGATATGATTGCAGCATTTTACCGGAATATGATGGAAAATCAATAGATGCTATTCGTGTTGTGTTCCCGGTAGATCATTTTCAAGAAGGATTATCATTAGTTGCACCTATTAGGGAAAAGGGATATAAAGTATATCTCCAAGCTGCTAATACACTGGGATATAGTGATTTTGATCTCCTAAAAATGATAGAGGGTACAAACAAAGTACAACCGGATGGATTATCCATTGTTGATACATTTGGCGCTATGTATCCTGATGATTTGGAACGTTTTATGATTCTTATTGATAATAATCTAGACAAAAATATATCATTAGGATTTCACTCACATAATAATCAACAGCTATCCTTCGCACTATGTATGAGTTTTATACAGCATTTTAAGAAGAAATTAAGTAGAGATATTGTAGTTGATGGTACATTATGTGGTATGGGGAGAGGTGCAGGAAACGCTTGTACAGAATTATTAGTACATTATATTAATAAAGGGGATAAGACTTATGATATAGATAAAGTATTAGATACTATTGATGTTTACATGTCACAGTTTTTGGAAGATAAACAATGGGAATACTCTGTTCCTTATTTTTTAGCCGGTATGTACGGCTGCCATGTAAATAATGTTATATATCTTACTAGAGAACATAGAGTTAAAAATAAGGACATGCGCTCCATATTTAATTCTTTATCAAAAGATAAACGGATTCAATATGATTATGATAATTTAGAGAAAATTTATATTGATTATCAGAGCAAAAATATTAATGATTCTAATGCTAAGGAATATCTAATTGAAAAATTTAGAGCAAAAAACATAGTAACTATTTTACCGGGAGCATCTTCTGCTGCCTGCAGAAATCATATATTACAGACAATAAAAAATCAGGATGCCGTATCAGTTGGAATTAATGCCATCTTACCGGGGTTTACTTATGATTATATGTTTTTTACAAATTTAGTAAAGTATGAATATGCGAAAGAAAATTATCCGGAAGTTTTTTCAAAAGCAAAAGTTATTGTAACATCCAATATAATGCAAGAAACAAATAATAATAATATAATTATTAATTATAATGATTTAGCTAAAACCGGATGGAAGTATTTTGAAAATTCTATGATAATGTTTCTAAGGTTAATGCATGAAATAGTACCTAAGGAAATTATGATTGCAGGATTTGATGGTTTTAACAGAAATGAAGATAATTATGCAGAGCAAGTACTGAGACCTCCGATGAAAGGGGACTATTTAGAAGAATCGCAAAATGAAATTTCTGAAATGTTTAGTGACTTCCTAAATATGAATCACGGAAAGATTACTATTTCCTTTATAACAAAATCACCATACGAAAAGTTATTGCTCTTTGAAAGGAATAAGTAGATATGAAGCCTAAAATAAGTATTATTATGCCATCATTAAATGTGAAGAAATTTATTGATCCATGTATGCAAAGTGTGATTACGTCAACATTAGAGGATATAGAAATTATTTGCGTAGATTCAGGATCTTCTGATGGCACAATTGAAATTATTAAAGAATATGAAAAAAAGGACTCTCGTATCCGGTTAATCGAGGTAAATGAAAAAAGCTATGGATATCAAATTAATGTTGGGATAAAGAATGCTTTAGGTGACTATATAGGCATTGTTGAAACAGATGATTTGATTTTTTCGTATACTTATGAATCTTTGTATAAGATAGCACTTGAAAATGGATTTCCGGATATTGTTAAAGGGAACTATGAAACATTTATGTATGATCCAACCATCAATGAGACAATAATTAGAAAAATATCAACTTTTGATTCTAGAAGAAAAGATTATTATGGTAAAATTATCAATCCACAAAAACATCCGGAGCTACTGCTTTGGGATACTTACATTTGGAGAGGTATTTATAAAAAAGATTTTTTGGATAAGAAAAATATAAGATTTAATGAATCAAAGGGCGCTGCATACCAGGACAATGGATTTTTGTTTCAAACAATAGGGTTAGCTGATACTATTTATTACACGGATAAAGTGGTGTATCAATATAGAAGAGACAATGAAACTGCCTCTGTATTTAGTGATAGGGGATATTGGTATGTAAAACAGGAATATGATTTTATAAGGGAGTTTATTGAAAGTGGAGGCGAGTCTTTATCTCAATTACTACCATTTTATACATTGCGCCTCTTTGGCATGATTCGTTTTAGAAATGATGTTTCAACATACGCCAAATTACCTGTCGAACATATAAAAGAAGGACTCAAGATTAATAGAGATTCTTTAATTATGTGCGAGAAAAGGGGTTGGATAAATTATGGATTATTGCCGGCAGAGGCTCGCTTTGAGTTAGGATTATATTTAAAAGACGTTGATCTTTATGCTAATTATTTAATGGAACAACATAATTTAAAAGAAAAACAGTTTAATCAGTGGCTAGAACAAATACGACAAAGAAAAAATATTTATCTATATGGTATAGGTAATATGGGAAGCATGGCTTATTATAATTTAATAAGAAACAACTTTGATAACATCAGCGGATGGTGTGATTCTAATAAAGAAACATGGAACAAACAGTATATGGGAATGCAGGTAGTTCCATTAGATGAGTTGTTTAAAAATTATAAAGCTGGTGAAATGACGTTTGTAATTACTTCACCATTCTATGCAATAGATATAAACTGTACGCTGCTTGAGAATAATATTAGTGCGAACGATATATTCTTTTACTTTAATAATGGATACTTTGGATTATAGGAGACTTTGATGAACAGTCTAAATAATTTTAACAGATTAATAAAACAATATCCCAAAATAATAATATATGGTGCCGGACTAGTTGCCAGAGAGCTATTTGAGTGGATGAAATGCGAGCAAACGAATACAAGAGTAAAATATTTTGCTGTCACTTATTTGGGTGATAATCCTACTCATATCGAAGATGTTCCTGTTCGTAACATAGATTCAATAGTCGAAAATAATACTGATGTATTGGTCATTGTAGCAACTCTATTAAATGCTCAAAAAGAGATTGGTGATACTTTACAGAGACTGGGATTTAACACATGCGTTTTTATTACAAGTGATATTAGAAAAAAAATAGCAAACTGCCAGATGCAATATTTCAAAAGAAAAATATATCTATGTGATACATACTATCATGTTCTTATAGCACTTACAATGATCGAAGTAAATAATGAAAAAGCAGATTTGTTTTTTTCTAATGGATTAGAGCGCGATTTTAATCTACAATATAGAATTATAAAGAATGGAATAGTAGATAATATTTTTAATCATGATAGAGGAAAGGTTCGTGAAACACTGTACGATTCTAAACTTAAGAGGTTGCTAAAAGGACGAAAACATTTAATTTATAATTTTGAAAAAATTACAACGGTTGATTTTACTCGTTACAATGGTGGAGTTTATATGTTCTTTGATGAAGGGCAAATAGCCCGATATATTCAGGCAAAACATATAAAATATACATTGTTGGAAGATTGTTATGATTTTATGAAAGTCGTCGTTCCAATGAAGTTTATGGACCGATTAGAACGTTCGCAAAGTTTTTTAGGAAAAATCGAAGCGAGATTAGGTTTAGATTATTTTTCATTAGGCCAATCAAAATACTGCAGGAATATTGTAGTGAATGATTTAAATGGAATAACAATACCGTCGAAAAAAGTGACTGAGAATTCTAGAGAAAAATTATTTGCAATGCTAACAGAAAGGCAAAAAGAAAAGATATTTAATATATTTGCCGGTGAACAATTGATGGAAACATCATCTGGCAGAAAAACTCTTCTCATCCTGACTCAACCAATATTTAAGGACAATTTTGTCCCGACATTGGAAACACAGAAACAAATTTATTTAGATATCATTAATGAGAATAAGGATAAATACGAAGAGATATATGTTAAGCCTCACCCTAGAGATGATTATCCATATGAGCAAATCGATAGTAGTATTTGTGTAATAGACAAAAAAATACCAACTGAAGTATTTAATTTTATGAATAAAATCTTGTTCACAAAGGCGATTACAATTAACTCAACAGCAATCTATAATATGAAGTTTGTTGAAGAGAAAGAGATGCTTGGCTTGAAGCATATAAGTTCTTATGTGCCGGATTCCGAACGTAAGAATTTAGCAATTGTGTTACCTTGAGAGTCATTTGGATTCAAATATCATTTTAATATTCTTCATATATTACCTCTTTCCTAAAAATTATTTGATAAATATCAGGTATTATGTTATATTATTGTTAGAAGAACAATCGCCACAGAGTGGTTGACCGATGTAAAAAACCTTCCTACACCGTTTCAAAGTATAGGGGAAGGTTTTTTTAGTTTATTAATGACATATTAAAGGCTCTATGTCAATAGTTGGGGTGTGATTCTCTGTAAGCGGTTAACAACAGGGTGCCTTGTAAATAAGAAAGAGACCGACTATGATAATTAGTCAGTCTCAAATAATCACTTACCACACTCTGCTTGTA
>JGI24708J26588_10004147_pt1 | contig 10149 bp, 10 predicted proteins | sample BioPla1DNA2_FD_26588 | JGI IMG/M metagenome (IMG submission 26588) | reverse complement strand
TGCTTAATATTATTTATGTTTTTTACTATTATCCATCTAAATCATCTCTACTTTTATAATAATATATAGCTAATTGAGTCCTATCTCGAAGTTCAAGTTTATCCAGCATATTAGAAATATAATTCCTAACGGTACCTTCACTTAAATAAAGCTGTTCAGCAATTTCCCTATTGTTTAACCCTTCAGCCACCAAAAGGAGAATTTCATGTTCCCTATTAGATAGATTTGCAGAAATATTTTTTTTAGTATGCCTTTTTATATTAGATACAATCTTCGAATCAAATACCATATTACCAGAATACACTGCATTAATTGCAGGAATAATGCCTTTAATATTTTGTTTTAATATATAACCTTTACATCCTAAATTGAGAGCTGCACCTATATATTCTTCATCTTGGAAAGTGGTAATTAATAATATTTTAGCATTAGGGTCTATTTTTAAGATTTTCCTTGTGGCTTCAATTCCATTCACTTTTTCCATTCGTATATCCATAAGTATTAAATCTGGTCTATATTTATTATATAGTTTTACTGCCTCTAGACCATCGTAGCCTACAGCTAATATATTTATGCCATTGGCATTAATAATTGTTTTTAAAGATTCCACTACTAAAGGATCATCATCTATAATAATAATATTCATACAGTATCACCTTTCATTAAAGTTAAATGTATTTGAAAACCGTTTTCAAACTTATAATTTAAAAAGCCATTATATTTTCTTGCTATATCTTCCATAGATACAAGCCCTATGCCTTTAGAAGATAGGGAGGTGTTTTTATCAAATATATTTCCATTGTCTTTTATTATTATGGAATAAAATTTTGGCTGATTAAGTAAAGTTATTTTTAATTTTGTAGCATTGGAATGTTTAATACAATTGGTTATACCTTCTTTTACAATGGATAAAATATCAAATTTTATATTATAGTCTAAATCTTTTTCTAGATTATAAACAATTTCAGTATTAATATTTGGAATTTCGGCACAAAGTTTTTCAATTTCAGCTTCTAAATCTAAAGATTCACTATAGAGATTATGAATGCTTTTTCGAATATCTTCCATGCCATTTGCTAGAGTGTTCTGAAGAGTATTTAAACCTGAAATAACATTTTTTTCCTTGGAAACAATCTTTAAAGCTTCCACCTGTAATATACTACTACTTATGCCATGACCTATGGAATCATGAAGTTCCCTTGCAATACGATTCCTTTCTGTAAGTATGGCAATTTCTATGTTTTTTTCCCTATCTATTTTTAATTGTTCATTGTATTTTATTAAATAAATTGTATCCTCTGTTAATTCATCTCTTACTATTTTATTTTCTTCTAAAAGCATATTGTATTTTTCTCTCATTGCAGAAAAATAAATAGAAATAACGGCTGTCATAAAATTTAATATGTAAAAATCCATAAAAAACAAAGGGATAGCTAATAAAGTATATATGGCAAAATCTAAGTAAATATTATATAAAATTAAAGGTAGGTAAAAGATAAATAAGTTATTGGAAAAACATAATATTATAAACAAAATATAAAGAAAAATCCTTCTCTTTTTTAACAGGAGTAAATCTAATAGAAGTGAAATAATAAGGCTTATAAGAAAATAGAAAACTAAGTTTTCATCTGGATGTATTTTATATGTATTATAAAGGCAAAACATAGTAATAAAAAACTTTTCTATAAACCTTCTCACAATGATTCCCCCTAATTAAACTTATTTCAATTATACTATAGAAGATAGAAAATACAATTATATTTATGACAAATGTCATATAAGATTCTAACTTTACACACTACAATGGGAATCTTAATCATTATATAATAAATATAAGATAGAAGTCTAGGGGGGATATTATGGTAGTAGAGGTAAAAAAACTAGTTAAAAGATATGATGAATTAATTGCATTAGACCATTTTAATATGAAAGTAGAAGAGGGAGAAATAATAGGCTTATTAGGTCCCAATGGTTGTGGTAAAACTACAGCTATAAATTGCATCTTGTCTTTATTAAATTTTGATAAAGGAGAAATTAAAGTATTTGGTGAAAAAATGACTCCAAATTCCTATGATATTAAAAGAAAAATAGGTCTAGTGCCTCAAGAAGTTTCAGTTTTTGAAAATCTAACTGTATATGAAAATATAGATTATTTTTGTGGCCTATATGTGGAAGATAAGTTTACAAGAAAGGAATATGTAAAAGAGGCCATAGATTTTGTAGATTTAAAAGACTATACAAAATTTTATCCTAAAAAACTAAGTGGAGGATTAAAACGTAGATTAAATATTGCTTGTGGCATAGCCCATAAGCCAAAGTTAATATTTTTAGATGAACCTACAGTGGCAGTAGATGCACAAAGTCGTAATTTTATTTTAGATGGTATAAAAAAACTGAATAGTGAAGGTAGTACTATTATATACACTACCCATTATTTAGAAGAAGCAGAAAGACTTTGCAATAGGATTATTATTATGGATAAAGGCAGGAGTTTAGTTTCTGGAACCAATGAAGAATTAAAGGCTATGATAAGCACTTCTGAAAAAATTGTTGTGGGATTTACAGAAATTGAAGAGAAAATAGTACAGAAAATGAAATCTATACCCCATGTAATGGATATAGAAAAAATTGGGGAAGATTATATTATTAAATTTGAAAATGGATTTAATAATTTGGCCAATCTTATGGAATTTGTAGAAAAAAATCAGCTAGTATATACTAAGCTTCATAGTCAATTACCTACTTTAAATGATGTATTCCTAGAATTAACTGGGAAGGAGCTGAGGGATTAAATGAATAATTTAATTAGAAATATAATATATCAAGGGAAAAATACCCTTAGAGATTATGGTTTTTCCTTTTGGAGCGTAATATATCCATTGATTTTAGCTATGTTTTTTAATATTGCCTTTAGTGGAATGATGAATATGGAATTAGAAAATATAGATGTGGGTATATTAGATGGAAATCCCATTGAACAGGTATTGGAAGAAATTGAATTTATTAATATTCACAAAATTCATGAAGGACAAAAAATAGAAAAATTAGATAGTGAAGAAATTCATGGCTTTATAGACGAAGACTTAAACTTAATTGTAAAAAAATCTGGTGTAAATGAAACTATTATTAAAGAAATAATAGAGCAAATAAAACAAATGCAAAAGTTAAATAGACCTTTTGAAAATTATGATTTTGAAGCTGATTATATTGTAGATAGAAATCAAATGGCAAGTTCTATAATAGTAGTATTTTATTCCTTAATTGCAATGTTTTCCACCTACGGAGTTTCCGCTGGTATTGCAACAGTTAGTTTGATTCAAGCTAATTTATCTAATATAGGGGCCAGGATTAGTATTACTCCTCTTAAAAAGAAAAACTTTTTATTTGCAGGGATTCTAGTATCTTTATTTTTAAACTTAGCAGCAAACGGATTACTCCTTTTATTTGTAAAATATATTTTAAAAATTGATTTACTTAAAAATATAAAATACAGTATTATTCTTATTATAATTGGAAATTTATTTGGTGTATCCCTTGGGATGTTTATTGGAGCTTCCAATAAAAAAAGTATGAATACTAAGATTTTAATTGGAGTTGCTAGTACCTTATTTTTATCTTTTTTATCTGGAATGATGGGACCTTGGATGAAAGTTGTAATTGATGAACATATACCTATTTTAGCTAGGATAAATCCCATATCTATAATAAGTAATAATCTATATCGAATAAATCTTTTACAAAGCAATAAAACTCTAGGTGAGGGGATAGTATTTTTATCTATCTATTGTTTATTATTAATTTTTTCATCCTATATATTTTTAAGGAGGAAAAGTTATGACAGTTTATAAATATTTTATAAAAATTGCATTAAAAAATAAATGGACTATTCTTAGTTATACAGTAATATTTTTTATTATGTCTTTACTAGCTGGGGCAGGGGCTATTGAAAGAGAGTCTAAATTTATGGAAACTAGATTAAATATTGGAATAATAGATAATTCTAATAGTGAATTATCTAATAGTTTAAAGGATTATTTAGAAGAAAAACACAATATAGTAGATACTATAGATGATGAAGATTATATAAAGGAGCAAATATTTTTAGAAAGAGCAGAGGCTATAATAATAATTCCAGAAGATTTTCAAGAAAAAGTTGTAAATAAGGAAAAATCTATTGAAATTTACAATGATGAAAGAAAAATAGAATCTATGCAAATACAAAATCAAATAAATAAATTCCTTATGTTTGCAAATGCTACCTATGAAGATGGGAAGTTTAATTTNGCCAGTGTGGACTTAGCATTAAAAGAAAAGACAAAGGTAGAGTTGATAGATAATAATAGTATAAAAAATATTAGTATAAATGAATGGTTTAGAAACTATTTTAATTTTACTAGCTATGTAATAGTTGGCATGTATATAGCCATAATAGGTATGGTAATGGCTGATTTTACAGATGAAAATATAGATAGTAGAATGAAAATATCTTCAAAAAAATTTTTAAATTTTAATATGGAAATGTATTTAGGACAACTGACCATAGCTGGTATAATTACAATAATATTTATTCTAGGAAGTATAGTATTAAAGGGAAAATATATTAGGGAAATAGAATTTAATAAATATATAATTAATATCATAGTTTTTTCTTTTTCCATATTATGTTTAACATATTTTATAAATAATTTTACTAAAAACAAATTTATTATAAGTGGATTATCTATAGTTTTATCCCTTGGCACTTCCTTTATATCAGGAGTAATGGTACCTCAAGAATTTTTAGGGAAAAAGACCTTAACATTGGCGAAATTTTTCCCCACATATTATTTTGTAAAAGTAAATGGCACCACAGTCAATTCTTTTTCAGATATAAGCTTTAATATATTTATGCAGCTATTATTTGCTTTTGCTTTTGTATTAATGGGATTATATTTTTCTAAGTCACAACAAAAGGCTTGATTTAGAAACTATTATTGAAAAAGTTTAATTAAAATATCTATATCATAATTTATTGATTTATTAAAAATTAAATGATAATATAAGTATGTCAAAGTGGATTAGAGAATTTGCCATGTTTTAAATTAATAGTAAGATATAAGGGGTGTAATTAATTATGACAAAAATTATTATGGACAGTACATCTGATCTACCTACTGATATTATTGATAGGTATGATATAGATATATTGCCTCTTAGAGTCTATATAAATGATAAAGAATACTTAGACAAGGTTACAATTACAGTTGACCAAGTATATGATTTAATGAAAAATGAAGTTTGTCCTAAAACATCACTTCCAAATCCAAAAGCAATATATGATCTTTTTAAAAAATATGCATCTAAAGGCCAAGACTTTATTTATTATTCTTTTTCATCTAAACTATCTAGCACATACCAGACATCTTGTCTTATTATTCAAGAGCTTAGAAAAGAATACCCTAATGTTAAAATGGAGGTAATTGATACAAAGGGTGGCTCCTTTGCGTCGGGATTAATTGTTTTACAAGGTGCTAAATTAGTTGAAGCAGGTGCAAATTTTGAAGATGTTGTGAAAATTTCAAGGGAAAATGTTGAAAATATAGAGCATGTTTTTACTATTGATGATTTAAGCTGGCTTTTAAAAGGTGGAAGAATTAATAAAAGTGAAGCATTAATAGGNAATGTTTTAAAAATAAAACCTGTCTTAGATGTTCAAGAAGGTAAAATGGTGGTAATTAAGAAAATAAGAGGTAGAAAAAGAGCATTAAAAACTGTTGTAGACATTGTGCAACAAAGAATAAAGGATTTTCCAAATCAAATTATTGGTATAACCCATGCAGATGATATAAAAGCAGCTTTAGAGGTAAAGGATATGATTGTAGAAAATTTAGGACATAGTAATGTATTAGTGGAAAAAATAGGTAGCGTACTAGGTTCTCATTTAGGCATAGGAGGAGTTGGAGTATTTTTCTTTAATAAACCATCTAATTTATATATAAATGAGTTTCAATCTATTTAGAGATTAAAACTGAAAATAAAATACTAAAAACAATTAGGTCAGATTAATTAATCTGACCTAAAATTTGTTATAATAAACATCCCTTCTATTGCATATGAAATTAGGAACTTATTTGATATAATTAAATCAGAAAATATAGATAAGCTTAAGGAGTGATAATATGGAAATACCAAAATTTATTAAAATTGCTAACTTACCAACTAAAATTGAAAAATTAGAAAGATTAAGCAAGGAACTAGGGAAAAACATTTATATTAAAAGAGATGATCAAACAGGAAGTGAGGTTTCGGGAAATAAAATAAGGAAACTGGAATTTGCAGTAAAAGAAGCCATAGACAATAATTCAGATTATTTAATCACATGTGGAGGTATTCAATCAAATCATGCTAGGGCTACTGCAGCTGTGGCTGCTAAATTGGGAATGGGTTCTTATTTAGTATTAAGAGGTAAGGAAGATAATGAAATAGAAGGAAATCTATTTTTAGATAAAATCCTAGGGGCAAATATAAAATTTGTTACACCAGAAGAATATAAAAATCATAGAAAAGAAATTATGGAAAATATTAAATTAGAATTGGGGAAGAAAGGACATAGAGCATATATAATTCCAGAGGGAGCTTCCAATGGCATTGGGTCCTTTGGTTATTATAAAGCAATGGAAGAGATTTTAAAACAGGAAGAGGAATTAGGAATAAAATTTGATGCCATAGCAATGGCAGTAGGCTCAGGTGGTACCTATGCAGGGCTTTATTATGGAAATTATATAAATGAAAATTTAGCTAAAATTTATGGTATAAATGTATGTGATAATAGTGAATTTTTTAAAAATCGTGTATTGGAATTATTAGAAGAAATGTCCCAATATACAAATGTGAAAATACCTGTTAATAAAGAAAATATTAATATAATAGATGGATATGTTGGATTAGGCTATGCCCTTAGTCAAAAAGAAGAAATTGAATTTATTCAATCCCTTGCAAAATTAGAAGGAATAGTATTAGACCCTGTATATACTGGCAAGGCCATGTATGGTCTAGTAGAAGAAATTAAAAAAGGAAATTTTAAGGAACATAATAATATTTTATTTATTCATACAGGAGGATTATTTGGATGGAGTGGTGAGCAAATAGGATTAGTTAAATAGTTTCTCAACGCTAAGTAAAAGGAGGTTATTATGTTTAAACTAGAGCCTATTAAGAATATGAATGAGGAAGAAAGACTAAAATATATGAACCTTTTATTAAAATCCCAATTAAGCTCTGAAAAAGACGATTTAGCCAATATATCCAATGCAACAGGAATTATTATGGCCTGTGTAGATAGATTAAATTGGGCAGGTTTTTATATACTACGAGGAAAGGAATTAGTATTAGGGCCATTTCAAGGTTTACCTGCCTGCAATAGAATAGAGATTGGGAAAGGAGTTTGTGGAACAGCAGTTAAAACAAAGGAAGTTCAACTAGTTCCAGATGTTCACTTATTTCCTGGACACATTGCCTGTGACCAAGCTTCAAATTCTGAACTTGTTATACCAATTATTAAAGAAGATATTGTTTATGGAGTTTTAGATTTAGACAGTCCAGAAAAAGAAAGATTTACTCAATTAGAAAAAGATTATTTTATTAAATTTGTAGATATTTTAAACCAATATATTAACTGGGAAAATATATGAAATAATTTTCCTAAATTTTTACAGACAAGCATTCCCTGCCATCCTTTATATTTTATGTTTTAATTTAAAAAAATTTCCTTGACAATGATTAAATATATGGTAAATTGTATATATATAGTATATAGAATAGAAAAACATACTACATATAGGGTGGAGGGATACTATGTTAAAAGTAGAAAAAAGAAATGGCATGATAGTGGATTTTGAAGGGGAAAAAATAGTAAATGCTGTATCTAAAGCCATGGCAGAAACTGAAATTGGTATAGATAAGGAAATTGCCAAAAAAATTGCAGACAATGCATATAATAATTTCAATAATTTAGATGTAGTCCATATTGAAAAAATCCAAGATTTTGTAGAAATAGAATTAATGAAAACTAGACCAGATGTGGCAAAAAAATATATTCTTTACAGGGATGAACGAGCTAGACTTAGAAAATATGGCTGGCAAATGACAGATTTGCAAAGGGATATTTATGAAAAAAAATATAGATTTGAAAATGAATCCTTTGATGAATTTCTAACTAGGGTTAGTGGAGGAAACAATTTTATTAAAAAAGCAATAAAGGATAAAAAGTTTATGCCTGCTGGAAGAATATTAGCAGGTAGGGGATTAGACAAAAATGGTAGAAAAGTCACACTTAGTAATTGCTATGTTATGCCTAAAGTTGAGGACAATATTGAATCTATCTTTGATACGGCTAAATATATGGCTAGAACATACTCCTATGGTGGTGGAGTAGGGCTTAATTTATCAAAACTTAGACCCAAGGGAGCAAAAGTAAATAATGCTGCTAGTACCACAACAGGAGCAGTATCCTTTATGGATTTATACTCCTTAGTTACAGGTCTAATTGGAATGAAAGGCAGACGTGGAGCTTTAATGTTAAATTTAGATTGCAATCATCCTGATATTGAGGATTTTATAGATGTAAAAAATGATTTGTCCAAAGTAAATTATGCCAATATATCTGTAAATATTACAGATGAGTTTATGAAAGCAGTAGTAGAAGATAGGGAGTTTCAGTTATATTTTTATGTAGATGCTACTGGGGAAGAAATTAGGAGAAAAGTGAATGCTAGAGATTTATTTAGAAAAATAGCTGAAAATAATTGGAATATGGCAGAACCAGGTATATTGTATCAAGATCGAATTGACTCTTGGCATTTAATGAGTGAAGACCATACCTTTGAATTTGCAGGAGTAAATCCTTGTGCTGAGGAAACATTACCAGGTTTCGGTTCATGTAATTTATCTTCTATAAATTTATCTGAATTTGTACTAAATCCCTTTACAAAAGATGCTGAATTTCATTTTGAAAGATTTGGAGAAATGGTAAGGGAGGGAGTTGTTTATCTAAATGAAGTATTAGATGAAAATATGAATCTTCATCCTTTGCCACAACAACAGGAATTATCTAGGGAATTAAGACAAATCGGTCTAGGTATAATGGGTGTTGCAGATATGTTTATTAAAATGGGAGTAAAATATGGAAGTGAAGAGTCTATAGAATTAATTCATCAAATAGGTAGAGTTTTAGTAAATGAGGCATTAAGACAATCTGCACTACTTTCTAAAGAATATGGACCTTTCCCAAGATATAGGAAAGAAAAAGTATTAAAAGCACCATTTTTATTATCCAATGCAAATGATGATGTAATGGAATTAATTGAAAAATATGGTCTTAGAAATTCACAGCTATTGACTATACCACCAACTGGTAGTATATCAACACTTATAGGTTGTAGTAATGGAGTAGAACCAATATTCCAGATTTCCTATACTAGAAAATCTGAATCTCTACATCATGAAGATACTTATTACAAAGTTTTTACTCCAATAGTTAAGGAATATATGGATAGAAACAATTTAACTAAAGAAGAGGAATTGCCAGATTTCTTTGTAACTACTTCTAATTTAGATTATAAATCTAGAATAAATGTACAAGCAGCTTGGCAACAATATATAGATGCAAGTATTTCTTCTACAGTAAATGTACCAAATGAATTTACAGTAGAAGAAGTGGAAGACTTATATATATATGCTTGGAAAAAAGGACTTAAAGGAGTTACTATATACAGAGATGGTTGTGCCAGATCAGGAATATTAATTACTGATAAATCTAATAAGAGTAGAATTGAAAAAATAGAAGAATTACAAAGTGAAATTGATGAATTAGTAGTAGAACATTTAAAAGAAGACCCAGATACTTGTCCCATGTGTGGAGGTAAATTAATCCATAGTGGGGGATGTTCTGAATGTCAGGACTGTGGCTATAGCCCTTGTTCCATATAATATAGTTTTCATATAAGGTGGCTTTAGCCACCTTAATTAATTATAAAAGGAGATGACTATGAGGGAATTATCTTTAATTGATTGTTTACCTGAAATTGTTAATAATGGGAGAAATACTGTAAAAAATATTATAAATAGAGCGTATTATGGGCCTGAAGTGGAAAAATATAGGATTATACCTAA
>JGI24708J26588_10004146_pt1 | contig 10150 bp, 8 predicted proteins | sample BioPla1DNA2_FD_26588 | JGI IMG/M metagenome (IMG submission 26588) | reverse complement strand
GGTGATCATACCCAGCACTTCTTGGTTTACCGGTGTCATGCTGAAAATCCGATAACTATCGGCTTCTTTGATCAATATAGCCATTTCCAGGCTTATTTCCGTACCGTTTTCCCGAATAGAGTACACCACTAGGGCGCTGTTATCCCCCTGGCGGGTGTATTCAGAAAGTACTTCTACGCTCAAATTATCAGCCAGGGGATTATTCTCTTCTTGTTCAGCGATTACCTGACTTACGTCAGCAGTGATTTCGTCCCTTTTGTTTAACAGTTCAGCGGGAGCTAGTGAAGTATATTGAGGCAGCAACTGCACTGACCAAAATACACTTAAGTTTTCGGCTACCGTTTCAAAATCACGCTGGAAATAGGCAGTGTAGAAATCTTCCACCACTTGTTCAGGATCAGAGACATCCACAAATGCAGCATAATAGTACATAGCTGCCAGAATGACTATAATAATTACATAGATAAATTTTGGTACCCCTGCTGGAGTTGTGCGTTCCAAGATAAAACCTCCTAGGCCCTATCGGGCATATTACCTATCGATTATAGCAAAAAAAGGAAGCTGATACAATGTTGAGTCAAAGGAGACTATCTCAATGCCAATATATGTAATAGGTGGGGGGCCTGCTGGTATGATGGCTGCTTGCTCGGCGGCTTATCATGGGGCCTCCGTGGTTCTGTTGGAAAAAAAGGATCGGCTGGGCAGGAAACTGAGTATCACTGGCAAAGGCCGCTGCAACCTTACCTCATCATTGGATCTGGATCAGTTTGTGCAAGGTTATGCCGGCAATGGCAGGTTTTTGTACAGTGCCTTGCATGCTTTTTCCAATCAGGACTTAATGGATTTCTTTCGCTCGCGGGGATTGCAATTGAAAGTGGAAAGGGGCCAGCGGGTGTTTCCGGTATCTGACCAGGCCCATGATGTGGTACAGATCCTGGAGCAGGAACTTCACCGGCTGAAGATAGAGGTGATCACAGAAGCCCGGGTTGACTCATTAAAACCCCGGGACTTGGGATTTACCATAAAGTGTGGTTCCGTACGGTATCAGGCTGCCCGAGTGATAGTGGCTACCGGGGGTCTGTCCTATCCTGGAACCGGCTCGACTGGTGATGGCTATAAATGGGCAAGCACCCTAGGCCATCGAATTATCGAGCCGCGTCCTGGGCTGGTGCCCTTGGTTGCCCAGGAAGACTGGATCCCCTCCCTAAAAGGACTCAGCCTGAAAAATGTGCGGGCTTCTGCCTACCGTGCTGATGGCAAACGGATCAACAGTGAGTTTGGGGAAATGCTGTTTACTCACTTTGGATTGTCTGGTCCTATAATTCTTAGTATGAGCAGGGATATCGGCGATCAGCTGCAACGAACCGGACAGCCGGTAAAAATAAATTTGGACTTAAAGCCGGCCTTAACTTTCGAACAATTGCAAGGTCGATTGCAGAGGGATCTGGATCGCTTTGCCCGTCGCCACTTTATCAATTCCCTGGATGAGCTCTTACCCCGCAAACTTATCCCGGTGATAGTCAGTTTAAGTGGTATTGAACCTCATCAGGAAAGCGGTCAGATCAAAAAGGAACAGCGGCGCCATCTAGCGGAACTGCTAAAATCTCTGCCGGTAACCATAACTGCTACTCGTCCCGTGACAGAGGCTATTGTCACCGCTGGCGGGGTCGACACGAAAGAAGTTGATCCGCGCACTATGGAATCCCGTTTGCATAAAAACCTGTTTTTTGCCGGCGAGATTTTGGATGTAGATGGGTACACGGGCGGTTTTAATTTACAGGCAGCATTTTCAACCGGATACCTGGCTGGCTGGCATGGTGCCAACATGGAATAAAGACCGAATTATCCGACTTTTGCCCCCTCAGTTGCGTTGACCGAATGCGGGAACCGTGCTAATATTTGATAGAATATACATTATTATATAAGCGTTTGGAGGAACGGGGAAAATGGCCAAGATGTCTGCAAAGTACAAGGGATCGAATGATTATATTGCTTCTGATGAATTGATGAACAGTGTTAATATAGCCATCGCCTTGCAAAAACCTCTGTTGATCAAAGGAGAGCCAGGAACTGGTAAAACCATGCTGGCTCAGAGTATTGCTGATTCTCTCGGGATGGATCTGATTATTTGGAATATCAAGTCTACCACCAAGGCTCAGGAAGGCCTGTATGTGTATGATACAGTGCAAAGGCTATATGACAGCCAATTCAAGGATCATGATGTGGCTGATATCAAACAGTATATCAAGCTGGGTAAGTTGGGAGAGGCCTTCATGGCTGAAAAGCAGGCAGTTTTGTTGATCGACGAGATCGATAAGGCTGATTTGGAGTTTCCCAATGATCTGCTCTGGGAATTGGATCAGATGAGCTTCTATATTCCAGAGACTAGGGAAACTATTACTGCCCGGCATCGCCCCATCGTAATAATTACCAGTAATGCTGAGAAGGAGTTGCCCGATGCTTTCCTGCGCCGCTGCATTTTCCACTACATTGCCTTCCCGGATGAGGAGGGAATGGAACGTATTGTACGTGTGCACCATCCCCATCTGGAAAAACGTCTCCTGGAGCAGGCCATGGAAACCTTTTACAGCCTGCGCAATGTTCCCAATATCCAGAAGAAACCCAGCACTAGTGAATTGATCGACTGGTTGCAAGCTCTGGTGGTAGGAGGTATTAATCCTAACCGCATTAAAAAGGAACTGCCCTTTTTAGGGGTACTGCTTAAGAAGAATGAGGATTTGGATGTCTTACTGAATCAGTTGCAGGGTAAGACCCAAGCTAGTCGACCCCAGACCTCATATAGTTCCTTGAACCGTTATCGTTATTAAGGGCATAGGAAGGATATTCATGTTTACCAACTTTTTTTATACCCTCAAAAACTTCGGAGTGCCGGTCTCCATGAACGAGTGGCAGACGGTTTTGGAAGCCTTGGAACTAGGTATGGCGGGTTCCAGCCTGACCGGTTTCTATTATCTGAGCCGGGCTCTTTTGGTCAAAACCGAGGCCCACTATGATCGCTTCGACATGGCTTTTGCCACCTTTTTTGGAGACATTGAGACTCCGGAAGGACTGCCTGAAAAAATATGGGAGTGGTTGGACAAGGAGCTTCCTCAACTGGAGATTACCGATGAGATGCGCCGCCAACACCGCCAGCTCGATTTGGACGAATTGAAACGCATGCTGGAAGAAAGGCTGGCTGAACAGAATGAGGAACATCATGGCGGCAACCGCTGGATCGGTACTGGTGGTACTTCGCCCTTTGGGCATTCGGGATATCATCCAGGCGGAATACGCATCGGCGGCGAATCCCAAAACCTATCGGCGGTCAAAGTAGCGGGCATGCGCCGCTTTCAGGAATTTCGTACTGATGAGACTCTGGGAGTGCGCCAGTTTCAGGTGGCTTTGCGTAAACTGCGCCAGTTCACCAGCCGACTGGAAGGTGAACCTACTGAATTGGATCTGGATGCTACCGTTGACAAGACCTGTAATAACGCGGGCCGTTTGGAATTGGTCTGGGATCGCCCCCGGGAAAATTCCATCAAAGTTCTGCTATTAATGGATGCCGGGGGATCGATGGCAACCTATAGTCGCTTATGTAACCAACTGTTTACGGCGGTTAACAAATCCAATCACTTTAAGGATCTAAAGATTTTTTACTTTCACAACTGTATTTATGATTGGCTGTTTCATGACCCCCATTGTAGCTTGAATGATTATACTGACACTGAGTACATCCTAAGAACTTTCAGCCCGGAATATAGGGTGATCATTGTGGGAGATGCCAGTATGGCACCTTCCGAACTTACTCGAGTGGGCGGAGTAATCGAATGGGGCCTATATAATGATCGACCTGGTCTGGAGTGGTTAAGAAGGCTGCGCAGCCATTTTGAATATTCGGTTTGGTTGAATCCTATTCCCAGAGACTACTGGGATTGGACTGATGGAGCCTGGACTATTCGCGCGATTTCCCAGGTATTCCCCATGCATGAACTGACAGTGGATGGCTTGGAAAGGGCAATCCTGGCTCTGCGCAGTCGTAAGGCTGCTCAGGTAGTATAAGTGAACAATATAATGATCGCAACCAAGAGGGGAATTACCCCTCTTTTTTGTCGCAAATCTGTAGGTCGAAATTGTGGGGAATTTTCCAATTAAAAAAAGCACTCCAAAAGAAGGAATATTAAAATTAACGAAGAATATTCCCATAACATAATATTCAATGCTAAAATGATTTATAGACAATAATGATTGGGAGGGGACTAAATTATGGATTTCAATTTGACCAAAGAGCAGCTCATGATACAACAGATGGCGCGTGAATTTGCAGAAAAGTATATCGAACCGGTTGCTGAACAGATCGATCGGGAGAATGTGATTCCCGAAGACATTATTAAAGGACTGGCGGAGTTGGATCTTTTTGGTATTCCGTATTCTGAGGAATACGGTGGAGCCGATGGAGGATACGACGGTTACGTACTAGCTATGGAACAGCTAGCCCGGGCTTCCGGTGGAGTAGCCATGACATTATCAGCTCACAGCCTGGCTCTGAGCGCCATATCGGTTTTCGGCACCGAGGATCAGAAGAAAGAGTATATGACCCCGTGCTGTAAAGGGGAAAAGATTGCTTCCTTCGCCTTTACAGAACCGGCAACTGGGTCGGATCCTAAGCAATTGACTACTACTGCCGTTAAGGATGGAGATCATTATATAATAAACGGAACCAAACGCTTCATTTCCAATGCCAACTGGCCGGGCGTGATTGTAGTGTTTGCCGTGGATGATCAGACCAATAAACCTTCCGGCTTCCTAGTGGAAAAGTGGTGTGATGGGTATTCAATTTCCGAGCCATGGGATAAAATAGGTATGCATGGCGGCCAACTGCTGGATGTTTATCTTAAGGATGTTAGAGTACCAGTAGAAAATATGCTGGGTGGGCCAAGTATGGGTTACCCCATCCTGCAGCTGGGCATTTCCTTTGGTAAGGTAGGGGTCAGCTCCACCGCTCTAGGTGGCATATTAGCTGCTTATGATGAAGGAGTTCGTTATTCCAAAGAAAAAATGCATCGTGATGCTCCTATCGCCAAGTTCCAATCAATTCAGCTGAAGGTAGCCGATCTGGCTATTAAATATGAAGCAGCCCGCTGGTTGACCTATCGCTTGGGTATGCTGGCCAATAATGTTAAAGATCCGCGTCAGTTTGCCAGAGAAGCGGCCTTAACCAAGACTTTTGTATGTGATACTATGTGTGATGTAGCCAGGATCTCTATGGATATACATGGATCCTACGGACTGATGAATGATTATAAGATTGCCCGCATTTATAAAGACGCCATAATTGGACCGCAAATCGAAGGTGTGGCCGATATGCAGAGGATGATAGTAGCCGGGTTGACTCTGGCGGATTAACCCTCCCAGATTGTCGACAAAGTCAACAAGATGACCAGGCCGATGACAGGAGTGAAGATCAAGGCGCGAGAAAAGTCCGTGAGTGAGGCGTACATGAGGTACGTTGATGGAGCGGGCTTTTGGAGCAACGCAGAGATTCGCTTTTGTCATCGGCCTGGGGGAACCGCTTGGTTCCCTTTTTTTCTAAAAGTGAGGTGGTAACGGGTGGAAAAGTTTGATGTGATCGTAGTTGGGGGCGGCTTAGCCGGTCTGGCTGCTGCCTATACTCTGGCTCAGGAGGACCTGGAGGTTCTGGTCTTAGAGCGGGGTGACTACTCTGGGGCCAAAAATGTGACCGGTGGTCGCCTTTACCTGAATCCGGTGCGCGATTTGTTTCCTGATCTGTGGAAGAAAGCTCCGCTGGAAAGGTTTATTGCTCATGAGGAAGTAGCCATGATGGCCGAAAAACGGTCTATCACCATACGCTACAGCGGCGAAGAACTTCGGCAGGAGCCCTATCAGAGCTACAGTGTTCTCAGGGCCAAGTTTGATCGCTGGCTGGCCAAACAGGCGGAGCGTAAAGGGGCTATGCTGGTGGCCAAGAGCCGGGTTGATGAGGTGATCATAGAAAACGGACAGGTAGTAGGAGTCCGGGCGGGAGGAGATGAACTCCACGCTGATGTAGTGATCGCCTGTGATGGAGCCCTGTCCCTGGTAGCAGAACAGGCAGGACTGCGTCAACCGGGCAATCCCCATGATTTTGCGGTGGGGTTTAAAGAAATAATTGAACTGGATCCAGCGGTCATTGAGGATCGCTTTGGCTTGGAAGGCAACGAAGGCGCCGCCCGACTCTATATGGGAGAAGTGACCCGGGGTAAATTCGGAGGCGGATTCCTATATACGAATAAGGAAAGCCTCAGTTTGGGAATTGTAGTAGGAATAAAGGATTTGATGGATGGAAGCCCACAGGTACAGGCTCCCCAACTCCTGGACGATCTGAAGCAACGCCCGGAAGTGGCCAGTCTCATTCGCGGTGGGCAGACGGTAGAGTACAGTGCCCATGTGATTCCCGAAGGTGGCCTGAAGGCTTTGACCAAACTGTATGGTAACGGTATTTTGGTGGCCGGTGATGCGGCTGGATTTTCTATGAATATCGGTGTGACTGTTCGCGGNATGGAATATGCGCTGGCTTCNGGTTATTATGCNGCCCAGGCGGTATTAAAAGCCCGTGANGCNGGTCAGTATACGGCTAATCAATTATCTGTATATGAGTTATTANTAAAAGACAGCTTTGTGATGAAGGATTTCCAGAATTTCAAGGATGCNCCCACCGCTTTGGATAACCCACGCTTTTTCACGGTTTATCCGGAAATGGTAACTACTATGATGAGTGAACTATANGCGGTTGATGATGGGCCCAAAGAGCGGATCTATCCCACTATTAAAAAGCACCTGACTATTCGTGAGATGTGGGACATGCTGGGTGACTTTAGGAAGGTGAGAAAACTATGAGTGAGATCCTGGGACTGAAAGCCAAACTGGGGTTAGATGTCTTTAAGCATGACAGTGAACCTCATATCCGTATTAAAGCTGGTATGGAAAAAGACCCCCGTCTTAAGAAAGCGGTTTTGGTTTGCCCGGCTGGTCTATACAGTTTGAATGATGCTGGTGAAGTGGAATTCACTATTGATGGTTGTTTGGAATGCGGAACCTGCCGCCTGGCTTGCGGCACCGAGGTTCTGGACTGGAATTATCCCACCGGGGGGGCCGGAGTCCAGTTCCGCTTTGGCTAAGTATTTATAGGTCAGCAGAAATGTTCGCGACCGTCCCCTAATCTTGTCATCCTGAGGGAGGAACGACCGAAGGATCTTTCTCTGAAGTATCGGCAAAAGATTCTTCGACTTCGTCTCAGAATGACAGATCAATAAGTTGCGTTTTGCCTGTACCCGGAGAGTTATCCCCCTAACTTGCGAGGATAACATATTTTACTTAAGGAGGTTAGATGGATGAATATTGTAGTGGCGTTGAAACAGGTTCCTGATCTGCAGCAGATCAGACTTCGCAATCGCCAGCCAGTATTGGATGATGTACCTTTGACTCTGGGCAATATCGATAAGAATGCTTTGGAAGCAGCAGTTGCCCTCAAAGAGGCTCAAGGTGGGAATGTGATCGCTCTGTCCGCTGGTGACGAAAACATTGAAGACACTATTAAAGAGGCTCTGGCGGCCGGTGCTGATGAAGCATTCCTGGTAGCTGATGATCAGCTACAGGGGGCTGAAAGCAGTTGGATAGCTACGGTTCTGGCTGAAGCCGTTAAGAAAATAGACCAGGTCGACTTACTCCTGTTTGGTGAAGGCAGTGCCGACAATTACTCGGGACAAGTGGGATCACGTGTCGCGGAAATACTCGGCTGGCCGCAAGTAGCCTATGCCATTAATATTGAGGTCAATGGTTCCACCGCCACCGTGACTCGTTCTCTGGAAGACTGTGATGAGATCGTTGAGGTGAGCTTGCCTGCGGTGATAACAGTATTATCGGATATCAATGAAGCCAGGATACCATCGGTTACCCAGATCCTTAAAGCTGGTAAGAAACCCAAGGAAGTCTTGGAACTTGATGACTTGGATGTTGAACTTCCTGATGGTAGTCCAGTGGAGACCATCAGCAACCTGGCTCCCGACTCACAGCGCAAGAAAGTAGTAGTGAAGACCGTTGATGAGCTGCTTCAAGCTCTGGCCGCTGAAGGCGTAATCAGGAGGTGATAGGAATGGCGACCGTTTTGATATACAGTGATAAAGCGAGTATGGCCCTGGAGCTGCTTACAGCTGCTCAGGTAGTTGGTGCGGCTGCCGTTAAAGCTGTCACCATTAACGACAATGCGGCTGCTCAAGATTTGGTCGGTGCGGGCGCAGAAGTGTTTGCCATAGATAATGATGCTATTAATTTAGCGGATACAGCTGCGGTTGCCTCGGCTCTGGCTCAGGCTATCGAGCAGTTGGGAACGGATGTGGTTTTTCTATCATCCAACCGACGGGGTAAAGAAGTAGCTGGCCGTTTAGCCCAGATCATCCAAGCTGGATGTCTGACCGATGTGACCGCTTTGCAGAGCAACGGCGATCAGATCGAATGTCAACGCAATGCCTTGGGTGGAGCTACTGTGGCTACCCAGACCATTACCGAGGCCAAGAAAGTTATTGCCATCCGTCCCCGTACCTTTGAGGCAGCCGCCGCTGGGTCAGCCGGCAGTCTGAACGATTTGTCGGTAGAAGCTAAGCCTTCAGCCGTAAAACTGGTTGAGGTGCGCAGCAAAGCCGGTGACAGTGTGGATATCGAAGCCGCGGAGATCCTGGTGGTAGTTGGACAGGGTATGGAAAGCCAGGATGATCTGCCCCTGGCCCAGGAACTGGCTAAGAAACTGGGCGGCGAAGTGGCCTGTTCCAAACCGGTGGCTACTGATAAGAAATGGCTGTCAGAAGAACGCATCGTTGGTTTGTCCGGCAAGAAGTGCAAACCCCAGTTGGCCTTACTGTTTGGTATTTCCGGGCAAGTACAGTTTACCGTGGGTATCCGCGATGCCCGGGTCATAGCATCTATCAATACCGATGAAAATGCCAGCATGAACCAGATGTCAGATTACATTATGACTGCTGATTTGAAACAAGTACTGGCTGACCTAAACAAAGCTCTATAAAAGAGACTTTTATAAGACGCAGATAAACGCAGATTGCTTAAGATTACGCAGATTTAAATAACAATGATCAGCGCAATCTGCGTGATCTGCGTCTACTAATATTAACCGTCCCCTCTTGCATCTCGTCCCCTCTTGCATCTCGTCCCCTCTTGCATCTCGTCCCCTCTTGCATCTGCGTCTACTAATATTATCCTAATAAATCATTGGTCTTCTCAAAAGAGTTATGGATAGCATCGATAAGTTTGCCGGGCTGAAGGGCATCACCCAGCAGATGTACGTTGGGGAAACTTTCGTTTAGGCTTTGATAAAGGCTATTACAAGAGGCCACTCCAGTGGCGAAAACCACTGTGTCAGCAGGTATAGTGGTCGATTGGCCTGCTGTTTCAATCTCTACTCCTTTAGTACCGATAGCTATCACTTTGGTTTCCTCATGAACTTCTACTCCCAGAGTCCGCAGGTGTTTTAAAGCCGTCCAACGCATACCCCGTACCATATCCCGAGCCAGACCCTTACCCATCTCTAGCAGGGTGACCCGATAGCTGCCATGGGTCAATAGCTCCTGCAATACTTCGATCTCTTCGGCCTGGTGCAACATCATAAAGCGCAGAGAATCAGCACTCAGAGTGCCTTGTTCAGCTAAATAGATGGCAGTCTCGCAGCCGGTGGCTCCACCGCCTACCACAACTATGTTTTCGCCTTTTACCGGTTCACCAGCCAGCACCTGCCAAGCTTGCATCACCTGAGTCCCCGCCTCGGTAGGCAGGGGGGGTGTATGGGGCTGGGCACCGGTGGCTACCAAAATGATGTCGGGATTTTCGGAAGCAACTACATCTACATCGGCCAGCACCTCAGTTTTTAGCTGCACTCCCAAAGCAGGCAACACTTCCTGATAGTAATCGATTAAAGAATAGAATTCCTCCTTGCCCGGGGGAATAGATGCTAAACGCCACTGTCCACCCAAGTGGTTTTCCTTTTCCAGGATCACTACTTCATGTCCCTGCAAGGCTGCCACTCGGGCCGCTTCCAAACCGGCCGGACCAGCTCCAATTATCACTACCCGGTACTGCTGGCGGGGTT
>JGI24708J26588_10004145_pt1 | contig 10153 bp, 4 predicted proteins | sample BioPla1DNA2_FD_26588 | JGI IMG/M metagenome (IMG submission 26588) | reverse complement strand
CGGAAATAACTGTAATGCCGCCGGCAACATGTTTGCTCCATCGTCACCAAAAAATCGGTTGAAAAAAAGATAGCCGCATAGATGTTTTTCTAAAGCCGTTTGCGACATAGCCATGATATCTTTACATTCTAAACCGGCGGTAATCGCGTAAGCTAAATGACCGGTCATTTGCCGCATGGTTAGGCGAACATTATATTCGAAAAGTCTCCGGTATAGTAAAATAACCCGCTCGTGAACTATATCAAACCTTTCCTGAAGCAAAACAACATTAGTATATATAGGACATTCATTAAACCTTGCGCAACTTAGGCATGCTTCCCAGTTTTCATACTCCAGCATGCGTTTAAAAACTGCGCATGCGGTTTTAATACTATCTATGCGTCCAATATTGAGCACTAAGAAGTGATCATCGAAAACTGGAGACGGTTTATCGGCTTCCAGTGCTTTAAGTAATTCACTGTTACTTGTTTTTAAACCACTATTTTTCAATTTACTGAAGCTCTCTATTAAAGTACCGGTATTAGATACGATCAGATAGTTATTATCAGATTTTATTGCTTCATTTAAAATTGATATTCGAATCTCCTCATCTAACTCACTCATGTCTTTAATAATAATCAGGTCCTGGCCGACTAGTATTTCTTGAGGATTAAGCGGCCTGCGCTCACCGCTTAATCTTGAAAATATTTCCATAGCTATAGTTGTTTTACCGTCTCCGGCGTTACCGGTTAGAATGACATTACACCGCTCAGAAGTTAGTTTTTTATATATAAATTCAGTTATTGGATTGTCTACCTCGATACAGCTAAAATAGTCACTTGTAATCTGGGCTTCCGCAGTTGCATTCTCGTTGCCCGCTGAAGCATTGGACAGAGAATTAAGATACGAAACAAACGGATTATCTCCCTCGATAGCAGAGGGTATCGCCTCATCTTTTGGCTTTACTAAGACACCCTGTTCATCAGCGGTATCGTCAGAAATTATTTGAGTTGTTGGTGTTNCTGTAGAACCTTCTTCGGTCACCATGGTGAAGGCCTGTTGCATTTCATCTACTGTTGAAAAGCGATTGTTCGCCTCTGTAGCAACCGCTTTAACAAGCCACCTTGTAATGTTTCCAGGCAATTCGGTATCCGTCGGTTCAGGAATAGTAGCTATGTCACCTATGCTTGGTTTTTCATAAGGTTTACTACCAAATAACCATTCCCAAAGAATTACGCCCAAGGCAAAAAGGTCTCCATCCTCAGAGAAACTCATATCTGTACCACTTAGACAATCAGGGGGTACGTAGCCAACCGTCCCCCTGAAGGTATCGATTCTGGGTTCACCAGATATACCACAATCAATTAATATACCTTTTTTATCCTTGGTGATGATAATATTTTCCGGTTTTATATCACTGTGAAGAAAAGGCTTGATGTTACCATCTGAGTCCTCGTGGTAGTGAAAAGCTCTAATTGCTTCCATCAGTCCTAATGCTACAGTTTTAAATGTCTCCAAATCCGGTTTTTCACCAGATTCAATAATGTTTCTCAATGAAATGCCTGGAACATATGCTAAAACAATAAAATAACGATCATTTTCCCAGTGACCGATCTTGTTTTCGCAGCGAACAACATAAGACGAGTTAATCGCGCTAGTTACCTCTGCTTCCATGAATATTCTTTCGCGCGGTACTTCTTTATTAAATAGCTTAAGCGCAACCAATGTACCCCTGAGCGTTCTTGCTTTGTAAATCTGTGATTCTTCGCCTCCACCGATATATTCCACTATTTCATATACGTCATGCATACTACCGGGCTCAAGCTTCCTATTAGCGACCAAAGGAACTTTTTCGCTTTCCTCACCAAGGCCTTCTGCCTTAAATGCAGCCAATATCTTGTTAACATCATTAATTCTTAAGTTTCGATCTGCTACTATCATGTTTCCAATAATATCAATTATTTTGTGGGGAACATTTGCTTGTTCCAGCCTATATAAGTTCTGTTCACTTAGTTTTCCTTTTTGCGCTACAAACTCCTTGGCGCTAGGAAAGGGTTTTCCTCCAACTAGCAATTCATAAGCAATAACACCCAGGCTAAAAAAGTCAGTGCGTTCATCAATGTCTTGTCCAAATACTATCTCTGGTGCAATATATCCATCGTCTTTTAGTTTAGAAGCATCCTCTATTACTGTTAGCCTGTTATCTTCCAGCTGGTATGCCAAGTCAAAATTAATCAGTTTAGGCATATCATTTAACATCAATATGTTTTCGGGTTTAACGGCGCGATGAATAACATTATTTTTATGAGCTTCTTTCAAGGCTTCCGCAATTCCACAACATATTTGTAGGGCATTACCAACTTGGAATATATGTTTGTTTTTAAGAATTAAGTCACGTAAAGTACCCGTTTCGGACCACTCTGATCCTTCAATGATGTCACCAACTTCGTTTTCGATCATCCAAACCTTATGGATATGTGGGTGATCCCCAATTTGTGATACAGACTTAATCGTGTTATGAGCTTTTTTTATGAACCGTTCCTTCTCTTTTTGAGGCGCATCTTGGGGTGTCCGAAAGATACGAAAACGGTACAAACCCTTACCGAACCCCTGTAACGGACGTGCAATTAGTTCAATGCATTCAGGCCTTTGAGAAATATACTCTATAGTTTCGTAACCATGGACACTATACTTGATAACCTGTTTAGGTTGATCTAAAGTAGAAAAGTAGCTGGTGACGGCATCAACCTGCTGGTTGTCTAATATATGTTTTCCTAAACTAGCCCTTCTTTTCTTAAGGTAAGTAATTAAGTCACCTATAGAGGCAAACGTTGGGTTATTTAATCTTTGATCAGCAGCAACTCCCGGCGAAGCAGCGCCTTCGATCGTCACATCAGGATTTGTGAAAACTACCACTGATTCAACCCAAATATTTGGATAGGTTTTAAAACGATGCTGATACATGCCCTTAATGATTTTTGCTTTAAAACTGTTAACTTTATGAGGGTCTGCTCTATAATTAGTATCATTAACCACCCAATTATAAGGCTGAATACGAATATGCCCGGACCAATGTTTTAGTTCTATCACGAATATCCCGAAATTGGTTGTAAGCAAGATGTCTATTTCAAAATAATTGTTTGATTGATTGTCATACAATAGAACGTTACTTATTAATTTTCCGATGCTATTATTTTCAACACTATCTAATATTAAATTAATAGCATCTTGTTCATGTTTATATAAGCTTGTGGTTTCATGTAGGACTGTGCTACTACTTATTGTTCTATCATATTCAGAAGATAAACTTATTAGCAGCTTGTCTATTTTGTTTTGTAAAGCTTCACGGGAAGAAGAACGCTTAAGCAAATGAAAAACTTCTATATCTAAATATGCATGATCAACTGTCTCTAAAAGTCTTTTTCTCGTTAACCTTTTTTGTTGATAAGATCGATACAATTGCTCTTTTCCTGATTTAGGTTGTAATAACCAAAACCCATCACTCTGTAAATGATAAAATGGATGCTCCATCGTTTTACTATAATCAGGTAGCTGCTTAAAATATTTATTAAAGTTGTCTAAGAATATCGGCTCTAATTCTTCATAAGTAAAGATGTTTTTATGTTCGCTTTGAATGTCAAATATTTTTGAAATAGAGAGTAATAATATGTATTTATGTGGGCTTATTTCGGTGCCTCTCTTCGCTACTTTAATTTCTTGTATAAGCTTTTCAACCTTTACTTTACCTTCCATATATACCTGCACCTCACTTAAGCAAATCATCACTACAAAAAATTAAATTAGATTCACTTAGCACTTTAGATAACTTTCTATTATTACTCTCCTCGAGATTGATTTCGTTTTCAAAAGACGGTACATATTCTCCAATATCCCTTAAGTAAATTGGCTTATTGCCTTTCTTACCACGCCAAGTATATACTCTACCATCAGCGTGGTTTTCCTCATATTGGCAGGACTTGTTAAATTCTTTTGGATGATATTTTTTTAATGCTCGCCATTCATTTTCTGTCTGGTAAAAACAAAAGTAACACCCTGATCGTTTTCGCCATTTATAATACCTTGGCAGACCTAATCCACATGTTTTTAAAATATTAATAACATCCTTAAGGACAATACCATCTTCAACAAAAGGATGCCTTGGTATAATGTTTCCCTTTTTATTTATATACCCTTCTCTATCCTCATCTGCTCTAATTGCAACATAACTAAAAACTTTGGCAGACCCAATATATGACTCATATGGCTTAAGCTTTAATTTACGAGTACACCATCTATTTTGAGGAGATGGTAAAACACCATTAAAATATTTTAGCCAATAATCAAAATCCCTTTCGGGTTTAATTACGGTAATATCAATATTCAAAACAGCCCTGATCCTATCTAGATATTCATAAGTTTCGGGAAGCTCGCAACCGCTATCTGTAAAAACATATTCCAATTCAAGCTCAGGATATTTGTCACGCATATATACTGCTAATGCAGCACTGTCTTTTCCACCCGAGAGGGCCAGAATATGACGTTCGTTTTTACTATTTCTCATTTATCAACACCATCCAACAGCTCTTCGGCAAGAGCTACTAATATCGCCTGGGCTTCATCTCGAGAGTTTTTAGAAATAATATCTTTAGCCTTCTTCTTTCCTTTATAATTCTCATCAGCTCCAGTAATAACTGCACGTCTAATTGAACCATCGGGCATCATCATGCTAATCACCCTTGCTCCCTCCCGTGATAATTTGGCCTTAACTGAGGCAAGGGTTTCAAGATGATTAATCCGGTTGGCATAATCATGTAATCTGGCTTCAAAGATGGCAAGGTCATTATCATTCCATGACTCAATCGGCTTACCCATGATTAACCCAGCGATACCCTTAACCCATTCGGCTGCATTATGGCTATCACGTTTCATAGCTAGAAGAAGCTGTTTTACTTCCCCGTCATTACAAATTTTTACTAGGGGCTTCACTCTATTGCGTTGGCTTTCTATTAACCGGTCTAGCGTGTCGCATTTAAAAACAGCTAACGCAACTTTCTGTATTTCTTTATTGAGATTAGGGAAAGCTTGCGACAATTCGTATAATGCAGTATGAAGCTTATTTTGAAGATGCTTATTCATCGGGATAGTTTCTTTTGCATCTACCTTGACACCAACAGCTTTTGGCAAGTCTTCAAAGATAAGGCGAGCAGGATCCACCGAGTTTTGGATCGCTAAACGTACTCGTCTCGCTTCTCGTGAAATTTGCTTTGTATTTTTTGTATACGCTGGAAGAGATTCTATAAAATTAACCAGCGGGCCTACTACACTGATCAAGTTCGCATTACGCAGCCCAGGCTTACCTTCTATACGCACGGCTTTTAAAAGATTTTTATATGTACTAAATACCGCCCGATCGATATCTGTAAAAATATACTTTCTTAAAGTAAATAAATCCGGACGTTTGATCATTAGAGCCGCTTCAGCAGCGCTTAAATAGGGTCGATAGGTACCCTCCTGAAAAACCGCAACACTCTCTGCATGGACAATTAGATATAAATTAATATATATCGGCGCCGGCCCCTGCCTTAGGCCAAAAGGCGGCGCTTTAAGCAAATCAAGAATATCTTCTACCGTTATCCCTTCCTTTGCGCTATCCAAACACTGGTCAATCAGAGTCCATAACGCTTGATACTTATTATTTTGGTTTATGCCCAAGGTAAATTGCCAGCATCCGGTTTGTTCATCTTTTACATGTAAGCCTTCGCGCCGCAACAAAGATTTATATATGGCCACCTCGGGGCCAAAACCTTGCAATTCCAGGTTCTTTTCCTCTTCATTGGTAATCATTGCTTCTACAAGGACACGTCGAGCGCGAGAAGCAGCGCTGGACAATCTTTCATAACTGATCATTTCATTTCTTACTGGAGGGCAATCACAATAATATTTGTCACATAAATCGGAAAGAACAGTTGATAGCATTTTTGCATTTGTTATAGATACTTGATCCTGTTCTACATACCAGGTAACTTTAGCGGTCTCAGGTGTAAATAACTGCTCAAGGTATAAGCGAAAATTTTCTTCGGCAGCCTTAATTCTAAATTTAATTTCTTTTCGAGCGACACTGTCATGTTCTAGTTCCTTTGAATCATTTAATACCGAACGGGTAGCGGCAACCTCCAGCGCAAGCTCCTTTAAAGTAGCCTGGGAAGGAACATAGGCAATCACCAGCGGCCGTCCATCAGCACAGACTTTTGGTATAACCGAAGGGCTGTTAAGAGTACCAAAGCAGTATAAGATGAGACCGTCAAGCCCTTTTTGTGGGGCCAGGTTTTCACTAAGAGACTCTTCCGATAACCACATTCGCTCAAACCGTCGGACTGTACCGGTCTTATAAGAATGACGGGAAGCTATAACAGGGTGCAAGGGTAAATATTTTTGCAGAATATAATCCAACTTCCCAATCTCCAGCTTCTCCCTCTTCTCTTTTATAGCCTGCTGTATATTTAAATCTGAACCTTCCCATAACCTGTACTCACCTGCATACTCGCGATATAAAAGGAGACCTCTTTCCGAAAGGTTATTCAAACTTTTTATAATCGTGGCTTCCTCTGCCCCGCAAGTTTGATTTAAAATATCAGCAATCGCTACAGGGGTGGCATTTACACCAAGCGAACCGGATAGAATATTTATTATTCCGATAGTCTTTAATATTTTCTCCTCGATATCTGATAAATTTGGGCTGCTGTTAATAATATCGTGTATTTCAATCCAACGTTGTGATTCAATCCGATTAATATAAGCGGTAACGCTAATATTAAAAAAATAATCGTACAGGTAATCAAGGCCCACAGCAAGTAGTCTATTATTATTTCTAACCGCCGTTTGCTCCAAAAAATTTGGTAAAGCAAACCGATCGTTGTTACACATGAAAGTGAGTAATGTCCTATCATTCTGGGCAAAACGATTACACAATTCTATTAGAGCTACCGCTGTAACAGGATGAAGCGGGTAGATATTCATTATATTATCCAGGGTAAAATCTCTTTTGTTTACGATGTCTGTGTTGCTTACAAAAAGGAGAGCATTATTTGCCCAATTTGTCAAGCGCTCTTTGATTTCACCATTTAGGCTATGTCTAAGCGCTTTCTTCATTAAATAAAGCATCTGGCTAGTTGATTCAACAAAGGATATATCTTCGAAACGACCTTGCACCTTACTCCATTCGCGTCTTTGTAATGAAGATAGGCCGGAAGCATACCCATCAAATGCCTGGTGTAAGCATACCCACAGATATACAGAATCCATTTCTGCAAGTTGCTGCATTATAAAAATGTCTCCCCTATCATGATGAGTAGACATAAAATCAAGGTTTTTGCCAAATTCGTCTACAACTAACATCATAGGCTTTGTGATCTTATTTTGAATTTCATGGAATAGATCAAACAATGCACTGGATTCGACCGTTTTACTTTGTAGCATCTTGTTTAACGCCGCTTGAATTTTGTTTTTATGACTAAACTGAAGAGTTTTAGTTACATTAGATAAACCTCTAGCAAGTGAGTTATTTACCGGTTCATACGCAGCAGTAACAGGCACTCTGAAAAATCCTGTTTCGCCGGCAACCTTTGCCATGTTCTTGGAAAGACGTTTATATAAGTGAACATCAACACTTTTAATCTTATTTAGCGCCAGGGCAGTAGCTGGATCAGAAGATGGCCCGGCAACTGATAGTAAATAATTCACAAAGGCCGATTTCCCCATACCGTAAGGTCCTGTAAGTGACCAAGCGTTAACTTTTTCCCCTTCAAGAGAGTCAGCGAAACGACCTAAGATCTCAGTAGTCTTTGCTGTAATATGATAATCACTGATTAGCTCTGTTTGTTGATAATCCCGGTCGAGATTTATTGAACGGGCAATGTTCATGTTTGGTTGAACGATGCTTCTAAGGTTCATTCTATCTTCATTTCTCCTCGTAATAATTCTCTAAAGACAACCAATATAGTGTTTCAGGATTTTGGTTTAAGTGCAACTGATAAGTCCCCATATCGTCCCTCAAGCTCACTTGCTCTAAATAGTCTATTGCTGAATATAAATAAGAGCCGACTACTGACTCCGGCACCTTAAATACTACTCCCGGTGAATTAAAATCATAGGTTAGCCTTTGCAGAGAGATAGTTCTCTGTTTTTTAGGAACATATGAGCACATATAAGAAAAAGATGCCGCTGCAAAAATCAAAGGGGGTAGAGTTGTCTTTTCAGTATTACTGAAGGATACTTCATCTTTTTCTTCCGCCTTGCGAATGAGTCCAAGTTGACGAAAGTGACAATCAATTTCGGACTCTTTTTCAGGCGTTTCTTCGGTATACATATGGATGAGGCAGGAAGCGTCTTTTTTAAAAGTATTTTCAGATATAGAAGCAAAACGGGTATATTTTTGAGTTGCAGTCTGTAATATTTTNCTTAGTTGATTATTGTCGAAACTCCAGACATTGCAATTATTAAACGCAATGGACCAATTTACCGCTTCAAGACGCGGCACAAAAAGCTGCCAATGTAACAACCAAATAGAAGCGATATCCTCTAAGTAAGGATCCCATCCTTTGTCGTCTAACAGCTTATCCCCTAGTTTCGTCGTAACCATAAGTCCACTGCCTTCAGGACTAGGTTCAATTATATGAAAAGCAGTACACCAAAACCGAATGGATCTAACCATGTTTTTGCCAACACCAAGACGCTCTACTGCATCAGAAGCTTTAAAAACTGCGCTGTCTTCTTTAACTGCATCGTAGCCCTTCTTCAGCCAACCATACCTAGGGGTGAAAGTTTCATGTCTTCCAATGCTGCCTTGTTCAATATGTTCATCATAGCTAATTACGTCGGTTTGCATAGGTGGCTACTCCCCCATTATTAATTAAATTAAATCTATCTACGGTTAGCAAATTAACTACTAGTTTAAACGATAATGCTGTCATGCTACTGTCATGCTACAGGCCATAAAGACCCCGAGGGGCTAATAGCGGTGTGAATTTCCGTACTCCCTAGGCAAAAACACAAGATATATCTAAATTTTATCAATCATTGTCACATAAGGCAACCTTCGGAAGGCATTTTATAACAGTAAATTAATAATCATATCTAGATAAGGAATGCTCAAAAAAACATAATTAGCATCTTTTGACCTTCTTCCTTCTTTAATCTCGGTAACTCCTTCTACTGGTTAACGAACATCATACCCGATCATAAACAAGGCTGATTGGAGGGCGGTCAATCGCTCATTTAGCGGTGGATCCTGGGTTAGTTGACTGAAGCGTGATCGGGTATTATCCGCTACAGCCTTTAGAAGCCAGCTGGCCTTGATGTTATCATGAAAATGTCGGCGGCAGTCAACAGTTAAATCAGGAACCTTCTTAAGTCAGTGTTCAGGGCATCTTTTATTCTCCTGTCGAAACCGTCAGGGCCCTTACACGTTAGAGTTTTTATAGGTGAGGCGTTTAATATTTTAATAGTAACGTTAATTAACATCCAATCAATTTTAATTCCTCTTTCCCTGAAAGGAAGCGACCGGTTTATACTTGTTGCACTCTTTAGCAAGCTTTTTCACAAATAGGCAGTACACAAATCACACCTCCTTTATAGATCGATCACGTTAATCAAACATGTTCTCAAACACATTCCTTGTAATAAACTGATTTTCTTTAACATCCTCATAAGTTAAAAAGGTATTAACCAACTTTTCTTTTACCGCCTGGTCTTTAAAAGCAGTATAATCATAATAAATTCCTGACTCTATATCTTCCACAAATAAAGCCCTAGCTTCTTCTGAAGTTTTAGATAATAAATTGCACTCCAATTCATAGACGGTATCATCCGTTTTCCTTATGGTTTCATCCAAATACTTTTCTATCGCATATAACCCATTTCTTAAGAAAAAATTCTCTATATATTCTTTTTCATTTAAAAGGACATCTATTAATTCTTTAGTACATTTAGCGTCCCTTTCCCATAAATCCCTATTGTCTTCAAAAAGAACATCCTTTCTCTTGCCCTCTTCTAGGAAATACTTTTCAGACTTTATTCCATCCTCAAATGTCGGAGCCAGCTTAATCTGACGTAGGAAAAGGGACAGATCCAGCTATAGGTGTCGGGGGGAAGACTCCCGGCTTTTTGTTTTCTAGGC
>JGI24708J26588_10004142_pt1 | contig 10157 bp, 8 predicted proteins | sample BioPla1DNA2_FD_26588 | JGI IMG/M metagenome (IMG submission 26588) | reverse complement strand
ATAATAAATGATTACTAGTCCCTAAAAACTCAGGTTTCTCACAGCAATAGAAATGATAATTTAACCATTGTTCATAGCTTTCATTATCCATTTTATTTATCTTATCTTGAAAAAGTTCACTTAAGCCATCTGCGGCTATTTCTGAAATAATATTTAGTTCTGCATCCCTTAATAGCTTTCTACAATCATCTACTGTATGAAAAACAAATGGAAAATCAACAACCTTAAAAGTTTCACGATTATATAAATCTTCTAATAAAAAATTAGGATTGTATAAAAATGTTTCCGTTATAATAACCATATCATTTGAAATAAAAGCAAAGAACATCTTTCCATTATCTTTACAAACCCGTTTTACTTCACTTATACATTTCATCCTGTCTTCCATTTTAGATAAATGGTATAAAGGCCCAAAACATAGTACTATATCATAGCTTTTATCTTCTATTATTGATAAGTCTAGAGCATTTCCTTGAATTACTTCTATTGACATCTCCTCACTTATCTTTTCCTTTATTTGATTTACATGTTTTGCTACTAGCTCTACTGCAACTACATCGAATCCTTGTCCTGCAAAAAACAAACTATATTCTCCCGTTCCAGCACCTAAATCAAGGATTTTCATTCCAGGTTTAAGATGTTTTTCAATCTGTCTTATTGTTGTCAAAAATTCTACTTGAGCTGCTTTTGTGGATAGTCTTGTCCCTTCCTCAAATATGTCATACAAAGCTGAGACTCTATCAGATTCATTAACTATTTTTAATAAATCTTTTATTTCCATGTATTTCACCTCTGTTTTTAAGTATTCCCATTGTAGATAATGATAAGTTAGATTCAAATTCATTCTACTATTTGCTGCAGAATGTGTCGTATCTTCCCATCAATCTAATCTTGCATTGTATTGTTACTAAATTCTAAGAGCTAATTATTTGCCTAAATATCCTATAAAGAATATAGCAACCTATTATAAATATAGTAAAAATAGTAACAAATTGAATTGAAAAACTATCTATTGATATTACTATCTCTTTTATCAATTGAATTGGATTAAAAAGTATATCCCAACTGTTAAATCTTAGAAATCTTCCAATATATACACCTATTCCAGATAGCAGCGAAACTAATACGACTCCTGTAAAAGATATACCTTTGGAAGTAACCTCTTTTAGATTTCGTTCAAAAATATAAAAAGATTCTAAACCAACTAATAGAGCAAATATGAATCCAATACTAATAATTAATAACTTAGCCCAAATCATAATATCAGTACTATAGACAACCCCACTATCTAGGGAGTATTTTTCTACTTCAACTATCCACATAAACTTATCATTTGATATATGAATAAAATCTGTTATCATGTAAACTGAATTGGGGAAAAATAACAACCAGGGAATCATCCACAAAACAGAGTAACCGAGCTTACCCTGCATTAAACTTTTTTCTGAATTTTTAATGAAAATCAATGGCAACATCGCTAATAAGACATTCCACGATAGCATTAAATAAAGGAAACTACCATCGTGAAAAACCATGATAAAACAGAAAAACCAATATACTAACATAAATAATAGCATTTCTTTATATTTACTAAAAAACCCCTCCATAAAACCTCCAACTAATATACTTTTTTTATGACGCTTAAATCTACATATATATATCAATTATTTAAATCACATATCCTTGATTTCCTTTATTCTACCAAATAGATTAACTAACTTCTACTAAATTTTATTTGAAATAAAAAAACAAAACCCCTTGAAATCAAGGAGTTTCTATTGTATCAATATTATAGCTTTTTATGGTGGAGGCGGTGGGAATCGAACCCACGTCCGAAAACACTTCCACAAGAGTTTCTCCGAGTGCAGTCAGTAATTTAACATTCCCTCCACTTGACCCCTACTGACAAGGTTCAAGTTTTGGTAGCTTCATAATTTCCGTTCCTTACTCAAAGCTTTGTAAGGCTCGGTTCCCCACTAAATGGCGCTCTATCCCAAGTCGTGGGTGTCTTAGGTAGAACGTGCAGCTTTAATTAAGCTGCAAATGCGTAATTATCGTTTGCGTTTAATTTAGTTTGCCACTTTTTACGTTGCTTGGCGACAACGACTCGCTACTCCTGTTTCCACATCCCCGTCGAAACCTTTTCGCCCCCATATTATATTTGCATTTATTATTATAGCAAATTTACATACCAATGTCAATTAGCGGGACAAGGGAGAATTTTCTTATTTAAGAATTAATTGATAATATCCTTATAAATGGTTGACATATATCTTAAATATCAGATAAAATAAATATAGAAACTTTAGACAATTTAGTAAATTATGAATTTTTAAAACAGGATTTAATTAAAATTAATTTATCAACGATATTTTCTAAGGAGGTGGAAAATGTGTACACTAGTCAAGAGTTAATTGAAATGCACGCTAAATATGGTGCAAAAAACTATCACCCACTACCAATAGTTATTGCTAAGGCCGAAGGGGTATGGGTTGAGGATCCTGAAGGGCGTAGGTACATTGATATGCTTAGTGCCTATTCTGCAATGAATCATGGCCATAGACATCCAAAAGTAATTGAGGCCTTAAAGGATCAAGCTGACAGAGTAACATTGACATCTAGAGCCTTCGAAAATAATGTGTTAGCACCTTTTTGTAAAAAAGTAGCAGAACTTACAGGTAAGGATAAAGTCCTTCCAATGAATACTGGTGCAGAAGCAGTGGAAACTGCAATTAAAACCGCCAGACGTTGGGCCACCGATGTGAAGGGGGTGCCCGAAAACCAATCTGAAATTATAGTATCCCATGGTAATTTCCACGGTCGCACTACCACCATAATTTCCTTTTCAAACGATGAAAATGCAAGACGTGCCTTTGGACCATACACCCCTGGATTTAAATCCATACCCTTTGGAGATGTAGAAGCACTGAAATCTGCAATAAACAAAAATACAGCAGCATTTTTAACTGAACCTATACAAGGAGAAGCTGGAATTATAATGCCTAGAGATGGATTTTTAAAAGAAGCTGCTAAAATATGCAATGAAAATAATGTATTATTCCTTGCAGATGAAATTCAAACTGGCCTTGGTCGTACAGGTAAGTATTTCGCCTGTGATTGGGAAGATGTAGAACCAGATATTTATATTATGGGTAAAGCATTAGGTGGTGGAGTGATGCCTATATCTGCCATAGCAGCTAATGAAGAAATCCTTGGAGTATTTAATCCAGGTTCCCATGGCTCTACCTTTGGTGGAAATCCATTAGCTTGTGCTTGTGCTATTGCAGCACTTGATGTATTAGAAAATGAAAACCTACTGGAAAATTCTGTAGAAATGGGAGAATATTTTATGGAACAATTAAAAGAAATGGATTCTCCTATAATTAAAGAAGTAAGAGGAAGAGGTTTATTAATTGGAGTAGATTTAGATAGAGAAGCAAGACCCTATTGTGAAGAATTAGCAGAACTAGGTGTATTATGTAAAGACACCCATGAATATACAATCCGTTTTGCACCACCTCTAGTAATAACAAAAGAAGAAATAGATTGGGCAATGGATAAAATAAAGAAAGTTTTTGCAAAAGAAGCATTAGCATAAAAAGTAAAACTCCTTTCTGTTAAATAGAAGGGAGTTTTCTTTTCTAAATTTAAATCTTACGAATAAACCTCCCTATTATTAAATACAATTTACTAAATAGTAAATTGTAGGGAGGAATTTTATGTTATCAAAAATGGATTTTATTAGAATATCATTGGAAACTAATTTATTTTTTGGACGAATTATGAAAGAGCATCTGCTTTTTATGGAAGCTGGTTTTTTACCAATAAATAATAATCTTATTTTAGAAGCAAATCAGCTAAAAAATTCTTTTGAAGAAATATTAGAAGAGACTTTAACCTTATCTAATGGAATTATAAGTAAAGAAGTATTAAGCTCTAATGAAATTGTAACAAAATATACACTAGATGCAGAAACTATAACAGAAAATCTTACTGGTATATATATAGACAAGGAAATAACCTTAAAAGAATTGAATTTGACCTCAGAACCCTATTATAACTGTCCAAATAATTTAGAAGAACTTGTTTTTGATTTAAATCAAAGAACAATGAATTTAGTTAAAGAAGTTATTCAATTTAAAGAAAAAGTACTGGCTCTATTAGTTAAATGTGAAATTTTTGCTGCTCTATATCCACTTCTAGTAGAACATATTTTAAGAGAAGCTAAATTATATTTAAGCAACTTAATGGATCTACAGAAAAAAATGAAACCACACAATAACATATTAGAACAAGAAATATTTTGGGATACTATAATGGGGCAACATGCTTTATTTATTAGAGGACTATTAGATCCATCTGAAGAAGATTTATTTAATACTGCTAATAGATTTGGAGAAATATTTGAAGAATTAATGGAGATAACAAAAAAGGCAAATAAAAAAGATATTCATAGAATAACTGAAGAAACATTAAAAGCAACTATAGAAATTCAAAAATTTAAAACTGCTGGAACAGAAGGTCTAATAGCTTGTAAAATTAAATCTATAATGGCCCCCTTATTAGGAGACCATGTATTAAGAGAAGCAAACCACTATATTAGATTGTTAGAATCATTTAGAAAACCAAGCTAAATTATAAGAAAAATATAAGAGGGGTTCCAAGGTGAACCCTTTGAGCTTATTAAAGATTATTATCTGTATTTTTAGGAGCAGGAGAAAAAGTAAAGGCTGCCACCTCATTGTATACTTTCTCTATAGATTTATTTTCATTAACTGCCTGGGGAAAATATCCTATGTTATACAATTTTTTTCCCCAATCAATAGCTAAGTTGTTTACATCTTTCCATGTACTTAATATATTTTCTATTCTTAGATGTTGTCGCTCATATTCATAAACAGATTGTAGTATTAATTGAAAAACCTCTATTTCCCCACCTTCATATTCAATATTGATATTTTTGCCTTTTATATAATCTAATTTATCATTTAGGGAAGTGGCACCTGCAAAACCATCTCTTGCTCCATAAGATATATTTCGTATATTCATCATTATAGCAGTGCCAAAACACATGGGACATGGTTCCATTGTAGTATAGAGTATGTAAGATCTAATTTCAGGATGATCTATTTCATTAAGTCCTAATAGTGCATTCATCTCAGCATGAGCCATATTTGTTCCTGCCAATGGATTGCCACTTGATAAATCAAATATTTGATTCTGCCCTTTTGAAACTATTTCTCCCTCTTTATTTACAATTACACAGCCAATTGGTATGGTTCTTTTTTTATATGCCTCCCATGCTAAACTTATTGCTTCTTGCCAAGGTTTCTCTAAATTATTCCACACAATAATTCTCCTTTCCACACCCCACTAATATATACTTATGTATATCATCGTAAAAATTAGCAAACTCCATCATACATTAGAGTTTAGTCCTAAGGAAATTATATTATAATAGCCAATTTATAGCAATTAGAAATTAAGGTTGGCGCTAGCGCACACTCACAACTTGTGCCTCCACTTTGTTACGGAGAAATTAAAGTTGGCGCCAAGTTACTATATTTGTTGATTTGTCAATAAGTTAGTATGTTAGTGCCAGGTTCAAATATTTTCCAGGTTCAAATATTTATTGCTATATTTTTTGTTTCCAAATATTTATGCTACTATTTTTTCACTATATATATTTATCAATTCCCTTTCTGTTATTTCCCAACTAGGCTTATCTAGTACTATCTCTCCCTTATCTAACATTATTATCCTGTCTGAATACTCTATGGCATCTCTCATATTATGGGATATCATTATTGTAGTAATCTTATATTTTTCAATTAATTCCTTTGTCTTTTTCATCACTACTTGGGATGTCTTTGGGTCTAAGGCTGCTGTATGCTCATCTAAAAGTAAGAGTTCAGGATATTTCATTGCTGCCATTATTAAGGACAGGGATTGTCTTTGTCCACCAGATAGATATTTTACCTTTGTGTTTAATTTATTTTCAAGACCTAAATCTAAATCTTTTAATAGCTCTATATATTTAGGAATCCTATCTTTTTTAACCAATGGTCTTAAAGAGAATTTTTCTCCCTTTTTATCAGCTAATGCCATATTTTCTAAAATAGTGAGAGATGGACTTACCCCCATGGAAGGGCTTTGATATACTCTGCCAATGTATATAGCCCTCTCTTCTTCACGTAGGGAGCTTATGTCCCTATTGTTTAATATTATTTGACCTTCATCTGCCATTACACTTCCACCAATTATATTAAGAAGAGTGCTTTTCCCACAGCCATTTGGGCCGATTATTGCAGTACATTTGTTTTTTTCTATTTCTATATTGAAATTGTTAAATAAATTTATTTCATTGTCCGTTTCTCTATTAAAGCTTTTTGATAAATTAATTGTTTTTAGCAATTTGTTCCCCCCCTTTGGATTTTCCAAACTTAAAGAAATCAGCTGCAAAATTATTATAAGATATGAAAATTATTACTATTAAAGCATTTACAGCTCTTAAATCATTTGGATTTAAGCCTAAATCTATAGCTATGCCTCCAATTAATTTGTAAATAATAGCTCCAATAATTACCCTAGTTGTATTTTTCAATATTTGTGAATTCTTCCTAATGGTATCTCCAATTATTATAGATGCAAGAGCAACTACAATAATGGAGTTGCCCATGGTCATATCTGCAAATCCTTGATATTGTGCCATCAATGCCCCACTTAGAGCTACTAAACCATTGGCTAACATAAGCCCTATTAATTTATATTTATTACTACTTTCACCTAGAGACCTTACTAAAGATTCATTATCTCCTGTAGCTATTAATAAATATCCAGTTTCAGTTTTTAGAAAAAGGTCTAGGATTATCTTTATTAATAATACAATTACAATCAATATCAATAGTATAGAGCCTTTATGGAAGATTGAGCTATAATTAAAAAGTGGTACATTGGACTTTCCATTTGTCTTAAGATTTACAGAATATAATATGGTCATAGTTAATATTCCAGCTAATATAGGTTTAATTTTTAATTTTGTAAACAAAGTTGCTGTACATAATCCAGCTAAGGTACCAAAGCCAAAAGCCATAAGAGTACTTATTATGGGATGAATCCCCATGGATACAAATCTAGCAAATAGAAATGCTCCAAAGGGGAAAGTTCCTTCAACTGAAAGATCTGGCATATCCAATATCTTATATGTTAAAAACACACCCATAGCCAATACTGCGAATATTAACCCTTGTTCTATTGATGTAATTATTAATGTATTCATTAACTAAACCCTCCAATTTACTACTTAGTTATTTTTATTCCATCTTTAAATATTTCATTGTTTTCATCTAGTTTTAAAGCCTTTAGTGTATTTTTATTGAAAACTTTCTTAGTATTTCTTGCAGTTTCCGATGGAACATTAGCAGGAGATTCACCATCTACTAATATTTTTTTTGCCATCTGTGCAGTCTGTTTTCCTAATTCATAGTAACTAATTCCATCTGTTATAAGAATTCCGCCACTTACATGGGATTCTTCAGCACCTACTGTTATTAAACCTTTGGCATTAGCCTTTTCTGAAACTACATTTATAGCTGAAGCCACCATATTATCTGTTATGGTATATATTCCATCTACTTTTTTAGCAAGGGAATCTACAGTTTGAGGTATATCATTTATATTGGATATCCCCATGGCTATAATTTCTAGTCCCATAGATGGGGCTAGTTCTTTTGCCATCTCCACCTGTACCTGAGAATTAGGTTCACTAGTATTAAATATAATTCCAACTTTACGAATATTTTCATCTAAATCTTTAAAAAGTTGTAGTTGTTTATCCATTGGACTAGCATCTGATGTTCCAGTTATATTCCCACCAGGGTTCTCCATGGATTCTATTAATTCAGCTTCTACAGGATCTGTTACTGCACTAAATAATATAGGTATTTCCTCAGTTGCTTGTTTTGCTGACTGGGCTGATGATGTTGCAATTGTATAGATTAAATCCACCTTATCTTTTACAAATTTTTGGGATATGGTAGTTGCAGTGGGAATATCTCCCTGTGCATTTTGATAATTTATTTCCACATCTATATCAAGTTCTTTTAATCCATCTTCAAATCCACGTCTTGCATCATCTAAGGCAGGATGTTCTGCCAATTGATTAATGCCAATTATAAATTTACTTTTACCTTGAGTAATTTTTTCTTGTGTACTAGCATTACTACAAGCTGTTAATAATAATGTAATTGTCAATATTAATACTATTGATTTACTAAGCTTATTCTTTTTCATTCTATTATCCTCCCTAAGACTATTAATATTTTAGGATAATTAGTGTAGATTGAATTCCATGGAATAATAGGGTAATAAAAAAATCTTTCATCTCTATGAATAAGTTTTTAACTTATTCATAGGGACGAAAGATTATATCCGCGGTACCACCCTAATTATGACAAAAGTCATCTCTTCAATCAGACCTAACAGTCCTATCCCCTGTAACGATGGGCTTTCGGATTTGTCTACTAGAAAATTCATTCAACAAATCTGCTTAGGAGTGTATATTGCATACCTTGTTATTGTTGGTTTTCACCCTTCCCAACTCTCTGTAAATAATCAATGGTATCTTTCTCTCCATCATAGCATTTAAATCTTAAGGTATATTTTAGTACTTTAAACCAATATTGTCAAGGGAAATTTAAAAATATTTTAAATTTAAATACTCATGGTCCCATTTAAAACTCCTAAAACGGAATATAATCACATAAGCTTAGCATATTATTAAATTTTTTTTAATCTATTCTCCAACTTTTATAGCATCTTTAAATGGTGGAATATTTTCATCTAAACCTAAGGCTCTTAGGGTATTTATATTCACAATAGTTACAGTTTTTTCAGCCAATCCCACAGGTATAGTAGAAATTTCTTTTTTATCCACTAAGATTTCTTTTGCCATTTTCGCTGTTTGCTTTCCTAATTCATAATAACTAAGTCCATTGGTTATTAACATTCCACCTTTTACCTGGCTTTCTTCTGCAAATACAGATATTACTTTTTTATCTATAAGTTTCTTTGACACTAGTGCAATAGAGGAAGCTATTAAATTATCACTAAGTCCATAGACCCCATCTACTTTGCTTAATAATGAATCTATAGCTTGGGGAAGTTCATTTGCATTACTTACTCCCATGGCTACAACTTCTAAGCCTTCTTGTGGTGCTAATTTTTTTACTTCCTCCAGCTGTATCTCTGAGTTTGNCTCACTTGTATTATATANAATTCCAATTTTATTTATATTTGGATCAATTTCTTTAAACATTTTCAATTGAGATGCTATAGGTGCCATATCCGATGTACCAGTTATATTTCCACCTACATTATCCCAATCTACTACTATTTCTGCCTTCACAGGATCAGTAACTGCACTAAACAAAATAGGTATTTCCTCAGTTGCTTGTTTAGCAGTTTGAGCTGCTGATGTAGCTATTGCATAGATTAAATCGACTTCATCTTTTACAAATTTTTGAGCAATACTAAGACTTGTGGGTATATCCCCTTGGGCATTTTTATATATTATTTCAGCATTTACACCTAATTCCTTTAAACCATCTTCAAAGCCTAGTCTTGCATCATCTAATGCAGGATGATCTGCCAATTGGCTAATGCCTATGACAAAACTATCTTTATCTACATCCCCTTTTTTGTCTACTGTACTACATCCAGTTAGTGCTATGGACATTATTAGTAATAATAAAATTAACTTGTTTAATCTAACTTTTCTCACTTTATTACCCTCCTTTTAAAAATAAAAAAATCTTTCATCTCTATGAATAAGCCTTCAACTTATTCATAGGGACGAAAGATTATATCCGCGGTACCACCCTAATTATGACAAAAAGTCATCACTTAATCAGACCTAACAGTCCTATCCCTTGTAACGATGGGCTTTCGGATTCGTCTACTTGATAGTCCTTTAAACGAATCTGCTTTGGAGTGAATATTATATATCCTCTTATTGTTGGCTTTCACCTAATCCAACTCTCTGTAAATAAGTTTAGATATCTTTCTCTCCATCATAGCATTTTTTTATATTAGATATTATATTAATGCTTTATTGTAATGATGTCAAGAGATTTTTAAAATTAATTTATTAATCTATG
>JGI24708J26588_10004133_pt2 | contig 10160 bp, 11 predicted proteins | sample BioPla1DNA2_FD_26588 | JGI IMG/M metagenome (IMG submission 26588) | reverse complement strand
CCACCAGATGAGCCATTAGCTCAGTCGGTAGAGCACCTGACTTTTAATCAGGGTGTCGCAGGTTCGATTCCTGCATGGCTCACCAAGAGAAAACCCGTCAACCATCAGTGTTTTGCGGGTTTTTCCTTTTATAGCCAATGGGTGATTTTAGCGGTTTTTGTAGCCTAACTGTAGCCAATCTCGGACATTTTAAAGCCCAGGCCCAGCTTACCGCCAGGCCCGGGCCCCTTCTCCCCCTTCACTCCTTGCCGGCCGCCGTTATATAACCTAAGGCCATGGCCACCTTTCTAATCAAGCTGCTGTAAGCCTTGTCAACTTGGCATTCTTTCACGTTCATATTATCGGCCACGTCCGCGAAGGAAAAACCCTGATATATGTTTTGCAGCAAGACTGCGGCCTCAAGCCAGGTCAGTTTGATGCCATTAATCAAATCCAGAAAGCGCTCGATCTTGTCAGTTGCATGGTAGTTTTCTATAACCCACCGCTCCGGCATACTATCGTTGAAGTGCTGGGATCGCCCCTGGCTCGCTTGAATAACGCTCGAAGATCTCGATGGCCACACGTTGCGCCGCCTCATCGCCAACAGCCTGTGGAGACTTACGGCCGCCAAAACGAACTGCCGTGTCTTGCTTTCCCAGTTCGGGCATGTCGCCTCGATCATTTTTTCGCACCTCCCGCAGTTGCCTAAGCCCTCTCGATGCGCTCGCGCTTTGGTTTAGCGCCACCCGTATAACATCGCCGATAGTGGGGCTGGGTACGCCAGAGGGAACCGGCAACCCAAAAGTGAGTATTATTGCCGTTCGCGCAAGCGGTGGCAGCTCTGCCGTAGCCTGGGCCAGCCACCTGCCTTCTGCTTCTATGGTGACATTCGCGATCGCCTCACCCTCAACGTCGACAGTGTCGTCCGACAGTGAGTCGCCCAGGGTCTCATCCTTCTCCAGTCCCGGCAACGGCTGCTGAAGCTCCTTATAGTTCAGAAGCGCCCTCGAATAAAGCTGGTATTTTTGCACCTTCTCAACCGTCCAGCCAAGTTCTTCGGCCAGCTGTTTGTCGGTGACGTGTTCGCTCTCCGTCCTGCTCTGCAGTGCAGCTGCCGCTATGGTCAAGGATCGCACATCGTTATAGACGCTCCTGCTAGGCATGTGGGCCAGCGATGCTTTTTGCAATAGATCGCTAATTTCGTATTTTATCGCCGTGCTCATATAGGCTTTGAACGGGATCCCTTTTGCGGCAGCCTTTGACTTGCTGTAGGTCTTGCTCGCTTTTACTAGTGCCAACAGGGCCGTTCCCTGCAGGTCTTGCCATTCTATGCCGGCCCGCTCAGCCTCGTTGCGGTTTCTGCCGGCAATCCACAAGGCCAGCCTCATGAATCGGTTTACGTGGTCGTTGGGCTCGGCCTGCTGCGATACTTGAGCAGCAGCATCGAGTAAGGCAATTTCTGGTCGGGCCATGCGTCTCCTCTCCACCCGCCTATTTGTATTTTTTACATTGCGTGCCGGCAGGCGGCTGTAATCACACCCACCGGCACCGGCAACTTAACTTTAGCTGTTCTTTATGCTTAGCACCTTCAGCGCTTCCGGCAGGGCTAGGGCAACGTCGGTCCGGAAGATGCCCGGAACGCGGTTGTGTCGCTGTAGAAGCCTGCGCTGTCGTTTCGCTGAATGTCGATACCGGCTTTGTCCGCAATGTAAACCGCCCGTCTGAAGTCACCGACCATCAAGGCATCATCGCCAGGCTTCAGGTCGCCCGGGAACTCTTCGGCAATGACCAGCGGCCGCCCCAACAGGGTCGCGCCTAAACCTTCGGTCAGGTTGTGCACCATCAGGTACTGCCCGTTTTCATCCTTAAGCGTCCGCAAAATGGCCTCTGCTGCGCTGTTACATACGAAGGTAGCGTCCTTGCGATACTTAGCCGGCAGCGCCGCCCACAGTGCCAGGACGTCCTCAACGTCAACCATTGCGCCTTTTGTCGGTATGCGGCCGATAGCCGGCTTAGCCCCCACCTTTGCAGTCAAGATTCCCTGCAGGTTCGCGCCGGCTGCGTTACCGTTCCAATACTGGCCTTCCAACAGCTCGCCGATTTCATCGATGAAGTGCTGGCTCAAATAACCGGCAATGTCAACACCGGCATCGGCCAGCAGCTCGTTCGATACCTCGACAATGGCTGCCGCCTTCTTCGGGGTCAGGACCACCTGGTCAAATTCCAGGTCGTAGGGCACGATCGGATCGCCTTCTTCGACCATTGCCGCGCCGCCGCCGCCGGTTCTACGGGGATATGCCGCAGACTTACCGGAAATAGCTGGCAAGATCCGGGCCAGTTGCCGCATGACAACTTCACTGTTCAGGCCATCGACGATCTCCTTTGCGAAGTCAACCGGGGCCAGAGCGCCGCCGGTATTGCTGACCATGATCGCGTCTCTTAACTCGCCCGTCCGCAGGTAATGGTTGAAATTCGCCCGCTGTTCCTGCTGGTTATCGGCCTTGGTAATGGCCACCGCCGGCACCGCCCGTTCTTCGGGCTTGTCCAAACTCTCCATCTCCTTTTCGATACGCGCCATTTTTTCCTCCAGGGTCCCTTGCTTTTCTTCCCTGGGCTTAGTTTCCTTAGTCATGTTTTCCAGCTCCTTTTTATAATTTTCCAAACTCCGGCAGCTAACTTCGTTTGTCGGATATGCCGGGAATGCCACCGGTGATATTTCGTAAAGCTCCGCTTCAAGGATGGTTCTTTTGTAAACGTCCCGGCCGTCAACTTCAACCCGGCTCCACTTGTCATCGTTAACCACCATCCCGAAGCTCACGCCGTCCACGTCGCCGCGCTTGATGCTCTCAAGGGCATCATTGCCCGCTTGGGTGCCAGGCAGGTCAAGCTCAAACCCCAGCCGCTCTTCGCTGTTCTCCAGCCGCAGGGTCTTGCTTTTGGTGTTCGCCAGCACCTGGGCCGGGGAATGACACCATAAAGCCACCACATCGCGCGTCTGCAGGCTTTCATCAAAACACCCCGGGGCCAGGATCTCTTTGAACTCATCGCCCCACATGTCACGCATCAGCGCGCTTTCCGTGTCATAAAGAATATGACCGGAAATAGTCTGCCCGCCTTCTTCTTTGCCGGCTGTTTTAACCTCAAGCGCGGCCGGCAAATGCCTAATCTCCTTTTTGCTCATCGTTTTCATCCTCTCCCAACAGCCCCATATTTAAGGGCCGAAATAGTTCATCGCCGCCGTCCACGGCCGGCAGGTTCTCAAGTCGCCTAATCTCGTTCACAGACATAAACCCAGCCGCCAGGGCCGTCCGGTATGCGTCGTAGCGGCTTTTCAGGTCGGTCCGCAACAGGTCGCCGGCAGTGAATTCACAATATAGGTTGCTATGAGTTATTAACGCCCGATCAATGGCCTGCTCGATCCTGCTCAACCAGGGCCGTAGGCTATGGGTTAAGAACTCAATGTTTTGCGCTTCCTGGCTGCTGTAGCTGGCCTTCTCCAGGTGGCCCAGTAGCGCCGGCGGGACACCAAAGATCCGGGCCACGTCCAGGACTGAAACCTGCCGACTTTCCAACCATTGACTATCTTTATTTGACAGGCTAACCGGGGCAAAAGTCATCCCCTCTTCTAGGACGGCCACTTTTCCAGCATTGTCGCTGCCGCTGTATTTTTCCCGCCAGGAACGTCGCAGCGCCTGGGCCGCCTCTTCTCCTAAGTGGCCAGGGTGCTGCAATACCCCTGACAGGTTGGCCCCATGCCGGAAGAAGCTTTGCCCATGTTTCAGCTCTGCGATAGCGCCGCCCAGGCTCTCCCTGGCCAAGGTTACCGGGGATATACCCTGCACGCCGTCCAGGGTCAAACCCAGGACATGCAAGACGTCCCCTGGGGAAAGCTCCTGCTGGCCTTTGGTGGTACTTACCCGGTAGGTAATAGTTCCGTTGTCTTGGTCCTTTTCAACGGTTACCGCCGCCGGCTCTAAGGGCCACAGTGCTTGTGGCTTGCCGTGCTGCCAGTCAATGAATGCATAGAAGTTGCCGTTTAGCAACAGATGGTTTGTTATCAATTCCTTGAATACAAATGGTGTCATCATTGGGTTAGGCCCCCGGTGAAGCAACTTATTAACCTGGTTCTCTTCTGCCGGTTCCCGGCCATCATCGGTCTTACGGTAAACCTTTAATGGTAACGATGCCACTGCGCCCGATAACAGGGTTACCGCCCGCAACGCAGCTGGCACGCCCAAAGCTGCCCGGGGGGTTACTTGCACCCCTGCGGCGGTAGACGGGCCAATAATATCCCTCCAGTTTTCCGGGTCGCGCTGGGTCATGGTTCGCCTTTCTTTAGGCTTAAATATTCGCTTTAAAAGTGTTCGCAAGTTATCACCTCTTTTGTCTTGCCCACGTAGGGGCCTTGCCGATATTCAACTTCAGGCCATTTTGGCCCGAAGTTACGCACCCGCGCGCGTAGGGCTTTATCAAAGTATCACTTTGAGACGTTGAAACGACACCATACGCACCCGCGCGCGTAGGGGCCTAGGCGGTGGCAGGTGTAACATTTGTTACAACTGCATCTGCCTCCCGCGCGCGTAGGGGCAGCATAGAAATCAGAATGCGGAATCCGCACTCTGATAACTGCCTCCCGCGCGCGTAGGGGCAGCGAGACCGGGCAGGTGGTCAAAGTGACCACTTGACCCTGCCTCCCGCGCGCGTAGGGGCCTAAATTGCTGAAAATATGCAAATCATCATCCTGCCCGTTTTGCATAAAATCTGCAATCCAGTTGGGGACTGTCTCCCGCGCGCGCATGGGGCTGCGCTTCTGCTGTAGTTTTCAAAGGGACATTTTGTCCTTTTGAAACTGTCTCCCGCGCGCGCATGGGGCTGCGCCCATCTTATATCACCGTCAAGCCCCGCTCCCGGTAAACGCTCTTTGTCTCCCTGAGCATGGCCCGGCTAATGGCTAGTATCAAAGCTACCACGCCGTCGATGCGGTCTTTGCTCCGGGCCTTGGAGGGTTTTATATTTCCGGCCGCATCTTGCTCTAAAACCACGTTTTGTATGTTCCAGGACAGAACCGGATGGCCCCCATGCCTTAGCCGGTTAGACAGGGCCAGGGCCTCAAGCTGCTTGCTTGGGGCTGAAAGCGAAGCGTAACCCATCCCCGTGCTGATCATGGTTGCGCCTTCTTCGCCCAATTCAACGGCCAACTGGGTCGCTGACCACCTGTCGAAGGCGACTTCCTTAATCCTGTAAGCCGCGGCCAGCCCCTGAATGTCCTGTTTAATCAGCCGCTGGTCCAGAACGTCGCCGGGCTGTAGGGTCAGATACCCCTCCCTGGCCCAAGCTAAATAATCCACGTCGTCGCGGCGGTCTGCTGTAGTCCGGGCTTCCGGTAACCAGAAGAACGGTAGAATGTCATAATTGCAGGGGTCTTCATCATCCGGGAACAGCAACACAAACGCCGTTAGGTCAGTAGTGGCCGACATGTCGAGACCGGCATAACACAACCGGCCTTTCAGCCTCTCCGGGTCAACCGTAGCGCCGCCCTGCTCCCAACGGTGGATCGGGATCCAGACGGTTTCGCTTTGTGTCCACTGGTTCAAGTAAAGGCGCCTGAAGCTATTCTCAAGCGCAGGGGACTGTTTTGCCCTTGCCGCAAGGGCTTTCATATCAGACAGGCTCCGAAACGCGCCCAGCGCCGGATTAGAGCGCTCCCAGGTCGAAATATCCTGCCAGTCATCTTCAGGACCGGCCTCGTAGAGGCAGGGCAGGAAGAATGGATCGCTTTCCGGCTCTTCTTGCACTCGCTTAGCGTGGGTATAAAGATCCCCAAAAAGTGAAGTCCGGTCGTGCCCAGCAGTTGATATGGCCAGCAGTAGCGGTTCATCACGTGCACCGAACGAAGTTATAAGCGCTTCCCATAGCCCCCGGCCTCTTGCCCCCTGCCAGACATGAAGTTCGTCTGCGATTATCGCCGTAGGGTTTAACCCGTGGGATAGGCCCGCATCGGCGGCCAGGGCCTTTAAGATGCTGCCGGTTTTGTCGTCATGTATCTCTTTCTTGTATTCGATAATTCTTAACCGATCGGTTAATGTCGAATTGCTTCTTACGAAGTCGCGGGCCTGGTTGTAGGCGATCCCCGCCTGGTCTCTACTGCCGGCTGCAAGATAAACCTCTGCTCCAGGCTTGCCATCAGCGCATAAATGATACAGTGCCAATGCAGCCGCCAGCGCGGTCTTGCCGTTCTTCCTGGGCAGGTATAATAAAGCTTGCCTGTACTGCCGCAGGCCATCATCGCCCACGGTGCCGTATAGTTGCCGAATAAAGTTTTCCTGCCAGTCCATCAAGACAAACGGCTCCCCGGCAAAAGGCGCTTTGGAGTGCTTAAGTAGAGATATGAACTGTAACACCCGATCCGCCCTACCCACATTCACTCACCCGCTCCGAGCAGATAATCTGCAATTCTCGGCCGCGCTCCTCAATATCCAAAACCGCTTCAATGTTAAAAATTCGACCGTTAAAAAAAATGCGGTCCGTGGGCTTGACAGTTACATCCTGAGGCCACCGCATGGTTACACGGTGAGACACCGTCGCTACTGTCTGGGTGGGCAAATAACTCTCTTTGCCCGTTATGGGCTCGACCGCAGCCCAGGTTGTGAAAAGCGAAGACCAGACATCTTTCGCATCGCCCCACTCGGGGTCCTTGACTTTTTTAGCACGCTCGACTGTTACTCGGTGCCGTAGTTTGCCGATTCTCATACTGGCACCGCCCGGTGGGGGTAGTGGAGCAGCCTAACAGCCCTTAAGTTTTTTTCCAAGAACTCTCCCTCCCGGGCCTCATAGAGCAAGGCTACGTGCAGCAAAAGCCCGGACAAGACGGTCCCCGGCAACTCGTCAAAGCTGCTAAGCTTACGGTTTAAAAATGTTTCCGCAAAATCCTGGGCCGCCCGCATATAAGATTCGATCAAGACGTCCTCTACGGTATGCTCGACGCGCAAGTGCGCCTTCACGGCTTGAAGGTTGAACGCGTTATTCATGTTATTCATGCTAAGAGCCCCCTAATCATCTAGAAGCTTGTCCATTGCGTCCGGTTCGGCCGGCCCCTCAGCCTGTAAACGCAGCCGAGCGTTCGGAGATAAGCCGAGCAGCGCAGCATGCGCCCGAATCTCCTTGACTGCATCCTGTAAAATCCGGTATTCCGGTTTCAAGTATTGCCGCCCGCTTGGTGTTGTGTAGCTTTGCCCACCCTTTAGGGCCAGTTCCGCTTCCTCAACCCGGGCAACGGCCGCGCAATACTGGGCCAAGGCCTGCCGGTCCAGAGTAGTCAGTAACCCGCGTTCCCATAGCGGCCGCGCTACGCGCCTCCATTCCCTTTTAGCCACATCGGACAGCCAGGAAGGCATCTTCGGCATCCCGGGCTGCCCCCTTTTGCCCCTTGTTGGCTTTTGTCGTTTTTTGACAGCCATTTTATCGACCAACCTTAAAGGACCACGAAGTCCCATATGACACCCCTCCCGCAAACGATTAAAAACCTTGACGCGCAAAATGTTCGTTCCCCTCACCGGTCTCCAGGGGCTTTCCGCACAATTTACCCCCCCCTACCTCCTAATTGCTCTTGTTGGCTCCCGTTTACTTCCTGCCATGAACTTTTTCGTGACAGTCAAAGCAAAGCGCCTGCAAGTTCTCCTGCTCCAGCCGTAGGTCCGGCCGCTCCTTTACCGACTTAATGTGGTGGACCACTTCAGCCGGGGTAAGCCGTCCTTCTTTTTTGCATATCTCACATACAGGGTGTCGCTGGATAAACCAATTACGCAGCCGTTGCCAGTCCTTGCCATAGCCACGTTTGGACGCAGATGGCCGGTTCGCCTCCTGCTCCCGCCGCCAGCGCTTGCATTGCTCTATTCTGTGCAGCTTGCAGTAACCGGAACGGTGCCTTGTTATTTCAGGACATCCAGGATGCCTACAGGCCGTAGGCGGTCGCAACGCCATGTTTGTTGTCACCCCTAAAATAGGCAATAAAAAAGCCGCCCGCTCACAAGGGACGGGTAGCCACCTTAATAATAACACAAAACTTTGTATATTGCAAACTTATCACTCCAGGCGCCAACGCTCGGACGGTAGCAGCTTATCTGGCTTCTTACGGCGAATGCTGCTTTTCCTGGATCCGCCGGTCCTCTTGGTAGGCCGCTGCTTTACATCCTCAAGATAGCAGCTTTGCCACCCCTCGAACGGATCGGCTTGCTGGTCACCGGGGAACACCGCAGCGCCACAGCGCAAGCACTCATAACCGCCGGCTACGGAGTCCAGCTCGTAGCCACAGAACGGACATGCTATTGAATTCTTGTCCATTGTTTTCACCCCCTTATACTATTGGTTTCACCAGGGACCAGGCTCTCCGTGGTGCCCTCTGTCCAAGTTAAAAAAGGTCTTTGTGGGCCCATCAAAACCGAGCTCAACGATTCCAACGTCGCCGTCACGGTTTTTAGCGATTATTAATTCAGCCAAATGTTTGTTCTCGGTGGTCGGATTTTTTAAAGAGGGTCGATTGATCAAGATCACATTGTCGCTGAACTCCTCGCCCGCCTCGCGCAAGCTGAAAAGATTCGGCCGTCCAACACCCTGGCGGGCCGCGTCACGGTTCAGGTGGGCTGTAAGAATTACAGGGATATATAGCTCGATCGCCAGGTCCTGTAGCAGCTGACAGTTCATGTTGAATACTTTGTGAAGGTCGCTGCCACCCTTCATGCCTTCCGGAGGAAGCAGCTTACCGAGAACGTCAACAAATATTGCATCGAGCCCGGCTTTTCGTTTTTCTTGAATGGCCCGATGTCTTATTTTTGAAATAGACCATTGACCATCAAGAACGCCGATACGATGCAGGCCGTCATGTCCCTTTGTGACGGCGCCATGCACCCGTTCGGTGTCCTCTTCGCTTAACCGACCCATTATCATGTCCCGGTGGCAGACGCCAGCCTCCTGCGCGATCAGGTTTTCGATCAGGCGCTCCCGCGTCATTTCCAGGGTGAACACCAGGGGCCGCTTGCCTTCTTTGGCAGCCATGTGCCGGGCCATGCATAGGCACAGGCTTGTCTTACCCTCCCTGGGGCTCGCGCCGATGATCGTGAGGGTCCCACGGCTTAAACTGATCTGATTGTCAAGGTCATGAAAGCCGGTCGTTAGATAATTCCTTTCGCCTCCCGCCGGCAACTCGATAATTCTTTCCGCGATAGCTGCGATGTCAGGGTAGATAGCCGAAACCTTGTTGCGCTCATCGCCTGGCAGCGCTTTGTCAAGCTCCTTTTGCACCGTTGCAATGACGGCCTCGATGTCTGCCTGTTCGTCTTTCGCCTTTTCCATCGCATTGTAGCAGGTTTTTATTGCCTTCCGACGTGCCTCTTTTTCTTTAACTATTTTCGCGTAATGCTCCGCGAGCGCACCGGTCGGCATAACTCCTGCAACCTCTGCGATATACGCCGCCATATGTTCGCCGCCCTGCTTTAGGATCTGTTCGTGAATGGTAACAAGATCAACCATGCTGCCAGATGCCATTAGTGTTTCGATAGCTTGAAACATATGTTGATGCTTCGTACTATAAAAAGACCCTGACGTTACAATGCCGGCGATGTTATGAAACTGATCCGGATCCACGCATAGACTGGACAGAAGGGCTTGCTCGGCTTCGATGCTGTGCGGCATACTCATCTAATTGCACCCCCCCAACCTCTTGTGTTCCGGGCTGGGCTGCTCCCTGGCCGCCGTCGGCCTTTTTTGCTGGGCTTCAAGCTTCACGATCTGCTGCCGAAACTTGCTGGCCGACAGGATATTCGCCGACCAAAAGAGATCGGTGGTGGCAAAGTCGATCAGCGTTCTAATTTCTGACCACGAATAACCCTTACTGCCACCGGGTGGACCTAGCCGGTTGATTAGATCCATCTGCCGCGCCCAGGCTTGTGCTTTTTCATTCTTAGGCTTGTCCATATCCGGCAAAGGCTGCCTCGGATGATTCATCTCGATCTTGTCGCGAAGGTATTTAGCGGCCGCAAAGGGCTTGTCGTCAAAAGAAAATACAGAAGCCCCTTGCTTTATATTTTGCTTTAAGTACTTGTTTTCTTGGTTAACGTTTTCAGTGACTGTAGGGTTAACGTTTTCAGTGACTGTAGGGTTAACGTTTTCAGTGACTGTAGGGTTNA
>JGI24708J26588_10004140_pt1 | contig 10164 bp, 11 predicted proteins | sample BioPla1DNA2_FD_26588 | JGI IMG/M metagenome (IMG submission 26588) | reverse complement strand
AAAGTTTTTTTAGGTGTGGAATCTGGTTCACAAGCCGTACTGGATCGCTTTCAAAAAGATGCTACGGTGGAGGAAAATTTAAAGGCGTTAAAAATTTTGGCTGATTTAGATATCTTTGTGGCCATGGGCTTCATTATGTTTGATGACAGGACAAGTTTTAATGAACTGGCGGAAAATATGCAGTTTTTGCAGCAGGTCCGTGCCGTTACCGGAAAAGCTTACCTGGCAAAAGTGGACCCGGTAAGTAAAGTGCTTCCTTTTGCCGGGACAAGCGTGGAAGCGCGTCTGAAAGAAGAAAAACGTTATCGTGGTAATAGTCTGGCCTTTGATTATGCCATCAAAGATCCCCTGGTTGAAGTTCTCTATCGTTTGCTTTGCCTGTTTACAAACATTTCACGTCGCGTAAAAGTTTGGCGCGGGCAGTCTGTTTACCGTGAATATGATTGGGAGACCGGTGATATTAAGCATTGACAGGGGAGAAAACTCGTGCTATACTCTTTAATGCGTTACCACTTTAATGTGTTAAAGAAAGGTGTGGTCCCATGACAGAGGTTTTGCAACGAATACAAATTCCTGAAGGAGTGCGTGATCTTTTGCCCGATCTGGCGGGGCAAAAAAGAAAGCTGGAAGAGTTGATTCAGCAAATCTTTAGCCGTTGGGGATATCGAGAGGTGTCCACACCGGCTTTTGAATATAGTGATAATTTTATGACGGATTTAAAAGACGGTTTAGAAAACAGTGTTTACCGTTTTCCTGATGAACAGGGAAGGATGTTAGTTTTACGGCCCGATTTTACTTTACCCATTGCCCGGGTTGTGGCGGTGCACTTTGCGGAAGGGCCGCTGCCGGTAAGACTTTGTTACAGTGGTGAAATCTTTCGTTATGCCGCCGGTCTGCAGGGAAAACAGCGGGAATTGACACAGGCCGGCGTTGAACTGATGGGGGATGGTACAGCCGGCAGTGATGCAGAAGTAATTGCATTGGCGGCAGAAGTTTTGCAAAAAACCGGTTTAGATGAGTTTACGCTCTGCCTGGGTCATGTGGGTTTTTTAGAAATCTTACTGACTGCATACGACCTTTTGCCGCAGGATGTGGAAAAAGTAAAACAGCTTTTTAATAAAAAAGATTTTGTTACCTTAAAAGAAATGGTATCAAAACTTAAAATCAGCCGGCAGGCAAAAGAGAGTATTATGCAAATCCCGTTGCTACGTGGCGGTGTTGAAATCCTGGATAAAGCGCAGGCACTTTTGCCGCCGGGAGCAGATGCACAGCCGCTGGAGATTTTACGTGAGATTTGGTCGGTGCTGGAGGATTACATGGTGACGCAGTTTGTCACCATAGATCTTAGCATGGTGCGCATGATGAACTATTACACCGGCATGGTTTTTGAAGGATATACCAACGGTTTGGGTTATCCGCTTTGTGGTGGCGGGCGTTATGACAGGCTGCTGGCNAATTTTGGCTGTGAACTACCGGCGGTAGGCTTTGCCGTCAGTTTGGATCATCTCTTAACGGTGTTAACACGACAAAGAAAATTGCCTGAACTTTTGGAGCCGCTTTTTGTGGCATACAACGACAGCGGGCGGGAAAAAGCCGTGGCGGCGGCTCAGATTCTGCGCCGGCAGGGGGCAGTAGTAATTGTGGACCTACAGGAGTCAACTTATGAAGAAGCTTTTAAAAGCGGCACGGAAAAGGGTGCTACCCGCCTGTTGTACTGCGCAGGTGAAGATATTATTGATGCCGATTTAGACGGGGGGCAAGAATAATGCTGGCAGCCAACGACTGGTTAACCATTGCCTTGGCAAAAGGGCGCATTCTGCCGCCGACCCTTGAATTGTTTACGGCGGCAGGTATTAACTGCAGCCCCATTGAAAGTGATACCAGAAAGCTTATTTTTCGCCTGGAAACGGAAAAACTGCAGTTTATCCTGGCCAAACCTACTGATATTCCTACTTATGTGGAGTATGGTGTTGCTGATTTGGGTGTGGTGGGTAAAGATATTCTTTGGGAACAGGAAAAGGAATTGTATGAATTGTTGGATCTTAAGCTGGGCGCTTGCAGACTTTCAGCCGCCCATAAAGCGGGCCAAACTGATTTTACCCGCGGTGGTACCGTCACCTATGTGGCCACCAAGTACCCTAACATTGCCAAACGCCACTATCTGAAAAAGGGACGGCAGGTGGAAATAATTAAGCTGCATGGTTCCATTGAATTGGCACCGCTTTTAAATTTGGCCGATGTGATTGTGGATTTGGTTTCCACAGGCAAAACTTTGCGGGAAAATAATTTGGTGGAAGCAGAAGTAATAGCCCGGATTACAGCACGTCTTGTGGCTAATCCCGGTAGTTATCAGGTTAAGGCGAAACGGGTCATGACCTTGGTACAGCAGTTGGAAAAAGCTTTGCAAAAGAGGTGCGGTGATGATAAGAATCTATGATGGTCAAAGTTTTCAGACCGGTTTTACGCGGCAACGTTTTGACGATTATCCTGAAGCATTGGCGTCAGTGCGGCAAATTTTGACTGCTGTGTGCCAAGAAGGGGATGCGGCTGTTTTTAGGTATACAGAAAAATTTGACGGTGCTGTTTTAAAGACGTTACAGGTAAGTGACGAGGAATTTGCCGTCGCCAAAAAACAAGTGGAGGAAAAAGTTGTGACCGCCCTGAAAGAGGCGGCAGAAAATATCCGGACTTTTCACCGGCAGCAAGTGCGGCAATCCTGGTTTGATTCCCGCCCGGACGGTAGCGTGCTGGGCGTACGGGTTACTCCTTTGGAGCGGGTGGGCGCTTATATTCCCGGGGGCAGTGCTGCGTACCCGTCCACGGTGTTAATGACGGTAATTCCGGCCCGGGTAGCCGGTGTTAAGGAAATATACTTGGTAACTCCGCCGGATGCCGACGGTTCAGTTAATCCTTATACTCTGGTAGCGGCGGAACTGGCGGGAGTAGACGCCGTTTTTAAATGCGGCGGCGCCCAGGCCATTGCTGCCCTGGCTTATGGCACAAAAACAATTCCGGCTGTGGATAAAATTGTGGGACCGGGAAATTTATATGTAACACTGGCCAAAAGGGAAGTGGCAGGCATCGTAGGTATTGATATGCCTGCAGGGCCAAGTGAAATTTTAGTGGTGGCAGATGAAACTGCCCGGACTGATTTTGTGGCAGCTGATTTGCTCTCCCAGGCGGAACATGATCCCCTGGCTGCCGCATATTGTGTTACCACTTCAGCCCGGCTGGCTGCCGAGTTGCCGGAAGAATTAAAGCGGCAGTGCAGTGTCTTAAAGCGCAGTGAAATTGCTGCTACTTCCCTTAAAAATCAGGGGGCCCTCATAAAAGTAAACACTTTGGCTGAGGCGGTGGAGATTGTGAATCTGTTGGCACCGGAACATTTGGAATTACAGGTGGCGGATCCCTGGGCGTTATTGGGGAAAGTGCAGCATGCCGGGGCAATTTTTTTGGGTGCTTATACTCCTGAACCGGTGGGTGATTACTGGGCGGGGCCAAATCATGTGCTGCCCACCGCCGGAACAGGCCGTTTTGCTTCGGTGCTGTCTGTTGATGATTTTCTTAAACTCAGCAGTGTCCTTTACTATTCACCGCAATTACTTTTACAAAAGGCAAAAAAGATTGAATGTTTGGCTGAAGTGGAAGGGCTGCAGGCACACAGCCTCGCTATTAGTTTAAGGAGGGAGTTTCTTGAAAAACAGGACGGCAAGCTTGAACCGTAAAACAGGAGAGACTGAGATTGAATTAAGTGTGAATATAGATGGGGCCGGTGAAGCCCGGTTGTCATGCGGGCTGCCTTTTTTTGAGCATATGTTAAATATTTTTTGCCGGCACGGATTTTTTGATCTGACACTAAATGCAGTGGGAGACCTGGAGGTTGACGGTCATCATTTAGTGGAAGATGTGGGTTTAGTTTTAGGTGAAGCCTTCCGGCAGGCTTTGGGTGATAAGGCAGGGATCAGACGTTATGGTTCCGTCATCCTGCCTATGGATGATGCTTTGGTGCTTGTAGCCGTTGATTTGTCGGGACGCCCCTTCCTGGCCTTTGACTTGCCTTTGCCGGCCGTACGTTTAGGCACTTTTGACACGGAGTTGGTGGAAGAATTCTTCCGGGCTTTTGTCAGCCGTGCCCAGTGCACACTCCATGTCAAACTTTTAGACGGGCGTAATACACATCATATTATTGAAGCTTTATTTAAAGCGCTGGCCCGTGCTTTGGATCAAGCCGTTACCAGGGATGAACGACTTTCAGGTATTCCTTCCACCAAAGGAGTGTTATAAAAAACTGTTATAATTAAATCCTAGCGGAATAGCAGGATTAGCTTGAAAAGCATGGAATCTAATATTTGGGAAGCTGGGGGAGGTAGTGCTGTGCAGATTATTCCTGCCGTTGATATTCGTGACGGCAAATGTGTGCGTCTTGTCCATGGAGAACTTAACAGGGAAACAGTTTATTATGATGACCCGGTGGCGGCAGCCTGCCGCTGGGAAGCTGAAGGGGCCGCCCGTTTGCATTTAGTGGATTTGGACGGTGCCTTTGACGGCAAGATGAAAAATGCGGCAGTGATTGCAGAAATTGTGCGCACAGTCAGGATACCTGTGCAAGTAGGCGGTGGTATCCGCACTGTGGAAACAGCGGAAAACTTGTTGGAGCTTGGGGTGTCACGCATTATCTTGGGAACGGTTGCCGTTAAGGAACCGGAAATAGTAGAAACACTCTGCCGCCGGTATCCCGGGCGGATTATTGTGGGGATTGATGCGCGGGACGGCCGCGTAGCCATCCAGGGCTGGGTGCAAGAAGCAGAGCTTTTTGCTGGGGAGCTGGCACAGCAAATGGCCAGGCTTGGTGTGGAAGAAATTATTTATACGGACATTAAAAGAGACGGAACGCTTAAAGGTCCGAACCTGCAGGCACTGCGGGAAATGGCCGCTGCTACCACTTTAAAAGTAATTGCTTCCGGCGGCGTGTCAGCTCTTGATGATTTGCGGGCTCTTTTGGCTTTACAGCCCCTGGGAGTCAGTGGCGTCATTATTGGGCAGGCGCTGTATACGGGACGAATCCAATTGCGGGATGCACTGGATTTAATTAAACTAGAAAGCCTACAGGATAAGAAGAATTAGTTGATTTGACGGCAGGAAAAGGGCATCTTGCCGGAGAATTGAAAACCTAACCATTTTTAGGTCAAACGGAGGACTGCACCGATGGCAGAGCTAAAATATGACCGGGCCGGTCTCATTCCCGCCATTGTCCAGGATACATACAACGGGCGTGTGTTGATGCTGGCCTATATGAACAAAGAAGCACTGGAAAAAACATTGGAGACGGGACAAGCCTGGTTTTACAGTCGCAGCCGGCAGGAATTATGGCATAAAGGCGCCACCTCCGGCAATTTTCAAATTGTCAAGCGCATTTACTTTGATTGTGACGGCGATGCGCTGGTACTGCAGGTTGAACAAAAGGGCAATGCCTGCCATACCGGGGCCGTCACTTGTTTTTACCGCACTTTGGCTGCATGGGAAAACATGCCACCGGCTAATTTTTTAGTGGAATTGGAACGTATTATTGCCGAACGTAAACTCAAGCTGCCCGCCGGATCCTATACGGCTAAACTGTTTGCCGGAGGACTTGACCGCATTTTAAAAAAGATCGGAGAAGAAGCCGGTGAAGTTATTATTGCGGCCAAAAACGAGGAGCGGGACGAATTGATCTATGAGTGTGGCGATCTTTTGTTTCACCTTTTAGTCCTTTTGGCGGCAAAAGGAGTTTCTTTTTCAGAAGTCCTGGCAGAATTGGCGCGCCGGCATCAACCGGCAACGCAACAGGAGGAAAATAATGATTGACTACCATCTGCATACAGCACGCTGTGGCCATGCCCAAGGCAACCCTGCCGAATATCTGGCCGTAGCCGTAGAGAAAGGCTTAAGTGAAATCGGTTTTGCCGATCATTTCCCTTTGGAGCTTTTGGGGTTTACGCCGCAGGAGCCCGTATCGATGCCGGCGGCGGAATTGGATGATTACATTCATGAGATTAAGCAGCTGCAAAAACAAGCAGACATAGCGGTAAAACTGGCGGTGGAAGTTGATTATCTGCCGGGAAAAGAAAGCCTGACTAAACAAGTACTTTCAGCCTATGATTTTGATTACATTATTGGCTCGGTACATTTTTTGGCTGATTGGGATTTTACCCATCCGGCTCACCAAAAAAGATACGACCAGGTAGATATTGACGAACTATATGTGCAATATTTCACTTTAATCCAACAGCTAGCCACCAGTGGCCTGTTTGATATTGTGGGACATTTGGATGTGATCAAAAAGTTTTCCTACTTTCCGCGCCGCGACTGGTCCTTTTTAGTGGACGAAACTTGTCGTGTTTTGAAAAAGGCTGATATCTGCGTAGAAGTAAATACATCCGGCTGGCGGGCTCCGGTTAAAGAGGTTTACCCCGGTGTTTTCTTTTTATCTAAATGTAAGGAAATGAAGATACCCCTTACATTAGGTTCTGATGCCCACCGGCCACAGGAGGTGGCAAGTGGCCTGCAGTGGGCAAAATTGTTCCTACACAAACTGGGAATTAATGAAGTTGCCACTTTTTCCGCCCGCAGGCGTACTATGCGTCCGTTATAGTTGATTCCCAATAAGTGTACAAGGTGGTGAAAATTATGAAGCTGTCGACTAAAGGGCGATACGGAGTAAGAGCCATGTTTGATTTGGCCATGCACGAAGGAGAAGGAGCCATCGCCCTTAAAAGCATAGCGCAACGCGAAGGTATCTCCGAAAAATATCTGGAGCATCTGTTTGCCAGCTTGAAAAAAGCCGGTTTAATCAGTAGTGTTCGTGGTGCACAGGGTGGCTACCGCCTGGCCCGTTCGCCGGAAGATATTACCCTGGGTGATATTATCCGTGTGTTGGAGGGGCCGGTTGCGCCTACTGATTGCGTTGTTGATGAGGGCAGGGTTCAGTGCAGCCGCTCTTCCGAATGTGTGATGCGCAGCATTTGGGGCCGGATTCGCGATGAAGTCAATGCTATTTTAGATGATATTACCCTACAGCAAATTGTTGAAGAACAGCGCAAATTGACCGGGGAAGGTTACATGTACTATATTTAAAATGTATTTGTTTTTGGATATGGGAGATGTATAAATGGAGGACTTAATCTGGCGGACCGTTGTCACAAAGCTGGGCCCGGTAACGCTGGCATATAATGAAAAGGGACTGTATGCCCTGGATTTGCCCACAAAAGATTTGCCGCCATACGGGCAAGTGGCGGCTGATGATCCGCTGTGGGTGCAATTGCTGGCAGGGCAGTTGCAAGCTTATTTTCGCGGCGAAAAAGTGGAATTTACCTGTCCCATAGATTATCGGGATTATCCNCCGTTTATTCAGCGTGTTTTGAAAGAAACCGCAAAAATAGAGTACGGTGCTCGTCGCAGTTACGGCTGGCTGGCTGAAGCCGTGCACTCTCCCCGGGCTTACCGGGCTGTGGGACAGGCAATGGCTCGCAATCGTACTCCTGTAGTTATACCCTGTCATCGTGTCCTGCGCAGCGATGGTTCCCTGGGCGGTTTTAGCGGTGGTTTAGGCTGGAAAGAAAAACTTTTGGCGCTGGAAAGCCAAGGGGGGTTATAAATGCAAATAGATCCTGTTGCGTTTCGCATATTTGGTATTTCCGTATACTGGTACGGTATCATGATAAGTTTAGGTATGCTGGCAGGTACTTATGTGGCTTTAAAGCGGACGCGACATTACAGTATCAGTGAAGACGAGTTGATTAATTTTGCTTTGGTAGTGGTGCCTGCAGCTGTAATTGGTGCCCGCTTGGCTTTTGTCATTTCTAACTGGGANTCTTTTGCCGGTGACTGGCTGGCTATAATTAACATCCGGCAGGGCGGCTTGGCTATACACGGAGCTATTTTTGTCGCCATCCTGGTTTGTATTGTTTATAGCTATGTAAAGAAAATGAATTTTTGGCGCATTGCCGATACTTGTGCCCCTTCCCTGATTCTGGGGCAAGCCATTGGTCGCTGGGGGAACTTTTTTAACCAGGAAGCTTACGGAGTACCTACAGATTTGCCCTGGGCCATGTACATTGACGGTGCTTACCGCCACCCGATTTTTTTGTATGAATCAATCTGGAACTTATTAGTCTTTGTTTATCTAATTTATATCAGTCGCAAGGAAAAAACGGACGGCGGAATTTTCCTGCGTTACCTCATTGGTTATTCCATTGGCCGTTTCTTTATTGAAGGTGTCAGGGCAGACACTTTATATTGGGGCAATTTACGTGCCGGGCAGGTGGTCAGTATCCTGCTTATCCTTGCCGGTTCCCTGCTGCTTTGGTGGCGGAAAAACCGGCGGCCGGACACCAAGGGAGGAGAAACAAAATAATGCGTTTTCTGACAGCAGGTGAATCGCATGGTCCCGGATTAACCGCCATTATCGAGGGACTGCCGGCTAATTTATTTGTTTCGGAAAAAAAGCTAAATCATGAACTGCACCGTCGCCAACAAGGTTACGGCCGCGGCGGACGCATGCAAATCGAAAAAGACAAAGTTGAAGTTCTGTCCGGCTTACGTTTTGGCAAGACGCTAGGTAGTCCTTTAACCTTACATATTACAAACAGGGATTATGCCAACTGGCGCGAGCAGATGGCACCCTTTGGCGATTTAGACACAACAGAAATTAAACCTGTAACAAAACCCCGACCAGGTCATGCTGATTTAACCGGGGCTTTAAAATATGAACTGGAAGATATCAGGAATGTGTTGGAAAGGGCCAGTGCCCGGGAGACGGCGGCACGGGTTGCCGTAGGAGCAGTGGCCAAAGAATTACTGGCCGCTTTTAATATTCAGATTTATTCTTATGTGCAGGCTATTGGTGAGGTAAGGGCTATGCCTGTTTCACCGCAAGACTTGGCGGCAAATTATGCTAGTGTGGAAAACTCCCCTGTACGCTGCCCCGATGCTGCCAGCGCCCAAAAAATGATGTTGGCCATTGATGAGGCCAAAGCGAAGGGCGATAGTCTGGGCGGAGTTTTCACCGTGGTGGCAGTGGGGCTGCCGCCGGGTCTGGGTAGTTATGTGCACTGGGACAGAAAACTTGATGCCCGTCTGGCTGCCGCTTTAATGAGCATCCAGGCAGTGAAAGGCGTGGAAATTGGTGACGGTTTTCAGGCAGCGGCACANCCCGGTTCTTTAGTGCATGATGAGATTTTTTATGAAACCGGTAAAGGATATTTTCGCCGTACTAATCGCGCCGGAGGCCTTGAAGGCGGGATGACTAACGGTGAACCTGTAATCTGCCGGGTGGCTATGAAACCCATTCCTACTTTGTATAAACCGCTGGCCAGTGTGAATATGGAAGACCATACTCCTTTTGCCGCCACCGTGGAACGCTCCGACGCCTGTGCAGTGCCGGCCGCTGCCATTGTAGGTGAAGCGGCTGTGGCCTGGGAGTTGGCTGTAGCTTTACAGGAAAAGTTCGGCGGTGATTCTCTGGAAGAAATGCTGGCAAACTACCGCGCATATTGCCGGCGCCTTGCCGCTCGATAACGGAGGTAGGCATGCAGAGTATAAATGTAGATTTAAAAGAACGCTCATATGAGATTAAAATTGCTAGTAATAGCTGGCAGCGGCTGGCGGCTACACTGGTAAAGGTACTGCCCCCCGGAAAAGTCTTACTGGTAAGTGATGAACATGTGTGGTCTCATTATGGTTCTTGTGTGGAATCTGCCCTGAAAGATAGCTATACTGTGGTTCCGGTTATAATTACCCCCGGGGAAGCCAGCAAAACCCTGGCCGAGGCAGACCGGTTATATACAGTGGCCATTGAAGCCGGTCTTGACCGGTCCAACGCCGTGATTGCTTTAGGCGGGGGTGTGGTAGGGGATTTGGCCGGTTTTGTGGCAGCAACTTATTTGCGCGGGGTGCCTTTTGTCCAGATTCCCACCACGCTTTTGGCGCAAGTGGACAGCAGTGTGGGCGGGAAGGTGGCTGTTAACCACCGGTTGGGTAAAAATTTAATTGGTGCTTTTTATCAACCCAAACTGGTTTGGATTGAACTGGACACGCTGCAAACACTGCCGCCACGTGAATTTATGGCGGGGGCGGCAGAAGTGGTGAAATACGGAGCCATTTTAAGTACGGATTTTATTACTTTAC
>JGI24708J26588_10004139_pt1 | contig 10165 bp, 7 predicted proteins | sample BioPla1DNA2_FD_26588 | JGI IMG/M metagenome (IMG submission 26588) | reverse complement strand
AAAATGATTATAGAATTAAAGGATAAGCTTAAACTGGAAACTGCTTTAGAGCAAAGCTTGCAAAATCAGGAGCAACAAACAGAAACTAATAGTATTGTTGGAGCGAAAGAGGAAGCTATTCAGGCCTTGGTTGTTCTAGGATTTACAGCATCTGATAGCTTAAAGTTGGTAAACCAGGTTGAAATAACTGAGGATATGGATTCGGAAGATATACTAAAGAAGTGCTTAAAGAAAATATAGCCTGGGGCTCAAAGTTTACATATAGATGTGAATGATATTCACACAGAAGAAAGGCATGATTACTAAATGGCAAAGCGAATGATAACAACGGATTTAATTGATGAGGATAGAACGATTGAGAATACCTTGCGTCCCCAGATGTTGGGTGATTATATCGGACAGGATAAGGTCAAAAGAAATCTTAAGGTATATATTGAAGCAGCAAAGCAACGTAATGAAACTTTAGATCATGTTCTATTATTTGGACCACCCGGACTTGGTAAGACGACATTGGCAGGCATTATTGCCAATGAAATGGGGGTAAATATTAAGATTACTTCCGGCCCAGCGATTGAAAAGCCTGGAGAGATGGCTGCTATTTTGAACAATCTACAGGAAGGAGACGTATTCTTTGTTGATGAAATACACCGGCTGAATCGCCAGGTGGAGGAACTCCTATATCCGGCCATGGAAGACTATGCAATCGATATTGTCATCGGTAAAGGAGTAACTGCCAAATCAATTCGTCTTGATCTTCCGAAATTTACATTGGTAGGAGCTACGACCAGGGCAGGTATGTTGACACCACCTTTGAGAGACCGATTTGGAGTCGTCAGCCATATGGAATTCTATACGGTAGAGGATCTTAAGAAAATTATTCTTCGATCTGCCGATGTATTTCAGGTAGAAATCGATGAAGAGGGAGCCATAGAAATGGCACGTAGGTCTAGAGGAACTCCTCGTCTGGCAAACCGTTTACTTCGACGTGTGAGGGATTTTGCACAGGTGAAATACGATGGTCGAATTACTAAGGAAGTGGCACAATTTGCGCTAGATCTTCTGGAAGTGGACAGGCTTGGATTGGACCATATTGACAGGAATATTCTAACCACTATGATAGAGAAGTTTGGTGGAGGTCCTGTTGGTATTGAGGCGATTGCAACTACTATCGGAGAAGATGTGGGTACAGTGGAAGAGGTCTATGAACCATATCTTGTACAGAATGGACTTATCCTTCGGACACCGAGGGGAAGGGTGGCGTCCGATTTGGCATATCGCCATATCGGGTTGAAAAAGGAATAGAAGAAGTAGAAATTTGGAATAAAATTTTAAAAGACGACTTGTATAACTTTTTAACATAAGTTATAATAGTTATGTTTATTGAATGCATTTTACTGTTATCAGAAGAATAATTGGGGGCAAACGGTATGAATAAGTATCACGATACTGAGGTGATTATTAACAATAAAAGATATACACTTAGTGGATACGAGAGTGAGGAGTATCTTCAAAAGGTGGCTTCCTATATTAATAGTAAATATAATGAATATCGTAACAGGGATGCGTATAAGTTTTTAGAATCTGAATTAAGAAGTATATTAATCCAGATTAATATTGCGGATGAACTTTTTAAAGCCAAAGATAAGATAAAAGAACACGAGATTGAGAATGAATTAAAAAGTAAAGAAATTTTTGATTTAAAACATGAATTAATTTCGGTTCAGACGAAATTAGATTCAGCGCATAAAGAAATTGAAGATTTAAAAAAGGAATTAAACGAGACTCAGAAAAAAATTGTCCGCTTAGAAACAGAACTAAATAAAGCAACTAGAAAAAGGTAATTGAATTGTAGAATTTTATAGATTGATGACATATGCTGTCCCAAAAGAGTAATGCATGTACAGTGCATGCATTGATTTTGGGGCAGTTTTTATTGTATTTCGCAATCACTTATTGGATTATTTGAGAACGGAGGGAAAAGGTCCTCGTAATGGTATAAGATAAGAGGCCTGTATTAAAAATATATGAATAGAAAAATTGAGATATTAGCTCCTGCTGGTTCCTATGAGGGAATGCTTGCAGCCATGAATGCCGGTTGTGATGCCATATATATTGGCGGTAGCAGTTTTGGAGCTAGGGCATATGCCAATAATTTAGATGAAGAAACTTTACTTCGGGCAATTGACGAAGCCCATATTAGGAATAAACAGATTTATCTTACTGTGAATACATTGGTGAAGGAAAAGGAACGTACAGAGCAACTAATGCATTTTCTAGATAGGTTTTATGAGCAAGGTCTTGATGCAGTTATTGTACAGGATGTAGGTGTATTGCATTTTATCCATAAACATTTTCCCGATCTTCCAATTCATGCAAGTACACAGATGACCTTAACAATGGCGCATGGAGCGAATCTACTTAAAAATTATGGAGTAACTAGATTGGTTACTTCAAGGGAATTATCTTTTAAAGAAATACGTGCAATCCGCGATAACACGGATTTGGAGATTGAGACCTTTGTTCATGGGGCGCTATGCTACTGTTATTCAGGTCAATGTTTAATGAGCAGTATGATAGGAGGAAGAAGTGGTAACCGTGGAAGATGTGCACAACCCTGTCGTATGACTTATCAATTTTTCTCTGAAGGAGAGCAGATTTCAAATGATTTAGAGAAATATCTGCTAAGTCCGAAGGATATCAATACACTTACCTTGATTCCAGAACTAATTGAAGCCGGTGTCGATTCTTTTAAGATTGAAGGACGAATGAAACGGCCGGAATATGCAGCTGCAGTTTCCAGTACCTATAGAAAATATGTGGATTTGTATCTGGCTGTAGGAAAAGAGGAATATCAAAAAGCACTTAAAGGGGACGAATTCCGCCAGGACATGCTAAAACTTGCAGATATCTATAATCGAGGTGGATTTTCTGAAGGGTATGGTAAAACCTACAATGGCAGAAAAATGATGTCTCTAACGAGGCCGAACCATAGAGGTGTGTATGTTGGAAATGTTAGCAGAGCTAAGGGGGGACAGGTAAGTATTGCTTTAGAAGAAGATATCAATGCTCAGGATATTCTTGAAATTAGGAATGGGGAAGAAAAAGAATATGAGTTTACCGTAAAAAACCCCATGAAAGCTAATAATGTACTAACCGCCAATGTAGGTAAGGCAAGGCCTAAGCTAGGTTCTAAAGTTTATCGTACCAAGAATAATAGCCTTTTGGAAAGTATTGCAGCAGATTATATTAGCAAGAATCAAAAGCAAGCTATTACAGGATGCTTACAAGCAAAACTAGACGAAAAGCTATCATTGACCCTTACCTATCGTAATATCTCGGTAACTTCTTACCATAATATTGTTCCAGAAGCGATGAAACAGCCTATGACGGAAGAAAAACTCCTTGCTCCGATACGAAAGACAGGAGAAACTCCATATTACTTTGAAGAACTCAATGTGATTATGGATGATCATATCTTTGTTCCAGTGGCATGGCTAAATGAAATCCGCCGGCAGGCTATAGGATTATTAGAGGAAAAGGTTATTGAGCAATACCGAAGAGAGAAAGCAAAGCCGAAGGATAAAGATTTTTATAGCGAAACTACTTCTCGCAATAGTCAGGATATAAAGTCCCATGGTAATGAGAGAAAACTTGGTATGTGTATTACTGTTCAGACTAAAGAGCAGTTTATGGAGGCTTTGAAACACCAGGAAGTTACTTCGATCTACGTAACCTATGATACTATGGCACTAAATAAATCTAAGATAAATAATGATACTAAGGCAAGCAATGCAGAAAACCTTATCAATGCTAGTGTGGACTTAGAAAGAAGCGATTTCTCTACTATGGCAGAACTAGCAGTGAAGCATGGTAAAGCCTTTTACCTGGTTCTACCTCATATCTGTAGGCTTTCTGTATATGAAAGGCTAAAGGAGGAAATAATTTCTATCATAGAGGATCCACGTATAAGCGGATTTATTGTGAAAAATTTTGAAGAGGTTTCGCTCTTGCAGTCTTTGATGAATAAAGAAATATCAGATCACAAATGTGATATACGGGCTTTAGCATGGTCAAAAGAAATCATTCTGGATTATAATATGTATGTATATAATAAAGAGGCTTTTGCATTTTGGAAAGAACTTGGCATTATGCATTATACAGCGCCGGTAGAATTAAATTATCAAGAGCTAAAAACTCTTGGTATATCAGAATGTGATATGGTAGTATACGGATACCAACCACTCATGGTATCAGCGCAATGCTTATATGAGAGTACAAAGGGGTGTAGTCGCACCGAGAATAGCAATCAGAAAACAGGGCATTTGCTCGATCGCCTTGGCAAGAAGTTTTATGTACAGACGAATTGCAAAGCTTGCTATAATACAATCTATAATGGGCAGAGTTTATCCCTCTTAAATCATGCATCCGAGGTATTAGAACTTAATCCAAAGAATATAAGATTGGACTTTACATTTGAGTCAGTAAAAGAAATGAAAATGATTATATCTGCTTTCGCCGATACCTATATCCATGGCGAAAAATCGGATTTGAAGTTAGATATGGCTGGAGTAACTACTGGACATTTTAAACGTGGAATAGAATAGGCAGGTGATATCAATGAATCTGGTCATAGAGTTGACGAAATATCTTTTGATACTTTTAATGGGGATTTACACCTATTATAGCTTTCAAGTGCTGCGCTATAAAAAGAAAGTGCAGCAGGATAAAGCCTATCGGATTATGACAGCTGCAATATTTGCCATACATTTTATTGGATATTTCACTCTCTATCTGCAGATTCTAAACGATAAAATTCTGCTATTATATTTAGGGGAAGTAATCCTGTTCATTATAATACTAGCCCTATATCAGACATTTTATAAAAGAATATCAAGACTCTTACTAAGAAATATGCTAATGCTAATAACCATTGGATTTATTGTTATAACCAGACTTTCCTATGATAAGGCTGTAAAGCAGGTTGGTATTATTGGATTCACCTTTCTTAGTTGCCTAATCGTACCTGAGGTAGTGAATAAAATATCCTGGCTAAAGAAATTTGGCTGGGTCTACGGTGTGATTGGAATTGCTCTACTCCTGTATGTGTTATTTGCAGGAACAACCAAATATGGTGCAACAAATTGGCTGGAAATAGGTGAATTCACATTTCAACCATCAGAGATTGTGAAGTTGCTCTATGTGTTTGGCATTGCTGCAATGTTTGACGAAGGAACCGATTTTAGGAGAGTCTGTGCAATTTCTGTAATGGCCGGGGCAACGGTGATCATTCTGGTATTCCAGAAGGATCTTGGTGGAGCGCTGATTTTCTTTGTAACTTATGTATTTATGCTTTATATAGCTACACAGAAATCATTTTATCTATTTGCTGGATTGCTATCTGGGAGTGGTGCTGCCTACATTGCTTATCAACTGTTCTACCATGTTCGTGTGCGCGTTATGGCATGGCAGAATCCCTTTGGATACATTGATAATGAGGGATATCAAATAACACAGTCCCTATTTGCAATTGGAACCGGTGGATGGATTGGTATGGGATTGAATCGAGGACTTCCAACGGATATCCCTGTTGTAGATAGTGATTTTATCTTCTCGGCGATTTCTGAGGAATTCGGCGGGCTATTTGCTATTTGTATTATATTGATCTATATAAATATTTTTGTTGTTTTTACGAACTTATCCTTGAAGCAGGAGAATTCTTTTTACAGGCTTATTGCGATAGGTTTTTCCGTCATGTTTACCTTCCAAGTGTTTTTATCCATCGGTGGCGTTATTAAATTTATTCCATCCACTGGTGTTACCTTACCATTGATCAGCTACGGTGGTAGCTCTGCTTTGGCTACCATTCTTATGTTTATGATTATGCAGGGGATTTATTTACGAGGAAGTGCAGGAAGAAAAGAACAAGGACATAAAGGAAGTTCGGAGGTCAAGTCGCAGGAAGGCAGGTGACAGAATGCGTACTGAGGAAATCCCACAAGGGAAGGAAAATAAGAAAAATAAGGATCCTAATAAAGCAATCTATAATGTAGTCTATATTTTCATAGGATTATTTGTCTTAGCCATGGGTTATTTTACCTATTTTATAGTGTTTAGAAGTAACGATGTAATTAATAGTACCTATAATAAACGCCAGGATGTACTAGCCAAAAGAGTTCTCCGTGGTGAGATACATTCTGCTGATGGACAAATACTTGCTAGAACGGTTATCCAGGATGGCAAAGAAGTACGAGAATATCCATTTGATGATATGTATGCACATGTTGTAGGAAAGTATGTTAAAGGTCGTTCTGGTTTGGAGGATTCCGAAAATATTAGACTTTTAACATCCAACATCAATCCGATTGAGCAAATGTATAACGATTTGACAAGTCAAAAGAGTCCAGGGGATAATGTGGTTACAACCATAAATGCAATGCTTCAGCAGGTGGCCTATGAAGCGATAGGAGATTATCGCGGAGCTGTTGTTGTTATGGAACCTACAACTGGCAAAATTCTGGCTATGGTATCAAAGCCGGCATTTGACCCCAACTTGATAGAGGAGCAATGGGAAGAATATATAAAGGATGAAAAAGAAGAATCGCCATTTCTTAATCGTGCAACGCAGGGGCTTTATCCCCCAGGTTCCACCTTTAAGATCCTTACAACACTTGCTTACATGAGGCAAAATCCATCCTTTGATGATTATGTATATGATTGCGACGGAAGTATCAAAGAAGGAAGTATGGTTATTAATGATTATAATAAAAAAGGGCATGGGGAGGTTGATTTGGCCTCTTCATTAGCAAAGTCCTGTAATACCTCATATTCCAATATTGGTAAACTCTTAGATCGGGATCAGTTCTTTGCATTGACGGAAGAATTTTTATTTAATAAGAATTTACCCATAACCATGGCAAGTAGTAGAAGTAGTTTTACATTGCAGAAATCCTATTCTAGCGTAAAAGAAGCCATGCAAACTGCAATTGGCCAGGGTAAGACCTTAGTGACACCGCTTCACAATCTGATGATCGTTTCTACCATTGCCAATGGCGGAGCCATGATGAAACCCTATGTAGTAGATCATGTAGAGAATGCTGACGGTGGTATTGTAAAAACCAATTCGCCTGAGCTATCTACGAAACCGATGACAGCCCAAGAGGCTGAATATCTAGGAAATATGATGCGAAAGGTTGTAACGGATGGAACAGGTAGAAAATTAAAAGATTTGAATGTGAAAGTGGCTGGTAAGACAGGATCTGCGGATCAGGCAAAAGGGAAAGCACATTCTTGGTTCGTGGGATATGCACCTTACGAGAATCCGGAAATAGCGGTTAGTGTAGTTGTAGAAAGTGTTGGAACCGGTAATGAATTTGCAGTTCCTATAGCAAGAAAGATCTTTGAAGCATATTTTAATATGGAGAATGAATAAAAATCCGTAATGCTTTTTGGTAATGAATAGCTTGTATTTGTTAGTGATAAAACATGTATCTTTATGATATACTAACAAAATTAAGTTGATATATTCGTCATATTGATGTATACTTTTATTTAGATAAGACAATACACCAAAAAGCAGGAGGAATTGCGATGATTGAGGCAACGAGCTGTGGTGGTGTAGTTATTTTCAGAGGAAAGATTTTATTACTGTATAAAAACTATAAGAATAAATATGAAGGGTGGGTGTTACCGAAAGGAACCGTTGAAGAAGGCGAGGAATATAAAGAAACCGCAATTCGAGAGGTTAAGGAAGAGACGGGCACAAATGCGTCTATTATTAAATATATTGGGAAAAGCCAGTATTCCTTTAGCACACCACATAATACAGTATTAAAGGATGTTCATTGGTATTTAATGATGTCTGATAGCTATTACAGTAAACCACAACGAGAAGAATATTTTATGGACTCAGGTTACTACAAATTTCATGAAGCATATCATATGCTGAAGTTCGCGAATGAAAGACAGATTCTTGAACGGGCTTATAATGAATATATCGATTTGAAAAAAAGTAATCTATGGGGTAGTAAAAAGTATTTTTAAACAATGAATTATAGGGCTGTCCTTATTAATAGGCAGTCCTAAATTTATGTCAAAAATACAATTTTGTTTTACATAAGTAAGAAATTTAAGGGTATCGTAGATAACATGACAGATGATATAATCCACAATAAATAAATACAATATTAAAATCACATACCCACACTGCGTTTTAACAGCTAGTATTGCAGATAAGTAATATATTATACTAAAAACATACTAAGAAAAATACGAAAATAGATAAATTAAGGAAATAATAAACGAGGAAATTATATTATAATAATAAACAAGGAAATTATATTATAATAATAAACAACATAGGAGATTTGAATTAAAAAATAATGGCACAAAATATAAAAAAGCAAGAAATTGAATCAAATAGAAACTCTTACCTGGAAAGTAATAAGAAAATAAATAATAGCGACAATAAGAATGTACCGAATGAGCATTATGGATTTTTAACTGCAACAGCTATGATAATTGGTATCGTCGTTGGCTCTGGTATTTATTTTAAAGTAGATGATGTATTAAATTATACGAATGGGAATATATGGCTTGGTGTCCTAGTCTTTTGTATTGGTGCGTTCGGAATTATATTTGGCAGCCTTACGCTAACTGAATTTTCCATGCGGACAAAGAGCAATGGAGGAGTTGTTGGTTACTATGAGGAGTTTGTATCAAAGAAGGTGGCATGCGGTTTCGGATGGTTTCAAACCTTTGTCTACTATCCAACGATAACTTCTGTCGTATCCTGGGTGGCAGGTATATATACCTGCATACTTTTTGGTTTTGAAAATAGCTTGGAAAATCAAATATTGGTAGGTTTCACTTACATGACAATGTTTTATATATTCAACATTGTATCCGTAACATTTGGAGGGCATATTCAAAATCTCTCAACATTTATTAAATTAATACCGTTAATCGGGATTGGGCTTGTTAGCATCCTATGGAATACAGCAATTCCTTCCTCACCAGGAGGAGTGGAAATGGTGACGAAGCAAGAAATGGGTATCGGGTGGCTTGCAGCGCTGGCTCCAGTTGCCTATTCTTTTGATGGCTGGATCGCAGCTACAAGCATTACAACTGAAGTGAAAAATCCAAGAAGAAATATGACCTTAGCCTTAATCATTGGTCCCTTGGTTGTACTAGCAGTATACTTAATGTATTTTCTAGGGTTAAATAAGATACTTGGAGTAGAGTATATTATGTCCGTAGGGGATGGAGCAGTGAATAAAGTTGGAGAATTACTGCTCGGAGGATATGGGAACCGAATTATTTTAACCTTAATCATTATAGCTGTGTTGGGTGTTGTCAATGGGATTGTGTTGGCAAGTTTAAGAATGCCACAGGCACTGGCAAGCAAGGAAATGATTCCTTTCGCTAAGAGGGTGGAAGTAATCCATCCCAAAATTCACCTATCCGTGTGGTCCTGCATAATATCCTTTGCAATTACGTCCTTCTGGATGGCTGCTCATTATCTAACACAGAAATGGAACATATTATCTGGTGGAGATATTAGTGAGATTTCCATTGTCTTTAGCTATGGAAGTTACCTGATATTATATGCTAAAGTAATGAAAACGAAGAAAGAAAATAGTATAACAAGTACTTTTAAAGGCATTATATGTCCTATATTTGCTACGTTAGGATCATTGATTATCCTGGTTGGTGGATTTCTATCGAATCCTGTATACGTAACTTTCTTTCTACTATTTTGCTTGGCGGTATGCGTGATGGGATTCTGCTACTATTATAAAGTCAGTAAGAAGTGAAATGTAAGTTGAATAAAATATAATATTCTACTTTAACACCTCATAAGTTATGTATAGGTAACTTTTGAGGTGTTTTACATTTTCTAAGTGAAATCATTGTTTGACAGCTCTGGTAATTTACATTATTATACAATATATAGTTTAAATTATTATGTTTTAAATTGATTTCTTGTGAGGAGTAGGCAAAGATATGAAGGGAATTAATAAAATTATTAGTTTAATTGCAATATCCGTTTATTTAATATTAAATATAGTTAGTGCGGTTTTTCATTTACCTATTTATGCTTCAACCAACCAAAGAAAAGCTATTACATTGATTATTTTAGTATGTAATGCATTAATTTATATTTTTA
>JGI24708J26588_10004136_pt1 | contig 10172 bp, 8 predicted proteins | sample BioPla1DNA2_FD_26588 | JGI IMG/M metagenome (IMG submission 26588) | reverse complement strand
GCTATTATATATTTTCGATGGCGTTCTAAAATTTTTCGGGGTACCTGTACATTTTTTTCAATTATTTTTATCGGTAGTAATTTTGTTCTCTGTATCTCATTGATTAGCAAAGGATTTTGTAATATATAATTAATTGCAATTGCACAAGATTTCTTCGTCTTAGCAGCCTTAGGAGAACATTTTGACAATTCAAAGAAAGTGAAGCCATAATGATGAAAACGTTGATTAATTGCTTCAATCTCCAATTTTATATCGTCATTGCTTTTTTTAGAAACCTGTTCTGCTACGGCTATTTTAATTGCAACATCTTCGGTTTCGTTCTCGACATCTGTATCAAAGACATAGGGATCAACGGAAACTTCAGATGCAAATTTCCCTTGGCCTTTTCTATAATCGATTAGTCTTCTACGAATTACTAAATCAGCGAAGCTATAAAAGCTGCCCTTGTCAAATGCATAGCCTTCAATTGCCTGATGGAATGCTTGTAATGCAATGGACCATTCATCATCACTTTTTGAAATAAAGCGATGCGTTATTTTTGAGGCGGATTTTAATATATAGTATTCATTTTGTTTTATAAAATCTTCTAAGACCTCTGGATCCAATTTGGCTTGCATGGCCAGGGCATCTGTTTCTCTCAATCCTACACCTCCTAAATAATTGTTCTATATTTATCATTCTAACATGCTATTGGAATTACAATTACATTTCTTTAAGGAAAGTAAAACAATCAAATGGCTAAGCCTTATTCTAACACCATAAATTATTTACTGTAAACACCTATTCAATATATGGGAAATTCTTCCTAAGCTTTCCTGGTGGTAATCGTTTGTGAAAGAATGCACAAAACCTGCACGATTACAAATTGGATGAATAAACTGAATTGAGAATATAGAATGCACAGATTCCGTTGTGTTTAAGGAGGCTTTTATGTTTAACAATAGCGGAGGAGCTGCTACCTATGCCGGAATTCCTTATGAGGATATAAATTGGTATGATGTAGAAGGACAGCCGTTTGGTACAGCTTCTAACTTTAATGCAATTATCTTTGAAGATGCTAATAATATTGTAGATACAAAAGGTGCAATGGCAGTAGGAAGAAACTTTGTAAGTTCCCGAGGATTAAGTTTGGCTCACGGAAATGATGGTGACTTAAGAGGAACCGGTTATAGTCCAGATTTGGTGAGATTTTTGGTCGGTAATGATATTGCAATGCAAGGGCCACTTGTGGTTATTGGCCATGTTGTTGCAGGTGGTAACTTTAATGCGGCAAGTGGAAGCACCTATATGATCGGAAAGGATGGTGATCCAGCACAAGCCCAGCTGTTAACTGAACTGTATTATGCGGATGGTGGAAGCCCATATTGGAGACCAAGTGATCGAGGATCACACTATGCAATATCCAGTTACGATGTTGACAGATTCATACCATCAAATAGAATTAATGCCAATGTTGGCCAGTTCTTCCGGGATGCCCAAGATAGTATTAATGATTTCCATGAGTGTATCCTAGATCTAGAGCCAAATGGTACGGTAACGGAAAGATTTCATCAATGGATTCTAAGTGGTAATGATCCAGTTCAGAATGTGTTTTTAATTGATGTAAGTCCAAATGGTTTATTAACCAAGGAAATTAAATTGGAAATACCAAATGGAAGTTTAGCTATTATTAAAATTAGAACAGGAAATAATGCACATCTTCAATATGGACTTTGGGGTGATCCCAATCATGTAAACAATACGCTTTATGTATTTGAAAATGCAACTAATATATTTATGGAAGTACCTGCAGCAATTTGGGGAAGTGTCTTGGCTCCCCAGGCCATGTTCCATGCACATCAAACCGGTGGTAATATCAATGGAAATGCTGCATTCCGTTCCTTTGCGGTAAATGCCAGAAGTGGGTTTGAATTCCATTGGTATCCATTCATTGGTGGGGTGCAATGCGGGGCTATTGCACCAGAAATTATTCCGGAGATTCCTGAAGAAATTCCAGCCCCTGCACCAATGCCGGCCCCAGCACCAATGCCAGCCCCAGCACCAATGCCAGCCCCTGCACCAGCACCAGCGCCAGCCCCAGCACCAATGCCAAGACCGACACCGCAACCAATACCGGTGCCAAGGCCAGCCCCCGCACCAGCACCAGCGCCAGCCCCGAGACCAGCACCAATGCCAAGACCAACACCAAGACCAGTACCGGCACCGTGCCCCCCTTGTCCACCATGCCCCGAGTGCCCTGTGCCACAACCATGTCCAGAACCAATGACTCGAATTGAGTATCGGCCATATCCAGTTCCAGTTCCAGTGCAGAAACCAAAACCTTGCCCAGATTGTGTAATAGAACCAGGTGTCATCTTTGGATGTGTCTGGGGATGCACTTGTTGCTGCAACCACCCTTGGGAAGTGAAGTTATTCCAGAACTGTGAGGAAAAGAAAACTCTTCTATATTGCGAAAATATCAGATCCTGTGGTTGTTTCCGATTTAAAGTACCTTGCGATGGATACTATTCATTGGAAATCTGCCCAGTAGGTCCAATAAAGCATAACAGGATTTGTAAGCCAATGTTAACATTAAAGAATGTAGGAGTATTGAATTTAAGGATTGATTAGGATACTATAGGTTATAGGACTTAGAAACTGTGACAATAATATATAAAATACAGAAGGGAGAAGTGAGAATGACAAAAGTTTATATCTTTTTAGCAGACGGATTTGAAGAAGTGGAGGCATTAACCGTTGTAGATCTACTTCGAAGAGCTGACATGGATATTGCTATGGTTTCTTTAAATGGAACCAGAATGGTTACCGGATCCCATAATATTACTGTCCAAGCAGATATGGTATTTGAGGATAACGAATTTAAGGATGCTGATTTACTTGTTCTTCCAGGTGGAATGCCAGGTACAACGACAATTATGAACCATGAAGGCTTGGACAAATTGTTGAAGGAGTACCATGCAAAAGGAAAACATTTGGCGGCAATCTGCGCAGCACCTACGGTTCTTGGTCAGAAAGGGATGCTAAAAGGGAAGAATGCCACCTGTTTTACTGGTATGGAAGAGCAATTACTCGGTGCAAATGTTATGGACGTCTCTGTTGTAGTAGATGGAATGATTACCACCTCGAAAGGATTAGGAACTGCTATCGACTTTTCCCTATCCCTTATTAAGAGTTTTAAAGGAGAAGAAGAAGCGAAAAAAATGGCATCGGAAATTCAATACAAACATTATAACTAAGAAGCGCTAAGTCTACTTCATGGTTTTATATGGTGTAATTGATTTGCGTAAAAGTAATAGGCAAAATAAATTAGGCAATGCCATACATGCATTAACTAAGTCGGTTAATTCCCATACTAGTTGTAGGGACATGATGGAGCCGACAAAGATCATAACAATATAACACACGCGGTAGGTATTTATTCCGGACTTTCCGAATAAGTATTCTACCGCTTTTTCACCGAAGTAGGACCATCCAATTAAAGTTGCAGTAGCAAAAGCAATAAGGGAAATTCCTAATAAAAACTCACCATAAGGGATTGCCCGAAAGGCAGCAGTAGTAAATTCAGCAAAGGAATAGCCATCTACGGAGGCAGGATGCTTTAATAGATTTGTTACAATAACTAATCCGGTAATCGCGCACATAACTACGGTATCCCAAAAGGTTGCACTCATTGAAATTAGAGCCTGCCTAGAGGGGTGGGATGTTTTGGCTCCTGCAGCAGCAATGGCCGCAGAACCTAGTCCTGCTTCGTTTGTAAAGAGACCTCTTGCGATGCCGTATCGAGCAGCAGAACGTATAGTACTGCCAATGAACCCTCCAAGTACAGCCGCTGGTAACTTTGTAGGAAGAAAAGCAGAACGAAGAATAAGGCTGATGGATGGTAATAAATAGGGGGAATTTATTCCTAGAATGATTAGGCATCCTATTATATAAAAGATACCCATGGCTGGGACAAGCCTACTACATATTTTTCCAATGGATTTAACACCCCCAACGATAACTAGTCCAACTAGGACGGCAATAATAATTCCTACTAGGTACTCCGGAAATCCCCAAAGCCGGTTGGCGGTTTCTGTTACGGCTCTGGCCTGTGTAGAGCAGCCAACACCGTAGGAAGCAATTAATGTACAGAAACTAAAGATTATTGCAAGCCATTTTTTATTAAGGCCATATTCCAAAGCATACATTGGCCCTCCTATAAATGTTCCATCCTCAGTTTTTCTACGAAATAATACGCCCAAAAAGCACTCAGCGTATGAAGTAGCCATACCAAGAACTCCAGTTAGCCAACACCAAAAGATTGCCCCAGGTCCCCCGAGAGCAACAGCAGTAGAAATACCAACAATATTGCCAGTACCAATTGTTGCTGCCAGTGTATGTGAAAGGGCTGCAAATCCGCTAATATCGCCTTCGGAATCCTTCTCCGGTGTTACGGATAATTTGATTGCCTTTAATGTATGTTTTTGAACTCCCTTCAAGCGAAATGTAAAATAAATATGTACACCGAATAAAAGAGCGGGCATTGGAAAACCCCATATAAAGTTATTGAGACTTGTGATAACATCTAACATATTTAACATTTCTCCATAATGTTTTTTATAAGTATATGATATTAAGGCAGGAAGTAGTCTTACTAAGCAAGCTTGTGCTATTTTGGTACCAAAACTCCCCTTTTTCAACATAATTTGAACAATTATGATATATTTTGTATTTTATTAATCCTATTATCTTGACAAATGTATTATAATGTAATATAATTACATTATATGTAAAGGAGGGAAAGTTATGGTTGCGAATGACAGGGATTATAGTGAGGATGAATTTGGCTTCGCATGTCCTTTCCATTCCTATATTGGATGTGATAAGGATAGCGGTTACTATTATCTATCACCGGAAATTTGTAAGGACATTGTCATCGATTTCGGTGTTAGAGGAATTCATACATCGAAGGCTATTAAGAAAGTGCGAAATAATATTAACTACATAGGAGAGGTTGTGGAACGTGCAATTCCAGCCTTTCGTTTTATAGATCCACAAATAATTTACCATTATGGAAGTGAATTTGCGGAATGTTTAGTAGAAGCCGCAGGTGACGGAAAAGGATTGGATATTGTAATTGGATATCCCAAAGTTTTGGTATTTAAAGTTAGTTAAATTCATTCAAATTTCTGTTAATCTTTTTTTTCTAATCCATGGATAGCTACACAATAATTACCATCATAAAATTTCAAGAGCTGTAAACAATATCATTACAAGCAACAAATAACAGAATCACGTGCGGGGATAATACTTACTTATTAGAACCGCTGAACCTACAATCAGCTGATTTTGATATCTTGATTGCTTTGATATTAACAAAGACGGAGGTGAAATAAATATGGCAAGTAATAATAATAGTGGTTCCAACAGAGTAGAAGTACCTCATGCTAGAGAAGCTCTTAACCGTTTTAAGATGGAAGTAGCTAATGAAATTGGTGTTCCATTAAAACAGGGCTACAATGGTGACTTAACAAGTAGACAGAACGGTTCTGTAGGCGGAGAAATGGTTAGACGTATGATAAGAAGACAGGAAGAGCAAATGGCAGGACAATCCGGCCAACAGCAACAGTAATTAATTTTTAGATAAAGATATCACCGGGATAACCGGTGGTATCTTTTTATACATAGAGCTATTTATAGTAATAAAAATCAAATGTCACTTCTTGCGAGTAACTTTTCTTCTATATTAAAGTCATTAACAATTATTATCAAATTGAATATAAAGGGAGTAAATTTCAATATTCTAGGAAAACTCTTTTCAAGTTCTAGGATATTATGATAGAATAAGATAAATTTATATAAAATATGCCTTACGAATAAACATTTACTTAATATAAACTGGCATATAATTTTATATAGCATGGAAAGGACTTTGGAAAGAATGGGTAAATATTTTGGTACTGATGGATTTCGTGGGGAAGCGAATGTAGATCTTACAGTAACACACGCCTATAAGGTAGGAAGATTTCTTGGATATTATTATGGAAAGGATCATAAAGCAAAAATCGTAATCGGCAAGGATACGAGAAGATCTAGCTATATGTTTGAATATTCTCTCGTTGCCGGGCTTACTGCCAGTGGTGCAGATGCCTATCTGCTTCATGTAACGACAACACCGAGTGTATCTTATGTTGTACGAACGGAAGGTTTCGATGGTGGTATAATGATTTCTGCCAGTCATAATCCTTACTATGATAATGGTATTAAAATTATCAATGGCAATGGCTATAAGCTAGAAGCAGAGGTAGAACAATTAATCGAAGATTACATAGATGCAGAGGAAGATACCATTCCTTTAGCAACCAGGGAGAACATAGGAAGAACCGTGGATTATGCAATCGGAAGAAATCGTTATATTGGATATTTGATATCATTAGCAACCAGATCTTTCAAAGATTTGAAAGTTGGGCTTGATCTTGCTAATGGATCTGCGACCTCCATTGCAAAAGGGGTTTTTGATGCACTTGGAGCGAAAACCTATGTCATTCATAGTGAACCAGATGGTACGAATATTAATCGTAATTGCGGCTCTACTCATATAGACGTTTTACAAAAACATGTATTGGAAAACAATCTAGATGTAGGATTTGCCTATGATGGTGATGCGGATCGATGTTTGGCAGTCGATGATATGGGCAATATTATAGACGGGGATTTAATTCTCTATTTATGCGGTGTGTATATGCATGAGCGTAATGATCTTGCCAACGATACCATTGTTACAACAATTATGACGAATATGGGTCTATACGAAGCCTTGGACCGTAAGGGTATTAAATATGAGAAGACTGCTGTAGGTGATAAATATGTATATGAAAATATGATGATGAATGGATATTCCCTAGGTGGTGAACAATCTGGGCATATTATATTTAGTAAACATGGAACAACAGGAGATGGCATTTTAACCTCATTAAAGCTTATGGAGGTAATGCTGGAGAGTAAGGCAAAACTTTCTACACTTATTAAGGATATAACTCTTTTCCCACAGGTGCTGATTAATGTTCCAGTCAAGGATAAAAAAGCAGTTCAGGATGATCCAGAAGTAGCCAAGGAAGTGGAGACCCTACATGAGCAATTAGGTAAGAATGGAAGAATCCTAGTTCGACAGAGCGGAACTGAGCCTGTTATCCGAGTAATGGTAGAAGCTAAAACTGAGGAAATATGTAACCAGAANGCAAACAAAATTGTTCAGCTGATGAAAGAAAGAGGTCATGTTCTTAATGATTGATTTTAGAATTTGACGTTAAATTTGTATTAAAAATAAATTCTAGTATTTACAGATATGATATGATATAATATCCACGGTAAGCGGGTTGATCCTTATAAGCTAAGAAATTTTCAAATTTACTTAATGAAAATACAATAGCAGTCTGGATTTATGTGGGCAAGAATATCGAATCAATCGAATTATTAATCGGCGTATATATATCTTATTTATGATATAATAGATAATATGTACTTTTATGCAGAAACTGTATAAAATTTTAAAATAGTAGAAAAAGTACATTGTACAAGGAGGAAAACAAATAATGAGTTTACAAGTTGAAAAACTAGAAAAGAATATGGCAAAGCTTACTATAGAGGCTTCCGCTGAAGAGTTTGAGAATGCTTTACAACAAGCATATCTTAAAAACAGAAATAAAATAAGTGTACAGGGTTTCCGTAAAGGGAAAGCTCCTCGTGCAATCATTGAAAAAATGTATGGCGCAAGCATATTCTATGAGGATGCAGCAAATGCTCTTATTCCGGATGCATATGAGAAAGCGGCTGTGGAAAGTGAACTTGATATTGTATCAAGACCAGAAATTGATGTGGTTCAGATAGAGAAAGGCAAACCTTTCATTTTCACTGCACAGGTAGCTGTGAAACCAGAGGTAACTTTAGGTGACTACAAAGGAATTGAAGTAGAGAAGAAAGAAATTGAAGTTACTGAAGAAGAAATTATGCAAAAAGTTGAACATGAGCGCGAGCATAATGCAAGAATGATAACTGTAGATGACAGAGCTGTTCAGGATGGCGACATTACAGTAATTGATTTTGAAGGATTTGTTGACGGTGAAGCTTTTGAAGGTGGTAAGGGCGAAGATTACTCCTTGACCATTGGTTCCCATTCCTTTATCGACAATTTTGAAGAACAGATAATTGGTAAAGAAATTGGTGAAGACGTTGAAGTGAATGTGACTTTCCCTGAGGAATATCATGCTAAGGAACTGGCAGGAAAGCCTGCAATGTTCAAAGTAAAAGTAAAAGAAATAAAGGTAAAAGAGCTTCCTGAATTAGATGATGATTTTGCACAGGATGTATCAGAGTTCGATACCTTAGATGAATATAAGGAAAGTATCAAGAACAGCATTAAAGAAAGCAAGGAAAATGATGCTAAGGTAGCAAAAGAGAATGAAGTAGTTGATAAGATTATTGAAAATGCAACTATGGATATTCCTGAACCAATGATAGATTTCCAAGTAAATCAGATGGCTGAAGAATTTGCACAGAGATTACAGAGCCAGGGTCTATCCGTTCAACAATACTTCCAGTTTACAGGAATGGATGCTAATAAATTCTTTGAAAGTTTAAGACCACAAGCGATAAAGAGAATTCAAAGCAGATTAGTATTAGAAACAATTGCTAAAGTAGAAAAGATTACTGCATCCGATGAGGAGCTTGATAAGGAATTAGAGAAGATGGCATCCATGTACCAGATGGAAGCAGATAAGCTCAAAGAGATCATCGGTGAAAGAGAAAAAGAACAAATTAGAGAAGACATCGTTGTTCAAAAGGCAGTTGACTTTGTTGCAGAGCATGCGAAAGAAGTAAGCAAGTAGAATAGGTAATGGTAGCAAGTAATAGATATCATATCTAGAAACGATAATTGTAGTCTAAGGTAAGGAGGAATAATATATGAGTTTAGTACCTTATGTTATAGAACAAACAAGTCGTGGGGAAAGAAGTTACGATATCTTTTCCAGATTACTAAAAGAAAGAATTATCTTCCTTGGTGAGGATGTAAATGATACAACTGCTAGCATAATTGTTGCACAGATGTTATTCTTAGAAGCAGAAGATCCTGGAAAGGATATTAATTTCTATATTAATAGCCCAGGAGGTTCTGTTACTGCAGGAATGGCAATTTACGATACGATGAATTATATCAAATGTGATATTTCAACAATCTGTATTGGTATGGCAGCGAGCATGGGAGCATTCCTTTTAGCCGGTGGAACAAAGGGTAAGAGATTTGCTCTTCCAAATGCTGAGATTATGATTCATCAGCCTTCAGGTGGTGCTAAGGGACAGGCGACAGATATAAAGATTGTTGCAGACAATATTATTAGAATAAGAAAGAAATTAAATGAGATTCTAGCCGAGAATACCGGTAAGCCGATCGAAGTTATTGAAGTTGATACCGAAAGAGACAACTATATGACTGCTCAGGAAGCTATGGAATATGGAATAATTGACGGTATATTAACAAGAAGATAATATACGGCATGGTACACGACACAGAGATGAGGTGAATAGGCAATGGCAGGTAAAATAGAAGAGAGAAAACAGCTGAGATGTTCCTTTTGCAATAAGACACAGGACCAGGTTAGAAAACTAATTGCCGGACCAGGAGTGTACATTTGCGACGATTGTATTGAAATATGTAGCGAAATCATTGAAGAGGAATTTGATGGTGAACCTTTAAGAGATACCGATATTAATCTTCTGAAGCCAATGGAGATTAAGAATTTTCTTGATCAACATGTAATTGGGCAGGAAGAGGCAAAGAAGGTATTAGCTGTATCCGTTTATAATCATTATAAAAGGGTTCTTGCAGACAAAGATTTGGATGTGGAACTTCAAAAGAGTAATATTTTGATGATTGGACCAACTGGATCTGGTAAGACATTTCTTGCACAGACATTAGCCAAACTATTAAATGTTCCATTCGCCATTGCAGATGCAACTGCTTTAACTGAAGCAGGCTATGTGGGTGAAGATGTTGAAAATATTCTGTTGAAGATAATTCAGGCAGCAGATTATGACATAGAGCGAGCAGAATACGGTATTATCTATATTGATGAAATTGATAAGATAACCAGAAAGTCGGAGAATACTTCAATTACTCGAGATGTATCTGGGGAAGG